>RCMY010007878.1_pt1 | contig 10827 bp, 9 predicted proteins | sample 2041341 | NCBI WGS metagenome assembly RCMY01 (sample SAMN09708234, study PRJNA481090) | Marine sediment metagenome, whole genome shotgun sequencing project.
GTAGCGGGGGCTGGATTTGAACCAACGACCTTCGGGTTATGAGCCCGACGAGCTACCAGACTGCTCCACCCCGCAACAATTTAGAATGCGTATTATAGGTAGGTTTTATAGAGTTGTCAACGATTATTTTAAATAATATCAAATTAAACGTTTAATTACTGCAATAACTTCTCTACTACCCATAATATTAATGTTGTTATGCTTCTAACTATCATTAATATTACGCCGTGCTACATAGAACTTGGTGCGATTGGGGGGACTTGAACCCCCACAGCTTGCGCCACCACCCCCTCAAGATGGCGTGTCTACCAATTCCACCACAATCGCAACTTACTACTTAGCCAAACTTGTCGCTTATTTTCAGCTTATTCACTATTATGAGGATAACAGTAAGCTGATAAAATAATATCTGTTCTATGCCAGTAAACCAATCAAAAAAGTTATTGCCTGTCAAAAACAGAAAAGTATTGTAAAACTAAGCAGCTAAAATAGCAAGGCTTTAGATAAATCACCTTACTTTTATAACTATTCCTACTTATTTAAAAAAACATCAGTAAAAAATAAGAATATTAAAAGCTAACCCTTGTCACCACTGTTACTGAGGGTTTTGAGTCAAAGGACGTGGCGTCTGTGGTGCTGACACTGGTGCGTCTAATCGAAACTGATCTTCAGCTTGTTTACGCGCATGCACTGCAAGGGTCATACTGGTAATAAAAAATATTACTGTCAGTACTGCGGTAGCGCGAGTCAAAAAGTTGGCCGTTCCCGCTGCGCCAAATACCGTACCCGAAGACCCTGCTCCAAAAGATGCGCCAGCGTCTGCCCCTTTACCATGCTGAATCAAAATCAAGCCGATCATAGCAATCGCCACGATAATGTGCAGGGCTAATATAAACGTAAACATGCTGGCCTCTTTTGCCGCCTGATGACGACTGATAACAATAATAAAATGTGAATAAAGCTTTTAGATGATGCCTAAGTTGAATAATGACTAGGTTTTTGTAAGCTGATCAATGCCGTAGAACTGAGCATTGAAACCAACTAAGTATTAAAAATAACTTATTCTAAAAACCTAGCACCAAAAAACCAAGTGCTAAAACAAGCATTATAAATAAGGCGCATTGTACACGATTGCAAGGGCATTATTAAAGCGACTTTTATAGACTTAAGATTTAGCGCTACTAAAAGCTTTAGCAATGGCCAAAAAACTCTCTGATTTTAAAGCAGCTCCGCCAACCAAGGCGCCATTTATTGCAGGATTAGCTGCAAAACTTGCAGCGTTATCAGCATTGACACTACCGCCATATAACACGGTAAACTCTGCCAAATTAGCATCAAAGCTTGCCAATGTTTGCTTAATATAACCGTGAGTAGCAGCCACTTCTGTAACGGTTGGCACTTTGCCTGTTCCTATCGCCCAGACTGGCTCGTAAGCAATAATAAGATGCTCAGCCAAGTTGCAGGCTTGTATTACAGATACAGGCTCCAAAGATTGTTTTGCAAGCCAGTCTTTAACGACTGCCAATTGCTCAGCAAGCACAGTAAAAGTCTCGCTTGCATCATACTGCGCTTGGGTTTCACCGACACACAGCACTACGCTCAGATTTTGACTAAGTGCATGAGTCAATTTTTGTAGCAAAGTATCATTCGTCTCGCGATGATATTGACGACGCTCTGAGTGACCAAGAATCGTCCAAGTCGCGCCAGCATCAGCGACTTGCTGCGCTGAGCAATCCCCTGTATAAGCACCTGTACTCCCACTATGAGCACTAATATCTTGCGCCGCACTTAGTATTGGCGTGCCCTGCACTCGCCCGCTTACCGAAGCTAAATGCACACAGCTAGGCGCTACCATCAACTGACAAGGCGTAGTGACATCATCTTTTGCTACTGCCGCTAATAATTGATCTAACAACATATTTACATCGTTATTTGTGGCCGGATTTTGTTTCCAGTTGCCAATTACCCAAGACTGCATCACTTATCTACCTTGTCAAATTATCAAACATATTTTTATATGCGCGTCAGTATAACAAATATTTGGCAAGTGCTATAGTATAGTGTTAGAGCTACTGATATAAGTCGATTAAATCTGATCCGAATTGATAACTTGTCATGATTTTTGCATATTTTTGCCTATAGTAACTTACGGTTTAACAACTTACCGTTATCATGATTATTGAAAAAATTAATATAAGTGCGGTGCTAAGGTATGTCCTTATAACCCTACACAAAAATAATTATCCGCGGTTGATGCTGCTTTAAATAATAAAATTAGCGGTTTTGTATTAAGGAACACAGGTTATGTCTACTGTTATTAGTAAATTTGGCGGCTTAGCAGAGCAGTTGGTCAGTGCAGGACTGGTCAGTGATAAAGATATGCGCAGTGCTCAAACTGAGGCGCAGCAGCAACAGGTAGGTCTAGTCGCTTATTTGGTTGGCAACAAATTGGCTGATGCTTATAAACTGGCTTTATTGCTATCTGAATCTTTTGGCGATCCTCTGTTCGATCTCGATGTGCTTAATAATAGTGTGATTCCTAAAGATCTAGTCGATGAAAAAATCGTTCGTAAATTTAACGCTTTGCCGATATTTAAGCGGGGTCAACGTCTTTTTGTGGCTTTAAGTGATCCTACGCGTATCGACGCGATTGATGCACTAGCGTTCAACTCACGTCTATCTATTGAGGCGGTACTGGTCGAGGAGAACAAGCTAAGAAGACGTATCGATAGTGTTTACGCGGATACGATGCAAAGCTTCAGTAGCTTCGCTGATAGCGATTTCAACGTTGATTTTGATGAAGGGGGTGAAAGTGAGGTTGAAACCCGCCTTAATGATAGCGTTGATGAAGCGCCAGTAGTGAAATTTGTCAATAAGATGCTGGTTGAAGCTATCCGTATGGGTGCCTCCGATTTACACTTCGAGCCGTATGAGAAGAGCTATCGCGTACGCTTTCGAGTCGATGGCGTAATGCAAAAAATGGCCAATCCACCGGTACAACTGGCTAATAAGATTGCCGCTCGTCTAAAGGTGATGTCACAAATGGATATCTCTGAGCGCCGCGTGCCGCAAGATGGACGTATCAAGCTCAAGCTCTCCAAAAGCAGAGCTATCGATTTTCGAGTGAACTCATTGCCTACGCTGTTTGGTGAAAAAATTGTCCTGCGTATTTTAGATCCTTCATCAGCCATGCTAGGTATTGATGCGCTAGGCTATGAGCCTGATCAAAAAGAGCTATTCTTGACCGCTTTAAGTAAGCCACAAGGGATGATTCTAATTACAGGGCCTACTGGTTCTGGTAAAACGGTATCGTTATATACAGGTATTAATATCCTGAATACGGGCGAGACCAATATTTCAACTGCAGAGGATCCAGTCGAGATTAACCTAGAGGGCATCAATCAGGTCAACGTTAATTCTAAGGTAGGACTAACTTTTGCCAATGCACTCAAGTCATTCTTACGTCAAGATCCTGATATTGTGATGGTTGGTGAGATTCGTGATTTAGAAACCGCTGAGATAGCTGTTAAAGCAGCACAAACAGGTCACTTAGTATTATCGACGCTACATACTAACTCGGCTCCTGAGACCTTGACTCGCCTCAAAAATATGGGCGTAGCTTCGTTTAATATTGCAACCTCAGTGAACTTAGTTATCGCTCAACGACTGGCTAGACGTTTATGCAATAACTGCAAAAAGCCTATTGATGTTCCTCGAATCAGTCTAATAGAGCTGGGCTTTAGTGATGAGCAACTAGACGATTCAGGTAATGTCATCTACGGGCCTATAGGTTGTAGTGAATGCCGCGAAGGATATAAAGGCCGAATCGGTATTTATGAGGTGCTAAGAGTAACTAATGATATCTCTCGTATCATTATGGAAGATGGTAATGCAATCGATATAAAAGATGCGGCACTCAAAAACGGCTTTCGTGATTTGCGCCACTCAGGTATCTTAAAAGTATTGCAGGGCATGACTAGTATTCAAGAGATGATGCGCGTGACTTCTGAATAAATTATATAATGCTATTTAGAATAGCCTTTTTATCAGGTGTTATGGTGTTATTTATATCATTACCAGTATATTTAATTAAGTAAATTTGAGGGTTAAGAGATGGCAAAAGCTAAGACCGACATGCTGTTAGATTTTGTCTATGATGGGGTCAATCGGCGTGGACAAAAAGTCAAAGGCGAAACGACCAGTCGCAATTTAGAGCTGGCAAAGGCGACCTTGCGCAAGCAGGGCATTACCGTTAAAACCATCAAGAAAAAGCCTAAAGCGCTTTTTGAATTTAAAAAGTCTATCAAGCCTATCGATATTGCTATTTTTTCGCGCCAGCTGGCAACGATGATGAAAGCCGGTGTTCCGTTAACCCAATCTTTTGAGATCGTGGCGGACTCTCTAGATAATCCTACTATGAAAGAATTAGTACTACAGATCAAAGCAGATATTGAATCGGGAAGTAATTTTTCCTCAGCGCTACGTCGACATCCGCGTTACTTTGATGACCTATTCTGCTCGCTTGTTGAATCAGGTGAGCAATCAGGGGCGCTTGAAACTATGCTTGAGCGGGTCGCCACTTATAAAGAAAAGAGCGAGCTACTCAAAGCTAAGATTCGTAAAGCTATCAAATACCCAATAGCGGTAATAGTCGTTGCAGTCATTGTCACTATGATTCTATTAATAAAAGTAGTGCCTGTATTCTCAGACCTTTTTGAATCCTTTGGTGCTGAATTGCCTGCTTTTACTCGAATGGTAGTCGGTATGTCTGAGTGGATGCAATCTTGGTGGTTTATTTTAATCATTGTCATTGGCGGCGCTATTATTGGCTTTTCTGAAGCGAAAAAACGCTCGAAAAAGTTTCGCGATTTTTTAGATCGAGCCGTTTTAAAAGCCCCTGTATTTGGTAAAATTGCTTACCAAGCAGTTATTGCTCGTTTTGCTCGTACGCTATCAACGACGTTCGCAGCAGGTGTTCCCTTGATTGATGCACTAGACTCTACCGCTGGGGCAACTAATAACGTAGTGTTTTATAATGCGACTCAACAGATTAAGAATGATGTTTCAACGGGTCAGCAGCTACAGTTCTCTATGCGCTCAACCAATTTATTTCCTAGTATGGCAATTCAAATGGTAGGTATCGGTGAGGAATCTGGTAGCTTAGAGGAGATGCTAGATAAAGTCGCGGTCTACTACGAAAATGAAGTCGATAACGCCGTTGATGGGCTAACGAGTCTACTGGAACCTTTTATTATGGCTATTCTTGGCGTATTAGTAGGTGGTCTAGTCATTGCTATGTACTTACCTATTTTCCAATTGGGTAATGTAGTAGGATAAAAGTTTAATGCAATTAATAGAATTATTACAACAAAACATGACTGTAGCCCTGCTCGTATTTGCACTATTAGGGCTTTGTGTGGGCAGCTTTTTAAATGTCGTTATTCATCGCATACCGTTGATGATGCAGTTTGAATGGCGACAGGAGTGCAGTCAATTTTTGGCACAGCAGCCTGAGACATTAGAAGCTCAAGCGAATGATCTCGCAACTATCATTGCCAAAGACACACCTATTACTTTAAGCCGTCCAGCGTCGCGTTGTCCCAACTGTGCTCATAAAATCAAGTGGTATGAGAATATACCCCTTATCAGCTGGATAGGTTTACGCGGACGTTGCTCGGACTGCAAGGCTTCTATCAGTTGGCGCTACCCGCTCGTTGAGCTGATTACCGCTCTGCTCTCAGCATTGGTTATTTATCACTTTGGCTTCACCATGGTAGGTCTTTCAGCACTTATACTCGTGTGGACTTTGATAGCACTGACGGGCATTGATTTTGATACTCAGCTACTACCAGATCGCTTAACTTTCCCACTGGCAGGGTTGGGGCTCGCGGTTAATTCGCAAAGCTGGTTTGTCAGTCCGACGCAAGCTATTTGGGGCTTGCTACTAGGGTTTTTATCTTTATGGATCGTAGTGAAAGTGTTTTATTTACTAACGAAAAAGCACGGTATGGGGCAAGGTGATTTTAAATTACTGGCGGTATTAGGCGCTTGGCTTGGACCAATGATGCTACCTCTTATTATCTTATTATCTTCGCTATTAGGTTCTGTCGTTGGCATTGTTTTGATGAGAATACATGGCGCAAGCAAACCTTTTGCCTTTGGGCCTTATATTGCAGTTGCGGGGATTATTGCTTTACTATACGGTAATGATATCATTAGCTGGTATTTGGCTATGTATATTTAGGGCTACGGAACAAACCGTTATCACAACAGTCATTATATTATCTTGCACGCTTGCTGGCGTGCTTTAAAATCCCTTTGAGCTGACAATAAGTAAACCCACCCTCATACTTTTTGCACTACTAACCGTTAAGCTAAAGCTGTCGTTTTGAAATTTATATCAGCGCTATATTAGCTATCTATCTTTTTATTTATAAAATAAGTGGCCTTTATGAGTATTAATAGCACATCATCTGCGCAGAGTCATGATCATGCCGATCAGCCGCAAACTATTAGCCAAGCTAAGAGTAAAAAGCTAGTAGTGGGCTTAACAGGTGGTATCGGTAGCGGTAAGTCAGCGACTAGCGCCTGGTTCGCTGAGCAGGGGATGGACATTATAGATGCTGATGTCCTCGCTCACGAGGTTGTGGCTAAAGGTAGTGCCACCTTGCACAAGATTCAAAGAAAATTTGGCGATTGGGCTATCAAGGATAATGGTGAGATGGATCGCGCTGCGGTACGTACGCATGTTTTTGCTCATCCAGCCGCGCTTATTGAGCTTGAATCTATTACCCATCCCGCGATACGCGAGGCGGCAAAAAAGCAATTGGCAGCGAGTACTTCAGCCTATGTTATATTGTCAGCACCCCTACTGATAGAGGCGGCTGAAGCAGGACTGGCGAATTTATGTCAGCGCATTCTGGTCGTTGATGCTAGTGAAGACACCCAGCTTGCTCGTGCCAGCTTACGAGACTCGCAAAGCGTACCAAAGATTAAAGCAATCATGGCCAATCAGCTTAGCCGCACTGAGCGCAATAGTCACGCTGATGATGTAGTGACCAATGAAGCTGATCTAGACGCTCTGCATTTGCAGCTAGAGCCTCTACACCAAAATTATCTGCAGCTTACTCAGTTGTTAGCGCGCGCTGCCGATTAACTTCATATAATGCCATGCCCGTTGCAACGCTGACATTCAGGCTTTGCAAATTACCATGCTCATTACCTGACATCGGAATATAGACCAGCTCATCACAGCTCTCTGTGGTGAGTCTACGCATGCCTTCGCCCTCAGAGCCCATAATCAGCGCCGTCTTACCTGTCAAATCAGCAGCATGTATTGGCTTAGCATCATCGCTTAGTGCCGTACCGAATACGAATACCCCTGCCTGTTTAATTTGCGCCAGCGTCCGTGCCAGATTAGTGACACTGATAATAGGCATCATCTCAGCGGCTCCTACGGATACTTTAGCAACCGTTGGCGTGAGACTGGCGGCATGATGCTTGGGACAAATAACCGCATTCACTCCCATCGCCACCGCCGTACGTAAGCAAGCGCCAAAATTATGCGCATCGGTAATTTGATCTAGTACTAATAAGAGACAATCATCGCGAGCGACCAGCTCATCTAACAACCCCTCATTAGCAAAGCTTAGAGGACGTGCATGCAGCACTAGCCCTTGATGCTGCGGACTACCGCAAAGCTGGGTGAGGTTGTCCTTCTGGGTAGGCTGAATACTTATGCCATTATCTTTGGCCTTAGTAATAATAGCTTGCACATGGCTATCACTCTCGCGACCTTGCTGTACAAACAGACTCAGTGCATCAAGCGGGCGATGAGTGAGTAAGGCTTCAATCGCGTGGATGCCGTAGAAATAGATGGGTTTTGCCATGTTGCGCCTGCTGGTTAATTAAAAATTGGAGATAAGCTTACTGTATTTATAAACAATTTATAAGCAAAAAAGTAATAACTAGAAGCATAAGCAAAAAGAAACAAACAAAATCGGCATGATCTTATTTGTTTCTTTTAAAGGTAATAACGTATCTGTAGCCACTGGTTTATTGATCTAAATATCCAAACAGCAGCTAGCCTTCTAGATGGCAAATATATTGCACGATCTCTTCGGTACGTAGATTAAAGCTGCTATTGCCTTCGACCACAAAGGACTGACCAGCACGATAATAGCCAAAATCTTCGTCGCCGTTTATTTTGACCTCGCATTCACCGCTGATAATCTCAATACGCTCTGAGGTATTGGTGCTAAAGTGATATTGCTCAACCGTAGTATCTGAGGGCAGAATAACGCCTAAAGTCTTATGGCGTCCATCTTCAAACATAAGAGTGTGACTTGAACAACGCCCATCATACGATATCGTCGCTTGAGCGTTAACGGTTACATTAGTAAATTGTGCCGCTGCCATAATGACTTCCTTATTAAATATTGTTACCCAAACTAAAATAAGTATTATTTTACTATTTGCTTTTAATAAATATTTGCTTTTAATAATAAGTTTTAACAGTATAAATTGAATATCTTCACAAGGTAAGCTACGGTTTTAATAAGTGATGACTTAAGATTAAACCATAGCTTTTTATTTTCAATATGCTTCGACAACTGAGCTTCTTCGTTGCTAATGACTCACAAAACTGCTTATGATTTACAGAGTTTGACAGTTGAGTTTATGATTAAGTGCGATTATGCTACCACATTACGTCTAAAAAGTTTGTTATTGTGTCACTAAAAATGTCGCAATTGTATCTAATTCATCGGTGATTACTAACGAAAAATAGGCTGCAACGCTTATAGTATCTGCATAATACTGGACATTTTCAATGATAAAATCAACAATAAACTATCTCACCTTGTCGAGCTATGATGTCACAGCTTGAGATATTATCGGCAAATGACTATAAGTTGTATTTCGCACTTTATGTCATCATATAGCAACTTTATTCTTAACCTGTTTACAATAAGATTGACTAGCAACAAAATCAACGATTGACACCTTGTTTACCACTTGCCACGAGAGGCTTTGATGCTGTTATCCCTAACCCTACATCAGTTTGCGCTCATTGCTAAGCATGAGCTAAGTGTGGCTGAAGGCTTCAATGTCATCACCGGAGAAACAGGGGCAGGCAAGTCGCTATTGCTTGATGCTCTATCCTTATGTATAGGTGAGCGTGCTGATAGCGCTATGGTTAGACATGGTGCTGACTATGCCGATATTTATGCCCAGTTCGATGTCACCACTAATTCGGTAGTTGCCCAGTGGTTCGCGCAGCACGAGCGTGAGTTAGATGAGCACGAGCTATTAATACGCCGTCAGCTCAGTAGTAACGGGCGCTCAAAAGCTTGGTTAAATGGGTCACCTGTTAGTCTTGCTGAACTGAAAACTTTAGGGGCATTGCTGGTTAATATTCATAGTCAGCATGCCCAGCAAGCATTGCTCAAGCCACAGTTTGTGGTGCAGTGGCTAGATGCGATGGCACAGATAACGCCATTAGCTATGCAAACAGCTACCAGCTTCGGGCAGTATCAGCAGCTCAAGCGCCGCGCTGATGATATTGCCAGTCGTGAAGCCCAGCGCCAAGATCGCATTCAGCTATTGCAAAGCCAACTGAGCGATATCGCACCGCTATTAGCTGTTGACTATTATGAGGTAGAAGCGGAACACGAAGAGCTGTCCAATATTGAGGCGCTGATGCAAGAGGCCAGTCAGGGCTTGCATCTGCTCGATAATGATACTGATACTGATGAGCCTGATGTGATGACTCTGCTAGGTCAAGCGATTAAGATCTGTGATAATCAGACTGGTGTCAGTCAAACTTTTGGTCAAGTCTCAGAACAGCTGCATCTAGCCCAGCAACAAATCACTGAAGCGTCTGCCCTACTCTCCGACTATGCCGAGCAGCAATTGCCCGATCCTGAACGCTTGCAAGAGCTGGACAGTTTAATTAGCTTAGGTCATCGTCTATCTCGCAGGCACAATTTGCCTGCTAATGACTTAATAGACGAGGCAAAAGGCTGGCAACAGCAGTTAGAGCAATTAGAAAACGAGCCTAGCAGTGACGTGTTAGCCGCCCAAATTGATGAGGCTTGGCAAGCGTATTTACTATTAGCAGATCAGCTTAATGATAAGCGGGCTCAAGCTGCGCCTGTGGTTTGCGCTCAGCTAGTCGCTCAATTGCAACCTTTAGCTTTGCCTAACGCACGCTGTGAGTTTGTGTTTACGGCTAGAGAGGCGGCTCAGTATAATGCGCAGGGTCGCTATGATATTGAGCTATTATTTAGCGCGAACGTCGGTATGCCGATGCAGCCATTACATAAGATTGCCTCAGGTGGCGAGCTGTCACGAATGGCGTTGGTTATGCAGGTATTACAAGTGACCAATAGCAACAATAATGCCGCCAAGCCTATGCTAGTATTTGATGAGGTCGATGTCGGTATCAGCGGTGGCACCGCACAAGTTGTCGGTGAATTACTGCGCACCCTCGGTCAGACTCAACAGCTCCTTGCTATCACTCACCAAGCACAAGTTGCCGCGCAGGCGCATCAGCATATCTTAGTGCAAAAGCATCATCTTGAGCAGACCCAAAGCGAGTTGGTTATCTTGACTCAAGAGGATCAAGTAAACGAGCTGGCACGGATGTCAGGTGGGGTTATTATCACCGATGTCACGCGTGATCATGCTCGTAGCCTACTCAATGATGTCAAATGAGCGATGTCAAATAACCGCCCTTATTTTAAGAAGCGCCCTGATGGAAGGGGTTTCTTATTTAGAGTGTAGGCTACTAGATTCTGGTTGATTTCTTGATTGCTATCGCCATAT
>RCMY010005420.1_pt1 | contig 10826 bp, 9 predicted proteins | sample 2041341 | NCBI WGS metagenome assembly RCMY01 (sample SAMN09708234, study PRJNA481090) | Marine sediment metagenome, whole genome shotgun sequencing project.
GCGTCAGATCCGAACACAGGTACGCCGCGAGCGATACAGGCGTCGTGACTTCGACCGCTGCGTGATGGTCGGACAGTCGTGCATAGTCATCGGCAAAATTGGCGGTACGGGGACCGTGTAAAACTGCGGTATCCAGCGCGATTGCCTCCCATGGATTATGCCCTTCGGTATCGTCCTGAGTGCCGCCGATCAGGGCGCAATGCGCAAGACGGTAGAACAGACCAAGGTCGCCAGTCGTGTCGGCCAGCCAGATGGATTGCTGATCGTCGGGGATTTGCCCTAGCGACCAACGCGGCGTATCCTCTGGCAGTGAAAGCACGCGGTCCGCAAATCGCGGGGCAATGATCAGCAATGCACCTGGCCGACGCGCGCAAACTTCCCGATGCGCTGCCAGGGCTAGCGCCTCATCAGCAGCATGCGACGGTGCCGTGATCCAGACAAAGCGCCGCCCGAGCGCAACTTGGAGCCGTTTTAGGGTGTCCGCGTCGCATTGCAATGGCGGCGCAGCCGGTTTGAGCGTGCCCCGCACTTTCACATCTGCCGCGCCCAGTTCGGTGAAGTACTGCTGCGATTTTACATCCTGCACATCAATCAGCGCCATCAATTGGTAAATTACCGCGTATGCGCTGCGCCATCTGCGACGTTTGGCAAATGATTCCGCGTCCATCCGTCCTGCTATAATAGCCTGCGGGATATGCCTTTCGGCAACATCTATCGCCAATCCCGGCCACAAATCCTGTTCCGACCAGACACAAAGATCGGGCCGCCAGTGATCCAGAAACGCGCGACGGTATGCGGGCGCATCAAGCGGTAGGAATTGGTGTATCGTGCGCGCGGGAAGGCTCTGCGCGAGGGCACTTGCACCTTTTGCCGTCGTCGAGGTGACAAGAAACGTCGCTGTGTTGTCGATGTCGGCCAGCGCCGTGATGAGTCCCCGCAACGCCAAAACTTCGCCCAGACCTACACCGTGCAACCAGATTACCTGACCGTCCAGCCTTTTCTGGCTGGGCTTACCCAGCTTTTCCTGCCAGCGGTCCGGCAGTTCCTTGCCTTTGGAAAGCCGCTTTCGCAATATTGCGCGCGCGGCTAGCGGGATGAACCGGGTTGCCTGCAAATAGGCGCGCAATGACAGTGGAAGGCTAGGCCGGATCATGGAATGTTTTTTGCAAAGATCCGCCCCAAAACGCAGGATCGTTCAGCGTTTCAACAAACCTGTTCGCAGCCGATCCTGACCCGAAACCGGTGTCCCGGCTTTTGTTGTGGCCCCAGTGGGATTGCAGGAACGTCGCGATCTTGTCGCCTTCGCTGGCAAGTGCAAAATGGATGGAACCGGCCTTGCCGCGATTGCTTTGCCGGGTTCCAATATCCAGGGACGGCAGGCCGATGAACGGGGCTTCGCGAACGCCGGCGGAAGAATTGCCGACAAGGCAGGCGGCGTTCTTCATCAGTTCGGAGAAATGCGCGAACCGCATCGAAGGTAAAACGCGAAACCTGTCCGGGGGCAGGGTGTCAATTTGCGCAAAGATACCATCAGAGCCGGGATCATTGTTTGGCGCGATCACGACAAAACTTCGCCCCGAGGCATTGAGCGCCGCGAATAAACTTGTTGCCTGCTGCGCCATGCTTGCCGCTTCGGATGTGACCGGATGAAATATGCAGATGCCGAAATCATCAAACGGGATATCATACCGCGCCTTGACCTCGCCGATGGTCACACCGGAATCGCGGGCATGGAAGTCCAGTTCCGGTGATCCGATGACATGGATATTGGTTGCACTTTCGCCAAGAGCCATAACGCGACGTTTCGCATCTTCAGAGCTGACAAAATGGTGGCTGCAAAGTTTGGAATTGCAGTGGCGGTAAACCTCGTCGATGGTGCCGGAAACCTCTCCGCCTTCGATATGGGTGGACCTGATATAGTTCGTGGCGCAAACCAGCGCGGCAGCCAGTGCTTCGACCCTGTCACCGTGAATGACCACAAGATCAGGCTTTGTTTCCTTTACGTAGTCGCTGAACCCTGTGACGGTCTTGGCCAGAATTGTATCTTGCGGATCTCCGGCGCGCTGGTTGAGAAACTCATAGACCGTGACATCCGGCACGCGGTGAACTTCGATTTTGGTCAGGCCATAGCGGGCCAGCATATGCATACCGGTGACAAAGAACGACACCTCCATGCCTGCGTCGCGGGCAGCAATTGCGAGCGGTTCAAGCTTACCGAAATCGGCACGTGTGCCGGTCACAAAGAGAATGGATTTCGTCATTGTTTGATCCGATAGCCCCTCTTGGCGTTGCCCCTATTGGTGTTGAAGGTGAGATACCACCATTTCGCAACTAGATTGCCGAAACGCAGAGCATAGTTCGGCAAGCGCCTCCATTTCGGAAATTTTCGGACCTCTGAAAATGATGTGCCGGTGATTGTACTTTCGTTGCCATCATCCACATGGCTTGGAAACGGCTCTAACCCGTAATGACGGAACTTGTGAACAAAAATCCGGTCAAGTTCATGGTCTATGGGCCTTGTGATGGGTAGCAGGGCTGGCGTCAAACGTGATGCAAGCTGTCGTGTAATCAAATACCCCCCCAAACCTGTCGCCGGGCCGACATAAGCATTTAGCGCGTAAGGCCCGATGCCACCGCGTTTCAAGGGATATTTGGCCCGAATCTTGTTCAGTTTCAAGAAATCCCACTGCTGCACATGCGATGCGGCTAGCGTGATGGCAGCGACAAAATCATCATGAAAAACAACGTCGTCTTCAAGGATCAAAGCAATGTCTGTTTTGGTGTCCAGAAAGGCCCTCCAGACACCAAGATGGGAATGATAGGTTCCGATTTCGGCCTTCATTACCTTGCGCCCTGTATTTCTTTCGAAGGCCGGCAAATTGACAGTGCCCGCTAGATTCTCCCACTCGGCCCTGCCGTCACAAGCAGCAAATAGCGTGTAATCCAGCCCGATCTGATTGAGTCTTTGCACCATATCATCCCGCCGCTTCCGCGAACGGTCCAGATTGATGACAAAAACTGTGATTTTTGGGGTTATCTGTGCCATGGATGCTAGCGGCCAACTGCCTGAGCACCACTGCCATGACGCGCCACGACTTCGGCTAGAACGGACGGAACTGGCGCGGGAATATCGCCGTTCGTGGCGGCATCCAGAAAGTGCTGACGCGCCACGTGATGCGGCGATGATCTTGGCTCGCCTGAGGACCGTTTTAAAAAGTTGAGACCCAGAAGATCAACACAGGCAAAGTGCAGCGCCATATGAAATTCACTTCGCTTGGACATGAGTTCGAACAGATCAAACACTTCGTCCCGCCAGACTGCGTTTTTATCTTCGCGTTGGAGCAACTGGTCAGATGTCGCTTTCAGTTCTTCATCCTTGTAGGTTGCGTATTGCAGGACCTTCACCAGATAATCCGTAGACTGTGGGCGTAATTTTTCCATCAGGTCTTCAAATTTGAATAGAGCGTCGACCGTCATACCTGCTTTTTGCAGCACGTCCGTCAATCGTAACTCGCCTCTTCGTATCGCATTATACTTGAAGCTGGATAGCCGGTAGTCCGACCAGAAGCTCAAAAACGCTTCATTTCTGAGAACACTGGCGCCAAACCAAAAGAAGTATGACTGTAAATGAGGTGCGCGATGTCGTGACCTCTTGCGCGGCTTGCCCGACGGTCGCATGATCATGCCCATGACGTCTTTGCCAGCCTGTTCGATTTCTGTCAGTGCGCTATCGTTTTTCGCGATGGGCCACCAGATGCTGTCATTCATCACGACCAGCGCGTCAAGCTTCAGTCCGCGTTCCTGAATGATCCGGATGCCGTCTCGGTAGCCCCCGAAATCATAGCCAAGGTTGGGCCGCTCGACAATTTGCCAGGTGACAGGTTCCAAGAGTGCCTTGTCTTCGGGTTTCAGATTGTGGTTTGCCACTAGCATCACAGAATAGCCGTTCTGTTTTAGGTGCTCACAGGTCAACAGGGTCGATGCTACTAGTTTTTTAGGTTGATATATCAGGAAGATAGCCACCTTCTTCCCAAGTAGATCGTTACCGGCAGTCAGATGGACCTTCTTGTGAAAATCCCGGTCATGAATATGCTTCTGGTAGGTCTCGAACGGCAATAACACCAAAGACCGTAATTGATCCAACGGTCGCTTAAGCTCGCGTTTGATCTTGTAGGTGTTCAGCTTCACACAAAATCCCCCCATTTTAACTGAGTATTGCGCGTGACTGCACGGTTAAGCGTCCGCCCCGGCACCTTATCAAACTCGAACCCGGCGATTTCGCCCGAACCGGGGCGGCGGGCCCAGATGTCGGATTCGGTAATCACATGGCCGGCGGGCAGATCGCGGTCGGCTACGACGGATGCACGGGCAAAGGCATAGACCGGCTCTTCAGCTTCGGTCCGCTGCTTGGGGTTATGCAGGGCGATGTGGATTTCACGCGACCTGTCGACAAGATGGCGCAATTCTGCGGGGTCCATCGAATTGATGATGTCCGGCCCGATCCGGTAGCGTGTGTCGGTATAATGCCGCTCCAGTATGCAGGCCCCCAATGCGACCGAAGCCAGCGCCATGTCCGGCCCGATAGAATGATCGGAAAACCCGACGACTGCATTTGGAAAGGCGTTCTTCAGATCGGTCACACCCTGCAACGACACAATTTCCGGCGGTGATGGGTAGAGGTTTGTGCATTCCAGCAACGCATAATCTACGCCAGCATCTTCAAGAATTTGCACTGACGCACGGATTGTCTCGATTGTTTGCATCCCGGTTGACAGGATCACCGGTTTGCCCTTGCGCGCGATGTGGCGGATCAAAGGAATGTTATCTGCCTCACCCGATCCGATCTTGTAGGCGGGCACGTCCAGCGTTTCCAAAAAATCGGCAGCGGCACGGGAAAACGGCGTCGAAATCCAGATGATGCCAAGGCTTTCGGTGTAGCGCTTCAGTTCGGCTTCGTCCTCAAGCGACAGCGCGCAGCGTTCCATCACCTCCCAGATCGACACATCGGCATTGGGCGGAAAAATCTGCTTGGCTTCTTCGGTCATCTCGTCTGCGATGATATGGGTCTGGTGCTTGATCATCTCGCAGCCCGCACCGGCGGCAAGGCGGACCATTTCCTTGGCGACGTCCAGATTGCCACCATGGTTGATTCCGATCTCGGCAATCACCAGCGGCGGGTAGGCTGGTCCAATTTTGCGGCCTGCGATTTCCATTTAAGACACCTTTTGATTTGTTGCCACGGGTTTAAGGGGTTTGGCGCGGCGGGGCAAATGCCACATTCATTGTCATGGGGGGGATGATCGGCTAAGTGCCGCGCATGTTTCGCCGTATTTACACCCGCTTTAAAGATTGGGAACGTGATTTCCGCAATTCCTTCGGGGATAACATCACCGATCCAGAGCAGCGGGCAAGGTCGTGGCGGCACTATTTGTGGATGGATCACGGAATCTTGCGGTTCTGGTGGCGTAATTTCGAGGAGATCGCACCAGACGTCTATCGGTCAAACCATCCGCATCACGCGCGGTTTGAGGAATACCGTGACATGGGGATCAAAGCGGTGCTGAACCTGCGCGGACCCGGTAACCGCGCGCATTACCTGTTCGAGGTGGAAAGCTGTGCCCAGCTTGGCCTGACCCTTGTCAATGTGCCGATGGGTGCGCGGATCGTGCCAACAAAGGACACGCTTGAGTCGTTATTTACGGCGTTTGACACGATTGAAAAACCGTTTCTGATGCATTGCAAGTCCGGTGCCGACCGGACGGGGCTGGCTTCGGCGCTGTATCTGCTCGACCAGACGGATATTTCTGATGAGGACGTGCGCAAACAGCTCAGTTTTCGCTACATCCATATTCGCAAGACGGAAACCGGTGTGCTGGATTTCGTCCTGAACCAATATCTTGCACGTCGCGCTGCAACCGGAATCTCGGTACGGGACTGGATTGCCAGCGAATATGACCATCAGGCGCTGCAAGACGGCTATGCATCGGTCAAGGCAGACGAAAAGCTTTGGCAGGGCTGGCGCTAGGTCATATCATGCGCAACGTGACCGACGAATGCGCGTTTCTCCCACGCAGTCGCAATCAGGTCGCAACTTGTCCTGCAACGATCAAACCGCGGCATCAACGGGTTGTTGCTTGTGGGGTCTCCCAGGCTTAGGGCAACAAAATCCCGCATCGCAGCGATGAACATCGTGTTTCGGTCAAAGTCGAACGTCTTGGTGTCGCTTTGGGAAGTGATAGACGGCACCAACAAGTCAACGTCGATCTTTTCATGTAGCCCGCGAAGCGATGCCCTGCGTGTACTGACCGGATTAAGATAATCCATGCTGACCGTGCCGATGGAATTTGTGTTTGACAATGAAATTTGGGTCGCAAAATCGACTTTCAGGAAATCTGCGTGGTCAAGACAGGTCACGCTGTCAACTTTCAGATCAGGGAACAGACAAGCCGCGAGATCAAGCTCGTGGCATAGGTCGAGCAAAACACCCCCACCCAGAGGATCAGAGGCATAGCTGTCCGAAAACGACCAGTTGGCCCGCCACTGCCGCACGTCGTGGCCAATCTCGAACGAGAAACCGTAGGTTTGCGATAGGTCGGTCGCATGAAGCGAAGCCAGCGCCGGGTGGTAACGCATCATGAACCCGATCATGCTGCGGTCGGCCACCGGGGCAGCAATAGCAAACAGATCGCCTATCTGTTCTGTGGTCCAGCCAAGCGGTTTTTCTACATAAAAAGGCCAGTCCTGATCAGCGCAAAGCGTGATGATCTCTTTGCGGATCGGTGTTGCTGTTGCGATCACGACGCCGTTGATGTCCTGCTTGATCAACTTATCGGCGTCAAACGTGCGGTATGGAATCAGGACATTCGGCACACCAAGCGCCGTCAGGTTGCCCGCATGCCGTCTGCCTGCCGATCCGGCGCCGATGACCGCAATTACCACCCGCTGAAACCGCCATCAACGTTCAACATTTGCCCTGTCATATATCCTGCCTGATTTGAGGCCAGAAATAACATCGCATCTGCGATTTCGTCAGGTGCCGCCATGCGTCCTGCCATGATCAGATCGCTCACGCGGCGTTGAAATTCTTCCGAATGGCCATTGAAAACTGCACCGGGCGCAATTGTATTGACCGTTGCCTGCCGTTTGGCCCAATAGCCCGCAAGCCAGAGTGACAATCCATGAATCCCGGCTTTGGTGGTGGAATACGCCGAAAACGATCTGAACGGCATGCCTTCATAAATCTGGTGGTGCGGACCATTGAGCGCATACATCGACGCGACGTTGATCAACGTGCTGGGCCACTTGCCGACGACGTCGCGGTCCATCTGGCGCGCAATCATGAATGCACCGGTCAGGTTTGTGCGCAGCGTGCGCTCCCAGTCATCGACAGATGTATTTGCAAAATCCGGAAACGGTTTGCCAGCACCCAAAAGTAATTCAGGGGTGATTGCTGCGTTGTTGAGCACGACATTGGGCTGCCACCCATCGTTGATGATGCGCTGGAAGATGCCCTCGACGGCGGTTTCGTCGCTGACGTCCAGATCGTAGAAACGAAAATTAGGATTGTCTTTATGGGTTTCCTGCAACGTGTCTGCACGCTGGCCGGGCAAGTCGGACGAGGCGACCTTTGCACCTGCATCAAGCATGCGGCGCACATAAGTAGATCCGAGGACTCCACCTGATCCGGTGATGAAAACAGTTCTGTCGTTCAATTGATCATGCATTGCTTGTATCGCCTGTTTTGTGCTCCAACATAAATTCGACAAGCAGGAAATCAAATGGGCTGTCAATATCAACACAGCGTTCGGCGGGCATCAGATAGGGAATGACCCGCCCTGCAAACAAGCTGCCAGCGCGTTTCAGATACGCCGGATCGACCACATAGGTTGAGGCAGCGTGTTCATAAACGACAGGGGCTTGCTGCCGCGCAACGACGCCACCGGGAAGGGGTTTGGAGACATGCAACGCACCGGTTTCATCGGGCTCTACAAGATTGAAGTATGGATTCTTGCGGGCCGCACAACACGACATCACCATATCCGGTGCTTCGGAAGCGAATAAAGCAAGGGCCGCGTCGATATCGGACTGTTCGCGCAGCGGAGAAGTGCAATCAAGGTCTAGAAATGCAGTTGCGGGGCCGACCAGCTTCTCAACTTCTTCCAATGCATGTTGCCACACACCCCATTTGCCTGCCACGTCCGTTGCCAGATGGTCCGGCCGAAAGCCGATATCCAGCCCGCCGCGTTTCAGACCATGTTCATAGATTTGCGGATCATCCGAGGAGACAACGAAGTGATCCACCTGGCCTGCTGCGATCAGTTGATCCAACGACCAGTCAATGAGCGGCTTGCCGCGTAGATCTTTGAAATTCTTACCCTGAACGCCTTTGCTGCCTGCCCTTGCGCCGATATGCCCGATGATCATTAGTGTCCCCGCAATCCTGATGTTCAGGACATCTATCCATTTTCCACTGGATTCTAAAGGTGCGACCAGAACAATTCTTCGTCGCTGTGGTGTTGCGTGGTTTTCGCCGAATGAAACCGGAATTTCGAACCGTCGGATTTCGAACCGGTTTCCGGTCGTCCAGCGCCCCTCAACGGGGCCGCAAAGGCCCGCAATCACGATGGGCAAGTGTGACATTTCCTGACCCAGCCGATGCTATCTAAGTGGTGGACTGGCAAAGCTCTGGCAGGATTGACGGTCAGGCGTTAATCAAAACGCAGTGTTTGTTGTGCAAAAAGCAGGTCTGATGCGATTACTTATTTCTGCAGTTCTGTTGTGTTTGGTCAGTTTCCAGACGGCCCATGCGCAGGGCCGCGAAAAAATCGGGTCCAGCAGTCTGTTCTCCAATGATTTTCTGGGGGATCGCGGTGATCGTTGGCGTACAGGTAACTTCACCTATTCGCACCTGCGGGCTTTGCAACCGTATACAGGGCCGTCAAACCTGATGGGTGACGTTCTGGAATACCGGTTAAGAACCCAGATTATCAGCCCTGCTGGTGGCACTGACCGCCCCGGTGACCGCCCGTTTGTTGGTGCTGTTTCACTGGCTGTGAACACGCATTTTGCAGACTATGATACACTTTATTCGCTTGGCGTTGAGCTGACAGCGATCGGACCGCAAACTGGCATGTCCGAATTCCAGCGCGACTTTCACGAAAGGTTCAGCTTGCCGCAGCCGCCGTTTACCGACGCACAGCTGGACGACAGGTTTCTGGTCAGTGTGATGGGCGAAGAAGCCCGCCAGAGGCAACTGACCGATCTGGTAAGCATGCGCACATTCCTTGGGTTCGAGGTCGGAGCAGAGGCGCTTGTGCGGGTCGGCGCTGATCTCCGCTTCAGCGCATATGGCCATGATGACCTGATGTTGCGCGATGTCGTCACCGGACAGCTTCACGCAGGGACAGCCAACGATGGAACGGGCTGGGCGTTAGTCGCAGGTGCAGATCTGGCGCATGTGCTCGATAGCGTCTATTTACCCGAAGACCGTGTAGACGGCATTGAAGCCACGCGTTTTCGCGCGCGGGCCGGTATCGATTACAAATTCACCGGATCGGCCTCGGCGTTTTATGGTCTGACTTACCTCGGCCCTGAATTCATCGGGCAGCCGGAAGGGCAGATTTTGGGCTCACTGCGGCTCAAACTCAACTTCTGAAATTTTTCCGATGTCTTGATGCTTGACGTCGCTTGATTGCAACTGGCTTCGCACTTTACGCTCGGGGTCATAAGTCGCGCGACAATGACGCGGCAGCTTGAGGCAGAGGTATGGCATGAAGACGGGCTTTCGCGGCACGTTTGTCATTGCATGGTCACAGTCGGAATTGGACGGTCAGCAGTCCGGGCCGCTTTGCGATCTTGTGGCAGGCAGTGTGTGGAAATGGACAGGCGAGGCCGTGCGCGTTGACGGCCCAAGCGGTGTGCTGCCGCTTGGAATGGCCGAGGGCGAGGCGGAGATGCGCCGTCGTGCCGCGCTGACCGTGCGCCGCCTGCTTTGGGCGGTGGATGCCGATATGGCGGTGTTTGACCAGCCGGTTCTGAACGAACCCCTGTTTTCCAGCCTGTTCACGGTAACTGATGGACTACGGGTTTGGACAGTTTCAGTGATCGGCACCGGGGCAGGGCGGAGCCCGCTTTTGATGTTCACCGGAGAAATCCCGCCACGAGACACCGAACTTTGGGTGGTGCGGTCTAAAATCACCGCCCTGACCCGTTCCGAACCGGAAAATACAACAGGCGGGGTAATCTGTTTTACCCCGGGTACAATGATTGCGACGCCAAACGGTCCACGCGATGTCGCCAGCTTGCTTGAGGGCGATATCGTGCAAACGCAAGATAACGGCGCTGCCGAAATCCTGTGGCTTGGCCGGAAGCATTTGTCAGGTGCACGGATGAAGGTGATCCCCGATCTTGTCCCCATACGTTTGCGGGCCGGGGCGCTTGACCGCGATGTGCCGGATGCCGGTTTGCTGGTGTCACCCGATCACCGGATCGTTCTGCGCGGTGCGCGCGCGAAAGCACTGTTCAATAGTGACGAGGTTCTGGTCACGGCCCGCGACCTTGTGAACGACCATTCCGTAATCCGTGACTACACCCGCAAAGAAGTCACCTATTTCCACATGATGCTGCCACAGCACGAGATCGTCTTTGCCAACGGTGTCGCCACCGAGAGCTTTCATCCCGCTTGTGCGGCGCTGGCCAGTCTGGAAGACCACGAGCAAGACCGCCTGTTGCAATGTATGCCCGAATTGCATGGCGATCCGCAGGTCTACGGTGGTTTTGCCCGACCGATGCTAAGCGGGAGTGACGCCGCGATCTTGCAACATGAT
>RCMY010005421.1_pt1 | contig 10825 bp, 9 predicted proteins | sample 2041341 | NCBI WGS metagenome assembly RCMY01 (sample SAMN09708234, study PRJNA481090) | Marine sediment metagenome, whole genome shotgun sequencing project.
GGGTGTAGAGCAAGCCAAAGGATGGATCATGGCCCAAGCCCCCTTCGAAGAGATCGCCGAGGATTTCGAGTTTCTGGAAGATTGGGAAGACCGGTATCGGCACGTCATCGAACAAGGCAAAGCGATGGAGCCGCTTGATGATGCGCTCAGGGTGCCTGCCACCCGCGTTGAGGGCTGCGCCAGTCAGGTTTGGCTACATCCGCAGGTCAATGACGGCATATTTCGCTTTGACGGGGACAGTGATGCGCTGATCGTGCGCGGCCTGATTGCCGTTCTGCGCGCTCTCTATAACGATCTGCCTGTTGAAGAGGTGCCCCGCGTCGATGCGGGGGGCGAATTGGCGCGGCTGGGACTGAACGATCACCTGTCGGCGCAGAGATCAAACGGGCTGCGGGCGATGATCGAGCGTATCAGGCTGGTGGCCTCACAAGCGTCCTGAATGCGGCGTGCGGCGGGATTCGGGTATTTTTACCAAGAAAAAACCTGAGAGCGGTCCAGCCGCGGGCGAGATATCTCGATACTGCCAGCCATCCCCTCAGAAAGTTGGCGGCGTACAGGCGCTGATGATTTCGCAGCGCTCTGGTCCGACCTGCCGGAACCTGTGCGGTATCCGGCTGTCAAAATAATAGGCATCCCCCGGACCCAGGACTTTGCGTTGATCGCCGACAGTCACTTCGACGCGGCCTTTGACTACGATCCCGCCTTCCTCGGCCTCGTGGCCTATCATGGTGCGGCCCGTGTCGGCGCCGATCTCATAAGTTTCGCTGAGAATCATCATTGCCCGGCCAAACAGCGTAGTGCCGATCTGGCGGAGCGACACGCCGTTCTTGCCGATTTCAGTAAGTTCTTCGGCGGCATAGAATGTTTTGCGCTCAGGCTCGGGCCGGAAGTTGAAAAACTCGGAGAGCGATGTTGGGATACCTTCAAGTATTCGTTTGAGCGCAGACACTGAAGGATTCACTTTGCCAGACTCTATCAGCGAGATGGTCGAGTTGGGCACGCCCGTGCGCTTGGCCAGCGCGCGTTGCGATAGCCCAGCCTTGGCGCGTACGGCACGCAGGCGCGGACCCAGATCCAGATCATCGACGCTGTTGGGCATGTTCATTTCCTTGAACAGATCAATTTCGTGACTAAGTAAATCAATAGCTTGCCGTAGGCAATTAACAGACTTTTTGCGGCTGCTAAAACGGCGTACAGCAGGCCCGGAACCACAGGGCCAGATGTGCCTGGATTTCTTTTCTCTATTCTCGAAAGGATGCGTCATGTTGAACGCCGAGATCGCAGAACGCCGCATAGGCGCCATTTCGCAGGGTGTGGGCATGATGACCCAGATCTACGCCGAACGCGCCAAAAATTCCGAAGTGTGGGACGTTGAGGGCAACCGCTATATCGACTTTGCCGCCGGGATCGCCGTGGTCAACACCGGCCATTGCCACCCCAAGGTAATGCAGGCCGTGACCGATCAGTTGGCAAAATTTACGCATACCTGCCATCAGGTGCTGCCCTACGAGAACTATATCCGCCTTGCGGAGCGCCTGAATGAAAAGGTGCCGGGCGATTTCGACAAGAAGACCGTGTTTGTTACCACCGGCGCCGAGGCGGTCGAGAACGCGATCAAGGTCGCGCGTATCCATACCGGTCGCTCGGCGGTCATCGCCTTTGGCGGCGCCTTCCATGGCCGGACCTTCATGACGATGTCGCTGACCGGCAAGGTCGCCCCCTACAAGAAGGGCTTTGGTGCGATGATGCCGGACGTCTATCACGTCCCGTTCCCGATCGATCTGCACGGCACTTCGACCGAGGACGCGATGGCGGGCATCAGCAAGCTGTTCAAGGCCGATCTGGACCCTGAGCGCGTCGCGGCCATCATCATCGAGCCGGTTCAGGGCGAGGGCGGGTTCTACTCCGCACCGGCCGATCTGATGCGCGGCATCCGCAAGCTGTGCGACGAACATGGCATCGTGATGATCGCGGACGAGGTGCAGACCGGGTTTGCCCGCACCGGCAACCTGTTCGCGATGGAAGGCTATGACGTTGCCGCCGACATCACCACGATGGCCAAGGGGCTGGCGGGCGGTCTGCCGCTGGCGGCGCTGACCGGCCGCGCCGAGATCATGGACGCGGCGCATCCCGGTGGTCTGGGCGGCACATATGCTGGCAATCCGCTGGGCATTGCCGCCTCGAACGCGGTACTGGACGTGATCGAGGAAGAAGACCTGTGCAACCGCGCGAACGAGTTGGGCTCGCGGCTCAAGCAGCGTCTGGAATCGATCCGTTCGACCACGCCTGAAATGGTAGATGTGCGCGGTCCCGGCTTCATGGTCGCGGCGGAGTTCAACACCAAGGACGGAAGCGCACCGAACCCCGATATGACCAACCGCATCCGCATGGAGGCGCTCAAGCGCGGCCTGATCCTGCTGACCTGCGGCATCTACGGCAACGTCATCCGCTTCCTCGCGCCGATCACCATTCAGGACGATATCTTTGCCGAGGCGATGGATATTCTGGAAGACTCGATCGCGGCAGCGCGGGCTGCGTAAGCGCCAGCCTTATACGAGCATTGAGAGAGCGGGCCACTCGGCTCGCTCTTTTTCGTTTCAGGCTCATTTTGTGCACTCCTCCCTGTGCCTATTGCTACAAGCGTCACGTGAACATATAGTGAACAAATGACACGCCAAACGCTCGACCAGAAGCTTGCGATTCTCAGCGATGCTGCCAAATACGATGCGTCCTGCGCCTCGTCTGGGGGCACCAAACGCGATGCGCGCTCGGGCGGGCTGGGGTCCAATACGGGCAGCGGGATCTGCCATTCCTACGCGCCAGATGGGCGCTGCATCAGCCTGCTGAAAATCCTGATGACGAATTTCTGCATCTACGATTGCAGCTATTGCATCAACCGCGTGTCCTCCAATGTACCGCGCGCGCGGTTTTCGGTTGATGAGGTGGTCAAGCTGACCATCGAATTTTACCGACGCAATTATATTGAGGGGCTCTTTCTGTCCTCCGGCGTCATCCGGTCGCCCGATGTGACAATGTCGGACATGGTGCAGATTGCCCGAAAGCTGCGGCATGAGGAGCATTTCAAGGGCTATATTCACCTGAAAACCATCCCCGACGCCGCGCCCGAATTGATCGCCGAGGCGGGGTTGTTGGCGGACCGGTTGTCGATCAATGTCGAACTGCCGACCGATGCCGCGCTCAGCACTTACGCGCCGGAAAAGAACCCCGGTCAGATCCGGCGCGCCATGGCAGATGTGCGCGAGCGCCGCGAGGTCGCTAAGGAGCGCAGCCATACCGGCAAATGTCCACCGAAATTCGCGCCTGCGGGACAGTCGACGCAAGTGATCATCGGCGCGGATGCATCTACCGACGCGACGGTTCTCAAGCAATCCACGCGGCTTTATTCCAGTTATGGCCTGCGCCGCGTCTATTATTCGGCCTTTTCCCCCATTCCCGATGCCTCGGCCAAGCTGCCGCTGATCAGCCCGCCCTTGCAGCGCGAACATCGCCTCTATCAGGCGGACTGGCTGCTGCGGTTCTATGGCTTTGACGTCGACGAGATTACGTCGGTCACGCCGGACGGCAATCTGGCGCTGGATATCGACCCGAAACTGGCTTGGGCGCTGTTGCATCGCGGCCTCTTTCCGCTTGATGTGAACCGCGCCAGCCGTGAATTGCTACTACGGGTGCCGGGCTTTGGCGTGAAAACGGTGAACCGCATCCTGACGACTCGCCGCCACCGCCATCTGCGCTACGAGGATATCACGCGCATGGGCGCGTCGATGAAGAAGGCGGGTGCGTTTGTGACGGCTGGCGGCTGGACGCCCGGCAGCCTGACCGACAGCGCCCATCTGCGCGCGCGTTTTGCGCCGCCGCCTGAGCAAATGAGCCTGTTTTGATGCAGCGCGTGGCCGTGCCGATGATCGGGGCGGCGGGTGCGTGGCGCGATGCCGCGCGCGGGCTGCTGGCCGCAGGCGTGGCGCCGGGCGATGTATTGTGGGATGCCGAGGGACGGCGCGGCGCGCCTGATCTGTTTGGGTCGGATGCGGTGGCGCCTGTTGGCGCTGCCGCCGTGAGCGTGCCGCGCAGCTTCATCGCGCTGGCGAACACGGTGGTTTTCCATACCGATCCGCAGCGCTTTGCGCGGCTTTATGCGCTGCTGTGGCGGTTGCGGGACGCGCCGCACTTGATGTCTGATCGCGCTGATCCTGCGCTGGCTAAGCTGCGCCAGATGGAAAAGGCGGTGCATCGCTGCAGGCACAAAATGCGCGCCTTTGTTCGGTTCCGTGAAATTGGCGACCCGGACGCGCCCCGGCGCAGCTTTGCCGCGTGGTTCGAGCCGACGCACTATACGCTGGAGATGAACACCGGTTTTTTTCGTGATCGCTTTGCCGACATGGACTGGCGCATCGTAACCCCGGACGTCACCGCGATTTTTGAGCAGGACAAGGTCCGGCTGGAGGCCGGTCAAGCGGCGCCGCAACTGCCAGAGGACGCCAGCGAGGAGCTTTGGCTGACCTATTTCCGCAACATTTTTAACCCTGCGCGATTGAAAGTGAACGCCATGACGTCGGAGATGCCGCGCAAATACTGGAAGAACCTGCCGGAGGCTGCTGCTATACCGGATCTGATCGCAAATGCCCCGGCGCGCGCCCGTGCCATGGCTGCAGCCGCGCCCACATTGCCGCCTCAGCGCGCCGCCGTTGCGCAGGCTGGGCTGGCGCGACACGTCTCGGCGTGGACAGAAACGGGCGCAGGTTTGGAGGCCGACATTCGCGCCTGCACCCGCTGCCCGCTGCATTGCAATGCAACCCAGGCCGTCTGCGGCGAGGGGCCGGAGCGTACAGCACTGATGATCGTGGGCGAGCAGCCCGGCGACCGCGAGGATCTGGCCGGGCGCCCGTTTGTCGGGCCTGCCGGGCAGCTTTTTGACAAGGTGGCGGCAGAGGCCGGGCTGGACCGTGCAGCAGCCTATGTGACCAATGCAGTCAAGCATTTCAAACATATCCCGCGCGGACGCAAACGCATTCATCAGCGCCCCGATGCGGGCGAGGTCGAGCAATGTAAATGGTGGCTGGAGGCGGAAATCGCGCGCGCCAAGCCGGATCTGATTGTCGCCATGGGGGCCACGGCGGCGCTGGCGCTAACCGGGTCAGGCGGGCGGATCACTGCGCGGCGCGGCAGTGTCGAGCGGGGCAGGCTGGGCCACAAAGTGCTGATCACCCTGCACCCGTCCTACCTGTTGCGCCTTCCGGACGCGGCCGCAAAGGCGCGCGCCACGGCAGATTTTCGCGCCGATCTGGCGCTGGCGGCACGGCTGTTGCCTAGCCGTTTGGCCGGTCCATCTGCCAAGCCTCGGTGACAGTGGCATAATCGGCATAGCCCATGCGGGCGATAGGCCGCGCAGATACGGTATCAAAGCGGCCATCCTTGATGAATTCGTCGCGGATATGCGTCTGGACGACTTCACCGATCACCAGAAATCTATCCAGCAGAGTGCCATGCCGGTCGCTGAGCTGGCGCACATCCAACGTGACACATTCCAGCGCGGCGGGACTGGCGGCGACAAAAGGGGTCTGGATGACGACGGAGGCGCCTTGCTCAAGCTCGGCCAGGTCGAATTCGTTTACGCCGGATGCTTCGGGTGCTGAACTTATGTTCATCTGCCGGGCCAGCGCTTCGGTCGCCAGAGAAAAGGTGAATTCGCCGCGTTCCTGCGCATAGGTGGCGGAATGTTTGATGCCTTCGCTGGAGAAGATGACCATTTCAGGGTCCGACCCGATCCCGTTGAAGAAGGAATAGGGCGCCAGATTGGCCTGCCCGCCGGGATCGAGCGTGCCGATCCAGCCAATGGGGCGCGGTGCGATGATAGCCTTGAACGGATTGTATTTCAGCGTATCGGGCCGCGTGTCGCCGTAATGCATGGAAGGCTCCTGTGGTCTGTGGGTCTGAGTAGGGGTCATTTAGGACGGCTGCGGTTGAGTGTCGAGCGGGGGCGCGTCTGCCGTGATGTTGGGCGGCGAATCTGGCGGAGGGATTTTGGGTATTTTTACCAAGAAAAAACAGTGGAAGAGCGTGGTTTAGTTCCCGGTTGCCTTCGCGCGCAGGGTATCCCCAAGGCAGGTGATGCCGGTCGCGCTGATCGCAATCATTGCACCCGGCCAGAGGGCGCGTCCTGGATAAGTGCCTAAATGAGGGGTGCCCTCGAAAATCAGGCGTCCCCAGCTGGGCAGGTCTGGGGGAAAGCCGAGGCCAAGGAAACTGAGCGCGCTTTCCATGAGGATGGCGGAGGCAGCGGCCAGAGCGGCAGACACGCTGAGCGACGCTGCAATGTTTGGCAAAACGTGAGAAAATGCCATCCTAAGCGGGCGGATCCCGGCCAGCCGTGCGGCGGCGATGAAATCGCGTTGCATCACGTGGCGCACCTCGGCGCGCAGGATGCGGGCGGTGCCCATCCAGCTGGTTGCGCCGATGGAGAGGGTGATCAGCGCGAAAATCCCGGCCTCGGCGCCAAAGGTCGCGGCGAGGGGCGCGCGAAACAGCGTTGCGGCGATGAGCAGCAAGGGCAGCAGGGGCAGTGATAAAAAGATATCCGTCAGCCGCATCAACGGCGCGTCGAGCCGCCGGGACATTCCGGCGGCAAGGCCGATAGCCAGTCCGAGGCCGGTGCCGACCAGCGCGGCCACCAGCGCGACCGCAAGTGACACGCGTCCGCCCGCAAGCAGCCGGGCGGCCAGATCACGTCCCAGTTGGTCTGTGCCCAGGGGATGTGCAAGGCTGGCGGGCGCGTTGCGCGCGCTCAGGTCCATGGCGTCGTGGGGGACGCTCCACAGCAGCGGCCCAAGAATAACAAGCGCCACGGCGCCTGCCAGCAGCGAAGTGCTTAGGGATGGCTTGCGCGCATTACGCATGTGCGGGCCTCGGGTCGATCCGCGCTATGATCAGATCGGCCGCGAGGTTTGCCAGCACGATCAGCACCGCGATCAGCATGGTGACGGTTTGCACCACCGGCAGGTCGCCCGCATGCAGCGACTGGATCAAGAGCTGGCCAATGCCGTTCACGCCAAAGATCTGCTCGGTGATGATCGCACCAGCGAAGACTTGCGGCGCGCCCAGTGCAATGACGGTCAGCGTCGCCACCCATGAATTGCGCAGGGCATGGCCGAGTAATACCCGACGTTCCGGCAGACCTTTGGCGCGGGCGGTGCGGATATAATCCTGCCGCAGCGCGTCCAGCATAGCCGCCCGTGTATAGCGCGTAATCTGCGCCGTGGTTTGCAGCGACAGCACCGCAACGGGCAGGATCATCTGGCGGATCTGCATGGCGGCGCTGTCCCAGCCGGTGATGCGGTGGGTTGTATCATAGACCGTCGGCACCCATTCCAGCCAGATGGCAAAGATGTAGATCAGCACAGCGGCGGTAAAATAGGGCGGCAGACCGTAGCCCATGGCCGCAAGCCCCGTTCCAGCCCGGTCCAGCGCCGCGCCCTGCCGCGCCGCGGACCAGACCCCCAGTGCCACTGCCACTACAATGCCGATGAGATAGGCCAGCCCGACCACAACCAGTGTCTGGGGCAAGCGCTGCGCAATCAGCGACATTACCGGCGCGCGGGTCTGCCAGCTGAGGATGCGCGGCGCCCCGGCGGCCAGATCGGTGCCCAGCAATGCGTCCAGTGCGACCGACGGTTCGACCAGCAGCATCTGGCGCAGCCAGAGCGCGTAGCGGATGGGTGCGCTTTGATCCAGCCCAAGTGCGGCACGCATATCGGCGCGCACGTCTTCGGGGATGCTGGTGGGCAGTTGCGCCATCGGATCGCCCGGCGCAAACTCCAGCAGGGCAAAGATCAGCGCCGATATCACCAGCAGCGTTGGCAGCGTCATGACAAGGCGGCGAAGGGCGTGGGAGCGCATGAAAATGGCCTAGGGCTGTGTGCGGGGCGGCGTGATCGGGCAGTGTCCGGGGCAGAGGCGGCGCAGTCAAGTGGCGCTGGGTCAGGGGCGTGCCCGGCGCCAGTCTGCGATGTTCCACAGCTCGCTGTCCCATGCGTTCATCCGAACGCCCTCCAAACTGTTCGAATGGGCCGACACCCGGCCGCGATCCACCAGCGGCACGACCACGTAGTTCTGCACCAGCATGTCGTTCAGCGTGCGCGCCAGCGCCGCGCGATCCTTTGGCGCGGCTGTGGCCGACAGCTTGTTCAGCAGCGCGTCATAGGCTGGATCGCACCAGCCGCCGACATTGCGGCCCTGCCATCCATTCCGGACGGTCGGAATGTTGTCGCAGGCCCAGCCCGACAGATATGCCTCGGGGTCGGTGCCGTCCGAGGCGCTGGCATACATCTCGACATGGGCATTGAACCGTTGAAGCGTATCGGTATTGCTCGGATCGGTGCTGAAAAAGACCGAAGCGTCGATGCTGCGCAGTTCGGTTTCTATGCCGATCTGGCGCCACCATTCCTTGGCCAATATTTGAAAGTCTTGTCGCACGGCGTTTGTGGATGTCTGAAAAACAAAGCGCAGTTCCCGCCCGTCGCGGGCGCGCACACCATCGCCGTTGTCGTCCGTCCAGCCCGCATTGTTCAAAACGGCCTGCGCGCCCGCTATATCCTGCGTGGCGCAGCCATCATTGGCGCGCGATGCGTAGGCTGCCGGCCCAGGGACGACGTTGCAGGTGACGCGGCCCGCCCGGCCATATCCGATCTGCGTCATCGACACACGGTCAAGCGACATGGACAGCGCGCGCCGCACGTCTTTGTCTGCCATTGCCGGATGCGGTATCGGATTGGGTCCGCGCGTTGACGATCCGCGCGGCGCCGGTTCGCGCAGGTTCAGGGCCAGTCGTTCAACCAGGGTTGAGAAGCCGGTGACGACTTGCCCCTTGCCCTTGGCCGCCATGGCGTCCAGCACGTCAGGGTTGAGTTGCAAGTTCCACGCATAGTCGAACTCGCCCGTCTCCAGCACCGCCCGCCCGGCCGTATCGGCGCTGCCTCCACCCTTGAGCAGGACGCTGGCAAAGGCAGGCGCATCTGGCGCGCGATAGGCGGGGCTGGCATCAAAGCGCGCAGCATCGCCGGGCCGGAATTCCACCATCCGGAAGGGACCGGTGCCGATTGGTGCAAAATTTTCTGCCGTGCAACTGGCGGCGCGGGGGCCAAGGCAATCGGCAAATTGCGCGGCTTGAATCAACGGCGTTTGGGGGCCGACAAACGGGCCATAGGGATAGGGTTTGGGCGCTGCGAAATGCAGCACGGCGGTCAGAGCGTCAGGTGTGTCAACGGCAATCACATCGCCGAATTTGGCCTGCTGGGCGCAGCCACTGCCGGGGGCCATGCAATAATTAAGAGTAAACTTGATATCGCTGGACGTGACCGGGCTGCCATCAGACCATGTCAGACCTTGCTTCAACCGCCAGGTGATGCTGCGCATGTCGGCTGCAATGCCGCCATTCTCCAAGGTTGGGATTTCGCGCGCGAGCCATGGAATCATCTCTCCGTCGGGGTCCAGGCGGGCCAACGGCTCCAGGATTAAACTGGCGGCCTCCACATCCTTGATACCGCCCGACAGATAGGGGTTCAACGTAGTCGGCGCCTGCCAGTAATATAGCCGCAGCATACCATCAGTCCCGCGCCCGGTGGGCGCGTCAGTCGCAAAGGTCGGTGCTGGCATGCACAGCGGCATCGCTGCTGCAATCAATCTGGCAAGCATTGCCATCCTCCGGGGTCAGATCAAGGGCAGGGTCGGAAAGACGGTAACCAAGAACTAGAATACAGGCGGCAAAGTGGCATGGATTGACCAAGAGTTTCCAGACCTCCAGCAGTCGAATTTCCCACAAATATATTTTAAATACGCAAAAACCTTACCAAAATTGCGAAAGTCCTTGCTGTGCGCGCGTCTGCCGCGCGGCACGCGGCAGACGCGCGCTCTTTACGTGCTTTGCCAGACAGGCCATCCTGTACGCGCGCCTATGCCGCACAAGGAGAGCACCCATGCCCGTAAAAAACCGTTTTGCCGAAACCCATGATGCGATCACCGCGTGGCGACGCGATATTCACGCCCATCCCGAATTGATGTTCGACACGCACCGCACCAGCGCATTGGTTGCCGCCAAGCTGCAAGAATTTGGCTGCGACGAGGTGGTGACAGGCATTGGCCGCACCGGTGTCGTGGGGGTGATCAGGGGGCGGCGCACCGGCTCGGGCAAGGTGATCGGGCTGCGCGCGGATATGGACGCGCTGCCGATCCTTGAGGCAACAGGCGCGCCACATGCCAGCACCGTGCCCGGCGCGATGCATGCCTGCGGCCATGACGGGCATACCGCGATGCTGCTGGGCGCGGCGCAATACATCGCCGGGACGCGCAATTTCGACGGCACCGCCGTGGTCATTTTCCAGCCCGCCGAAGAGGGCGGCGGCGGCGGCAAGGTCATGTGCGACGACGGGCTTATGGACCGCTTTGGTATTCACGAGGTTTACGGCATGCACAACTGGCCGGGCCTGCCCGTCGGCAGCTTTGCAATCCGGCCCGGTCCGTTCTTTGCCGCGACCGATGAGTTCGAAATCACCATGCAAGGGCGCGGCGGCCACGCCGCCAAGCCGCATGAGGGCGTCGATCCCATCGTCATGGCGGCGCAACTGGTCACGATGATCCAGACGATTGCCAGCCGCAATGCCGACCCGACCGAGCAGCTGGTCGTGTCCGTCACATCCATCGAATCGTCGACCAAAGCGCTGAACGTCATTCCCGGCAGCGTGCATTTGAAGGGCACGATCCGCTCGCTAAAGCCCGAAATGCGCGATCTGGCCGAAACGCGGCTGCGCGCACTTTG
>RCMY010005422.1_pt1 | contig 10824 bp, 8 predicted proteins | sample 2041341 | NCBI WGS metagenome assembly RCMY01 (sample SAMN09708234, study PRJNA481090) | Marine sediment metagenome, whole genome shotgun sequencing project.
GCCGTATCGGGAATGTAAATTCCGGACGCTGTTTTGGTCTCGGCGGCCATTGGTTCGATAAGTACTCGATCTGCCAATGGTTTAATGTTAACTTTTGCCATATTTATATAGTTTTTAGTTTGAAAAAATGAAATTCTTCTTCTTAGTAGTCAGAAAGTATGCCATTGCTTAAAAACTGACACATTGTTAAAGCAAAAATGCCAGCTTGTCATTTAAGAGACGGTCTGGATGTCTATCAACTGTTTTTTTATGTTCCTTTTCGCACATTTCGTCGTTAAAATTTTGAACGATAGCGCTGCTATCCTTAAAAATTTTGCCTAGAACTGCATCAAAAATGAACTATAAAAATTCCAATGATAAACATCCAGACCGTCTCTAAGCGGACATTTTCGATTATTTGTTTTGTTTTTAAAGACTATCCGTCGGATTGGGTTCGTCTGTTGTAGGTGCCGTAGGAAGTGATTCGGGCACCTCATCGGGTAAGGTCGTTTCTATATCGTCGCCATTAAGCAATTTGGAGTCGCTTTCACCGAAATTACCTTTCAGGGTGACGTTGGACGCTAAAATCAGGACAACCAAAAATATCGCCAAAATCCACGTGCTCTTGTCCAAAAAGTCACCGGTCTTCTTTACGCCGCCTACCACTTGGCTACCACCGCCTCCAAATGAAGACGATAATCCGCCACCTTTAGGGTTCTGGACCATTATGACCAATACTAGTAGAAAGCAGACTAATATGATAAGAATTAAGAATATGGTAAACGTACTCATTGGAAAAAATTAAAGGTTGAGGGTTAATGATTGAAGGTAGTTCGCGGTATATGTAACGTACGACTATCGGCCTTCTACAGTAACCTAGAAATAGTATCGATGAAACCGGAAAAGCTAGACTGTACTATAAAACGGATACTGATTATTGTGAATTATCCTCTTTAAGTCGCTCCACCGCTTTAATTCGATCTGCAAAGAAACCACTTTTTTCCGGATATTTCAAACTTAAAATTTTGTAGGCCTGTATCGCTTTTTTATATTTTTTCTGCTCTAAATAGACCTTGGCCAAGGTCTCTGTCATTAGCTCTTTATTATCGAATGTAACCGAATTGCCGATGGATACTTTGGGCACATCTTTTTGAGGTTTGATCTTCGGATTATCGGCAATGAATTTATCGATAAGCTCGAATTTTTTCAATTTTTCGGTGTCTTCCTCTAACGGAAAATGGATGTTTTCAATTTCCCGCTCTTCCCGGCGGCCTTCATTTCTTTTGACCGGTTTGAAAGTGCTTAACTGTAGCCATTCGCTGAAAGAATGTTTTTCCTTTTTGGTAAAGGGAAGGGGTTCGCCAAGTTCCAGATCCTTGGAGGCCCGCTTTTTGTCTTCGGAGAGTGCCTCGTCGATTTTAGGATCTTTTGATATAAAAAGTTTGGGGTCTAAGAGTGCATCTGCCTCGGCTTTGGAAAGGGGTAGTGGCTCTTCTTGGGAAGGGTTGGGGGGAATGTCTTTGGATCTCTGTGGGATTACCTCCTCAGATTCGATTTCGGTATCGACCAAGCTGGTGGACTTGCCCGATAGGGTGTCGGCAATACGGTTCTGCAGGAAATCTTTCGAGGTAATAAAATCAAACAGCACCTCACGGTCGGCCGTATATGCCGCCGTGACCTTTAGGGCATTGTTGTATTTGAAACTGTTCAGGCTTTTCAATCCTTTTAAATGCAGCGAGCGAGCGGCCTGAAAATAGGGGAATTCTTCCAGTATCTCTTCCAGCTGGTTGGTCTGAATGGGGGAGACCACGTTGTCAGGATGCTGTAGAAGGTATGTGAAATCTTTTGGGTTCATGCCGGTACCTGACGTTCAATGTTAATTCTAGCCGAATTTCAATGTATTATTTCGTATTCCCAATCTCGTACTTCGGTTTACCAGTCCGCCAACGAAGCATTAAAAATATCTTGGGTTATCCGTTCAAAAATAATCTCGAGGGCCTCGCTTTTTATTGCGGATGGTTGGGTCGCGGCGGGAAAATCATAAAAGAACGAAAAACGCTGTTCGAAATCTGCATCTTCTTTGGTCTTGTTGTAAAAACGGACGTTCACTGCCATTGACAACCTGTTTTGGGCGGCCGTCTGTTGGGCGGTGGCACTCATGGGTGAAATTCGGTATTCCACGACCTCACCTTCATATAACAGGTCGCCTTCAGATGATGTCAGGTCGAGACTGGTCTGATTGAGTATGCGGTCTTGTAATGCCTGGGTAAAATCCCGCTCCAATCCCGGTTCAAAAACGGAACCCGGATTTTGGGTGGCATAGTTCTGGAATCGTGGTACGGAAAAGGTTGTAGCCGTACCCACATCACCACCGGTAAAATTATATATGCCACAGCTGTTCAAGCTCAGGGTTAGTACTACCGAAAATAGAATGAATGTAAACTTTTTCAATTTTTTAAACTATCGTTATTGAAATTCCAAGCACCAGACCTCAAAAAAATAACCCCAAAAGAAAAGCGTAAGGAACGCAAAGTGATGTCAGTAAAATTAAAGGGCACAACGTCATCTTATTTGATTGGCCCATAAACTTTTTAAACCACAAAACCTTAAAGGTCATACTGTTTAATCTTCCTATAAAGCGTACGCTCCGAAATACCGAGTTCTGCTGCGGCGGCCTTTCGCTTCCCACGGTTGCGTTCCAAGGATTTTTTAATGAGCTCTACTTCTTTTTCCTGTAAAGATAGGGTTTCTTCTTCCTCAATCTCTTCGGCGAAATGGTACTTATCTTCTTGAGGCGGTTTTTGGAGCGGTCTATACGAATCGTGCTCGGGCAACTGTAGCACTTCTAGCGGATCTCGGTCATCTTCCGTAACATCCTCGCCGTTATCGCCGTAGATTTTTTGGATAAGACCCTCGTTCTCTTCCTGAACTTTGTCACCATCATTGTTCCTCATCAGGGCCAAGGTAAGTTTTTTCAGGTCGTTGAGGTCGCCTTTCATATCGAAAAGTACCTTGTACAGAATTTCCCTTTCGTTGCTAAAATCGCTTTCCGATTTTTTTTGTCCGATTACGGCCGGGAGGTTCGAACCGCTTGACTCGGGCAGATATCCTTTAAGGGTATCCCAAGAAACATTGCGGCTATGTTCAAGTACCGATATCTGTTCGGCAATATTTCGGAGCTGCCGGATGTTCCCCGGCCAGCGGTATTTCAATAAGAGATGTACCGCATCATCTTCCAAACGAATGGTCGGCATCTTATATTTAGTGCCAAAATCGGAAGCGAATTTGCGGAAGAGCAAGTGAATATCGTCCTTTCTTTCGCGTAGGGGAGGAATATGGATTTCAACCGTGCTCAACCGGTAGTATAGATCTTCGCGAAATTTCTCTTTTTTGATGGCTTCGAACATGTTGATATTGGTGGCCGCTACGATACGCACATCCGTCTTCTGGACTTGGGAGGATCCCACTTTCAGGAATTCCCCGTTTTCCAAAACCCGCAAGAGCCGCACCTGAGTGGTCAAAGGCAGCTCACCGACCTCGTCTAAAAAAATAGTACCTCCATCGGTCACTTCAAAATACCCGCTACGGGTCTGGGTAGCGCCAGTAAAGGCCCCTTTTTCGTGACCGAAGAGTTCACTGTCAATAGTGCCTTCAGGAATCGCGCCACAGTTTACTGCAATGTATTTGGCATGCTTTCGGTGTGAAAGGGAATGGATAATTTTCGGAATAGCCTCTTTACCGACCCCGCTTTCACCAGTTACTAGTACGGAAATATCCGTCGGTGCCACCTGCGTCGCCTTTTCCAAAGCACGGTTCAGCTTTGGATCGTTCCCGATAATCTCAAAGCGCTGTTTTATGGATTGAACGTTTTCCATTTTTTAGTTTTTTCTAACAGCTTCCCCGATCAGGGTCGCCGAGGTACAGCTATCCATTCGAACCATTACAAAATCCCCTACCTTATAATTTTCTTTCGGAAATACGGCCACGGTGTTCTGCGAATTGCGTCCCATCCAATGTTTGTCCGACTTCTTCGATGGCCCCTCGATGAGCACTTCCTGAATTTTGCCCAAGTGCTGCTCAGTACGTTTTTGGCAATGTTCGCGCTGAAGGGCGATAATCTCTGCCAGCCTGCGCTTTTTTATTTCCTGCGGGACATCATCCTCCAACTTGCGTTCGGCCAGCGTTCCCGGGCGTTCGGAATAGGCGAACATAAAACCGTAATCGTATTTGACGTATTCCATCAAGGATAAGGTGTCTTGATGATCGGCTTCCGTTTCCGTGGGAAAACCGGTGATCATATCCTGTGAAATGGCCACATCGGGAATGAGTTGACGGATGTTATCGATCAATTCAAAATATTCTTGTCGGGTATGAAGGCGGTTCATGGCCTTCAAGATCCGATCACTGCCGCTTTGAACCGGCAGATGTACATAATTACAGATATTGTCGTGTTTGGCCATGGTGCGGATAACATCCAAAGTCATGTCCTGAGGGTTGGAAGTCGAAAACCGGATGCGCATCCTCGGCTGGGCCTGGGCAACATTTTCCAAAAGCTGCGCAAAATCAACGGCCATCGCCCTTTGCATGTCCGAAGCCTTTGCGAAATCCTTTTTCAATCCCCCGCCATACCATAGGTAGCTGTCCACGTTCTGGCCGAGCAGGGTTATTTCCTTAAACCCCTTATCCCAAAGATCGTTTACCTCTTCAATGATGGATTGGGGATCGCGGCTACGTTCGCGTCCCCTGGTAAAAGGTACCACGCAGAACGTACACATATTATCACAGCCCCGGGTGATGGATACATAAGCGGTGACGCCGTTTGAATTTAGGCGAACGGGCGCAATATCGCCATAAGTTTCATCCTTTGAAAGAATAACGTTTACGGCGTTGCGGCCTTCATCGATTTCCTGTATCAGGTTGGGCAGGTCTTTGTAGGCATCGGGACCGACGACCATATCCACTATTTTTTCTTCCTCAAGAAATTGATGTTTCAAACGTTCCGCCATACAGCCCAGAACACCGACTTTCATATGTGGGCGCTGCTGTTTGACGGCGTTAAATTTCTCCAGCCGTTTTCGAACCGTAAGTTCCGCCTTTTCACGGATGGAACAGGTGTTGACCAAAACGAGGTCGGCCTCGGAGAGTTCTTGGGTGGTATCGAACCCCTCATTGGCCAAGATCGAGGCCACGATTTCGCTATCGGAAAAGTTCATCTGGCAACCATAGCTTTCGATATAAAGCTTCCGGCCGTTCGATTTTTGCTTCTCCAGCGATAGGGTAGTGCCCTGAACCGATTCGTCGATTATCTTTTCCATGTGCTAATTCATCCTCTGAACGCTAGTAAAATATAGCGAACGGCAAATATATCACTAAATACAATATTATGACAAATTGACAGTTATAAAATTAATTTAAAATCCCACGCAACGTTTTAGCATTCTGGGTATCTTATCTATAGAATTCCAAAAGAGTTTTACAGAAATACCAAATGAATGAACCACTTTAAATTCCTAAAAAGATGAAAAACTTCCTTTTGTTACTGCTTTTTGTCGCCGCATTTGGCTTTGTTTCTTGTGAAGAGGATAAAGACGATATCTTGCCAGACTCTAGAGACTATTTGATCGCGACCCCCTTGACCACCGAATTGGTGGCTTTCAAGGAAGAGGCCGTTGCCGTTACCGATCCCGTAGCTATGCAAGAATCGGGAAAAATTTATGCCTATAAGGATTATGTTTTCGTCAACGATCTGAACCGGGGTTTTCACATATTGGATAATGCCGACCCAAGCGCCCCGAAAAACATCGGATTTATTAAGTTGGAAGGCAACAACGATATTTCTATCAAGGATGACCGGTTGTATGCGGATAGCTATGGTGATCTGGTCGTGCTGGATATTTCCGATATCAAGAACATTCCACCTGCAAAGAGGATGGAGAATGCCATCTATCAACAATTCTGGTGTACGGTGGGATTTGATGTAGAATGGCCCCAAGCCGACCTTTTCGATTATGGTGATTTTGATGCTGCCAAGGAAGCCGTTATCGGATGGGAGGTCAAGACCGAACGTTTGTCGAATACCGAGTTCGAGGATAGGTTTGGATATGATCCGAATTTCAACTTCACCGAAAATGCGCTGTTCAGTAGTAGCAATACAAGCGCCGATACCAATGCCGCAGCCGTACCGACCGCCCCATCGAGTTCAACTACCGGCCAAGGCGGATCTTTGGCCCGTTTTAAGATCGTGGACGATTACCTGTACGCCGTGGAGTGGTCGAGCATCAGTATTTTCGATATTTCCGACCTCGATAATCCCAAGACTTTAGAGGATGTCTATACCAACGCCACTATCGAAACCATATACAACCAAGGTGATATTCTATTTTTAGGTGGGCCTCAAGGTATGTATATATATGATATAAGTGCACCGGCAACACCTACGTATATTTCCGAATTCGTTCATGGTACGGCCTGTGATCCCGTGGTCGTCGATGGCGATTATGCCTATGTTACTTTAAAAGGTGATAATTGGTGCGGAAACGCCGAAAGCGGGCTATACATTGTGAACCTAAAGGATTTGAAAAATCCCGAACTACAGAAATTCTATCCGCTTACAGGTCCGAACGGATTGGGCTTTAAGGATGATAAGCTTTTTATCTGCGACGGTTCCGACGGACTCAAAGTCTACGATAAAAGCAATGTAGACGACCTAAAGCTCTTAAACCATTTTAAGGATATCGTCACATACGATGTCATCCCATTACAAAACTCGCTCTTAATGATCGGCGATAAGGTGCTTTACCAGTATAAATATTTTGATGATAATATACGGTTGTTGAGCACTTTTGATCTCCACTAAATGTGATGGTATTTTATTGAAAAACGTCCCGAGATTCGGGGCATTTTTTTATACCTATATATATGGTATGATCCGAAATTAAAAAATTCAATTACTTTTGTGGCTTGAAAAAACCATATATGGCCAAGAATTTAGTGATAGTCGAGTCGCCTGCAAAGGCAAAGACGATAGAGAAATTTCTAGGGAAGGATTTTAAGGTGGAGTCCAGTTTTGGGCACATCGCGGATCTACCTTCCAAGGAACTGGGGGTGGATGTCGAAAAGAACTTTGAGCCCAAATACGTCGTCGATAAGGATAAAAAGGCGATCGTAAAAAAACTGAAAGCGCTGGCGGACAAGGCCGATATCATCTGGTTGGCCAGTGATGAAGACCGAGAGGGGGAAGCCATTTCGTGGCATTTGGCCGAAGAATTGAAATTGGACAAGAAAAAGACCCGACGTATCGTCTTTAACTCGATTACGAAATCGGCTATCCAAAAAGCAATAGAAAATCCCCGTGAAATCAATTATAACCTGGTCAATGCCCAACAGGCACGTCGTGTTTTGGACCGTTTGGTGGGTTACGAACTTTCACCGGTACTTTGGAAAAAAATCAAACCGGGCCTTTCCGCAGGCAGGGTACAGTCCGTTGCGGTACGTCTGATTGTCGAGCGCGAAAGGGATATCGAAGGCTTTACGCCCGAAGCATCCTTTAAAATATCCGCGGAATTTAAAACGGATGAAGGCAGCGTCTTTACCGCAAAATTGAACAAGACCTTTGCGACCAAGTCAGCCGCCGAGAAATTTCTGAACCAAAATATCGGAGCCGAATTTTCCGTGGGTAATTTGGATAAAAAGCCCGCGAAGAAATCTCCCTCCGCACCCTTTACAACATCTACATTACAACAAGAAGCTTCGAGAAAGCTATATTTTTCGGTAGGCAGAACCATGCAGGTCGCCCAACGCCTGTATGAAGCGGGATTGATTACCTATATGAGAACCGATAGCGTCAACCTTTCGAGCGAAGCCATCACTGCCGCCAAAGATGCCATCATCGATAATTATGGTGAGAAATACAGTACGGTTCGAAATTTTAAAGGCAAATCGAAAGGTGCCCAAGAAGCCCATGAGGCCATTCGCCCCACCGATATGACCAAGGCGTCGCCGTCTTTGGAGCGTGACCAATCAAAACTCTACGAACTTATCTGGAAGCGGACTATCGCTTCCCAAATGAGCGATGCGGAATTAGAACGTACCAATGTAAAGATCAAGGCGAATACCCATTCCGAGGAATTCAGCGCTAATGGTGAGGTCATCAAATTCGACGGCTTTTTAAAAGTGTATCTAGAAAGTTCCGATGAAGAGGATACTCCAGAAGAACAAGAAGGTATGCTTCCGGCCATGAAGGTAGGCGACCCTTTATTGAACCAGTATATTTCTGCTACGGAGCGTTTTACAAGACCGCCCTACCGCTTTACGGAGGCATCGCTTGTAAAAAAATTAGAGGAGCTGGGTATCGGAAGACCTTCTACGTATGCGCCTACGATATCGACTATTCAAAATCGGGGCTATGTAGAAAAGGGAACGGTCGACGGTACCGAAAGAAATTATGTGCAATTGCTGTTAGCATCGGGATCCGTCAAAGAAAAGAAGCTGACCGAAACCGTAGGTTCCGATAAGGGCAAGATGGTGCCGACCGATATCGGTATGATCGTCAACGACTTTTTGGTGAGCCATTTCGGCACTATCCTCGATTATAACTTCACGGCCAAGGTTGAGGAAGATTTTGACGAAATCGCTGAGGGAGAAGAAGATTGGCAAAAGGTGATGAAGGATTTTTATAAAGATTTTCACCCCAAGGTACTAGATGTAGAGGAAAATGCCGACCGGGCCAGCGGGGAGCGCGTCTTGGGCGAAGATCCTAAATCAGGTAGACAGGTCTCTGTACGTCTGGGCCGTTTCGGGCCGATGGTACAGATGGGCACTGTCGACGATGAGGAAAAACCCAAGTTCGCCAGCCTACTGCCGGATCAGTCCCTAAACACGATTACCTACGACGAAGCCATGGAACTGTTTAAACTCCCAAGAAAACTGGGTGTTTTCGAAGGAGAGGAAGTAGAGGCCAACGTAGGCCGATACGGTCCTTATGTGCGTTTTGGTAAAAAGTTCGTATCCCTCGGAAAAGATGAAAGTGCTTTTGAGGTCGATTTTGAAAGGGCCGTCGAGCTGATCAAGGAAAAGCAAAAGGCCGATGCTCCTATCTTTGTCTATGAGGATAAGGACGTGACCAAGGGAACAGGCCGTTTCGGGCCCTTCATCAAATGGGACGGGATGTTTATCAACGTTAACAAAAAGTACGATTTTGATAACCTATCCGAAGCTGACCTTATCGAACTCATCGAAGCGAAAAAGCAAAAAGAAATCGACAAGGTTGTTCAAAACTGGGAAGCAGAAGGCATCCGGATAGAAAAAGCCCGATGGGGCCGGCATAACATTATAAAGGGTAAGACGAAAGTAGAACTCGCCAAATCGGTAGACGCGACGGCCATGTCATTGGAAGAAGCGCAGGCTTTGATCGAGAAGAAAACGCCGAAGAAAAAGACCGCGAAGAAGAAGGCGGCTCCCAAGAAAAAGACAACTCCGAAGAAAAAGGCAAAAGCGAAGAAGAAGTAGGCTTATGGCATTCGATTTCCTGACTCCCGTCGAAGACAAGGTACTGGCACATGGCGAACTGCTTCCCGCCCAGGCCTTGGGCAAATACATGAAAATCCACACGAAACGCGACGGACTTCCCGATCTTGAATCCGTTTCAATCGCTATCATCGGCGTTCATGAATCCCGGAACGCCTTTGAGAAGAAGCCCGAAAAACTGGATCTTTCAGCCATTCGCATCCAACTTTATAGGCTATTTCGCGGCAACTGGAATTCCAACCTCGCCGATATGGGCAATATCGAGGAAGGCGAAACAGTAGAAGACACCTATTTTGTTATCAGGAATGCGGTGGCCGAACTATTGCGGAAAAATATAGTCCCGGTTATTTTAGGTGCTACCCAAGATATTACCTATCCCGCCTATCGAGCATTCGACGGCATCAAAGAGCTGGTTAACCTGGTAGCGGTAGATAGTCGCTTCGATTTCGGGATGGACGACGAACTTATTTCGTCACATTCCTATATGAGTAAGATTATAACCGAAAAGCCCAACAATCTTTTTAATTTTTCCAACATTGGCTATCAGAGCTATTTCAATGCCCAAGAAGAAATAGATCTGATGGAGCGGCTTTTCTTCGACGCTTATCGCTTGGGAGAACTAGGGGCCGATATTTCATTGGCCGAACCCGTTTTGCGAAACGCCCACATGATCAGTATGGACGCCCGTGCGGTACGCGCCAGTGAAATCGGACTGTCCGATAATTTCTCGCCCAATGGCTTTACGGGCAGGGAAATATGCGCAATCGCTAGATATGCCGGTATTAGCGATAAAGTAAACATTTTTGGCATCTATGAGATGGAAAACACCGTTCAATCCGCCCAGTTGATGGCGCAGATCATTTGGTACTTCATCGAAGGCTTCAATTTTCGTATCACCGAATCGCCCTACGACAGCCCCGACGACTTCACTAAATACAACGTACCTACCGATATCGAGCAGTTGGTCTTTTATAAAAGCCATCTCACCGATCGGTGGTGGGTAGAGGTGCCATCCATTCTGGCCCCGCATACTAAATCAGATTCACCTGCGTTATTACCTTGCACCAATAAGGACTATCTGGAGGCCTGCGACCAGAACGTTCCCGAAAGGTGGTATAAAGCCTACAAAAAAGGCTTTAATTAAGGCGAAAAAAATTAAAGTATAATTGCCGCCGATACAATAATTTCATTAAATCGCAGTTTTAGAGTGTAGAATAAAAGCAATTTTTTACAGTCAATAATCAGAATCGAAATTTAACCTAAAGTATGAAAAAGCTATTGTTATCATCTATAGCGTTTGTTTTTTTGCTCAGCAGTTGC
>RCMY010005423.1_pt1 | contig 10824 bp, 11 predicted proteins | sample 2041341 | NCBI WGS metagenome assembly RCMY01 (sample SAMN09708234, study PRJNA481090) | Marine sediment metagenome, whole genome shotgun sequencing project.
AGCCTGCCCGTCCGTAAATTTTTTGAAGGCGGGAATCAAGACTTGGGATGGCATGGGAGATGAAATCTTTTTATATCCTGGAGTCTAGAATCTAGGTTCTTGGATCTTGAATCTTGAATCTTGAACCTATTTCATCAATTTAAACCCCAGTTCCTATAACTGTCCATAGCTTCCAATTTATCTTCGAGTTCATCTTCAAGTTCTGGGAAAAAATCAATTCCAGTAAGTACTTCGACCGAATCCACAGACACCACAAAATTATACAAGGGTTCTTTCGAATCTTTATTCGGCATCACAAAAGCGATCATCTTTTGATTATCGGGATCATAAATAATTTTATAAAACAGTTCTGGAACTGCAACTTTTTCGTTTCCTATCGTTTTCAGATTGCCTTTGAGGACACCACCGGTCACCACAAAAACACCATCATATTTCTTTGCCCAATAACGAACTTGTTGTTCTAATGTATTCCAAATCCCAGCGTTGAAATCGCGGTCTTGCGGACTGATATTACTGGTCAGAAAAGTTTCATCATAGGCTTCCTTATCGTAGGTTCTATCTCCCGCGGGAATCAAATGCCCGCGATCATATCCAGAGTTCTTATAATTCCGCCAACTTGCGGCACCAGTTTTGACAGCGTGATCAATTTCAAAATAAGGCCGCTTGAAGTTGGATCTTCCCAGATGTGACTTATTTAGTTCATACGCCACCCATTCGGCCTGTTCATGAGGCTCACTATATGAAAGTGAGTAGCCTTGATGATGTATCACTTGTCCGGTTGTACTTATAGGCAAAAAGAAGGCTCTCGTATCAGATTTGATACGAGAGCCTTCCTTTATATAACCGGAAGATTCTTCTTCCTTTAAAAAATACTCATAGCCATAAACTCCTAAAACAAGCAGGATGGCAATTAGACTATATAGATTTCTTTTACTCAATGGACTACTCTAAAACAAATTCTAAAGGTTGACCGGTGGCAGCATTTGGGAAGCTAATCCCCAAAATTGCAGACATGGTTGGAGCAATATCGGTGATATGCGTTTTTTTCAAAGTCTGACCGTGTTTTATCCCGTTTCCGAAAAGCAAAAGGGGCACGTGTGTATCATAGTTGAATGAAGACCCATGAGAGGACCCCGTTAAACTATAAGAAAGAAAGGCAGGGTCAAAAACATAAATAACATCTCCTGATCGTCTTTGGTTGTATCCGTTTTGGATCAATCCTTCAATTCCTGTAGTAAAGGAGGTTTGCGTCATTGACACTCCCGTATATGCCTTATCGATATGTTCGTAGGTGATGATTTCATTGATGATGGCTTGCTGAACGTCTTCAAGCTTTAGACCCATTTCATATAATTTCGTCCTATTTAAGAAAATCTGATTATTACTGATGTTTTCTACAAGGTCATCGGCTTTAAACGCTGTATTTAAAAAAGCACGCACTTTTTCCCTGAATGTTTTGTTATCAACATAACCTGCAGGAATCTTTAAACTTTTCAAGTAAGATGGCACTTCAACAGCCGCATGATCTGCCGTTAAGAAAACCGTGTAATTTCCTTTTCCAACCTTAGCATCCAAGCCCTTGAACAAACGCTCCAGGTCTTTATCAAGACGCAAGTAGGTGTCTTGAACTTCTTTAGAACTTACCCCAAAATTATGGCCTACATAATCAGGACTTGAGTAACTTATCGCCAAAACATCTGTAAATTCATCTTTCCCCAAGCCTTCACCGTCAATAGCAGCCAATGCAAAGTCAGTTGTCAAATTATTACCATAAGGCGTTGCTTTAAGAATTTCAAATCCGCCGTTCTTGTCTTTCAATGCCATCAAGTCGTAAGGAAAGGTTGCGGTCTCCTTACCTTTAAATCCGCCTTCAAACGTGTTGTCATCAGGAGCACTTTCGGTATAGGTTGATATATCATATAAGGTATTCCATTCTTTAAAATAGGAGTTTGCTTGATTGGAATTATTGAAATCTCGAACCCATTTAGGCAATTCAGTCATATAAAATGTACTTGAAATCCAGCGGCCTTCATCTGCGCCATGGAACCAATAGGCTGCATTTGCGGTATGGCCGGCAGGAAGAATTGCGCCTCTATCTTTAAGTGCGATTCCAATGGTCTTTCCTCGCATTTGCGTAAATAATCTGTTTTCATCAGCAAAAGTTGTCGTTTTCATTCGGTGTGGCGACATCTTACCAGCGGCATGTGTTGTACCAATAGATTGTACACTAGCATCACCAGCGCAGTATACAGATGATTTGATTTCTTTATCGTACCAATCATTGCCTATAATGCCATGATATTTTGGAGGAGTTCCGGTATACACAGAAGCATGACCGGGACCTGTATAGGTGGGCACATAGTCAAAATGATGATTTTTACAATTGAATCCTTCATTCATCATACGTTTAAAACCACCATCGCCATATTTATCGTAAAAACGGGTCAAATAATCATAACGCATTTGGTCTACAACAATGCCAACAATTAATTTTGGTTGCGTTTGAATAGTATTATCTTTGTTGGTCTTGTTTTTGGAATTCGCTTGTTGTGCTTGAAAGGTGGATACAAAAAACATCGCGAGAAGAATACTGGTAATTAAATTTTTCATAATAATAAAGTTGGATATAAATATCAAAAATACAGCTTTTTAAAGAATGAAAAATTTAAAATGAGGTTAAATAAGCCACAGTTTTCTTTACTTTAGCAGTAACAAAATATCATATGAGCTACCTACATAATATTGGTCAATATTTTTTGATGATAAAAGAAATGTTCCGCAAACCTACCAAATGGTCGGTTATGCGGCATTTAATTTTTAAGGATATTGATGATTTAATCATTAATTCTCTCGGGATTGTCGCTTTTATCGCATTTTTTGTTGGAGGTGTTGTAACCATCCAAACGGCGTTGAACATGACCAGTCCACTCATTCCAAAAACCTTGGTGGGATTTGCCACTCGACAGTCGGTCATTTTAGAGTTTGCACCAACCTTCATTTCCATTATTATGGCAGGAAAGGTTGGGTCTTTTATCACCTCAAGTATCGGAACCATGCGCGTTACCGAGCAAATTGATGCCTTGGAAGTGATGGGGATCAATGCCATAAACTACTTGGTGTTTCCCAAATTTGTTGCACTGATGTTATATCCGTTTTTAATTTCTATTGCTATGTTTTTAGGAATTCTTGGGGGATTGGCCGCTTCTGTTATTGGAGGATTTGTTTCTTTAGATGATTATATCGCGGGTATCCAAATGGACTTTATTCCGTTTCATATGACCTATGCATTTATTAAGACTTTCGTTTTTGCTTTTTTATTGGCCACTATTCCATCCTATTATGGCTACTATATGAAAGGTGGCGCTTTGGAAGTTGGTAAAGCAAGTACCACCTCTTTCGTCTGGACGAGTGTGGCAATTATTCTACTCAACTATATATTAACCCAAATGATGTTAAGCTAATGATTGAAGTCAACAATATCCATAAATCTTTTGGTGATTCCGAAATTCTAAAAGGCATCAGTACTAAGTTTGAAAAAGGAAAAACCAACCTGGTCATTGGACAAAGTGGCTCCGGAAAGACCGTTTTTCTTAAAACATTATTAGGTTTATTCACTCCTGATCAAGGCTCCATTATTTATGACGGCACAGATTATTCAGATTTAACTCCCGACGAAAAAAGTGACCTAAGATCAAAAATGGGGATGGTATTTCAAGGAAGTGCACTTTTTGACTCCATGACCATTGCCGAGAACGTCAAATTCCCGTTGCGAATGTTTACAAAACAAAGCAAAAGTGAAATGAATGATCGGGTAGATCTCGTCCTGAAAAGAGTCAACCTTGATGATGCTCACAATAAACTACCAAGTGAAGCTTCTGGCGGAATGCAAAAGCGTGTAGCTATTGCCAGAGCTATTGTCAATCAACCTAGATATTTATTTTGTGATGAACCCAATTCCGGATTGGACCCTAGAACGGCCACGGTTATCGATAACTTGATTCAAGAAATTACGCACGAGTACGATATTACCACAATTATCAACACCCACGACATGAATTCCGTTATGGAAATTGGCGAAAAAATCATCTTTTTAAAAGACGGCCTTAAAGAATGGGAAGGGTCAAATAAAAACATATTTAAGACTGATAACGAAGCCGTTACGGATTTTGTTTATTCCTCAGATTTATTCAAACGGGTACAAAAGATGTATTTGGATGAAGATCAGTAGGTTTCAGTAGGCAGTCTTCAGTTAGCAGTGCTCAGTAGGCAGCCTTCAGTTGGAAGTGCTCAGCAGTATGGTTCAAATTTAAGTCCGTCCTAAACCCTAAACTCTGAACGAAGTCATCCGTCACCCGTCACCCGTCATCCTTCTTCCAACCTCAATCAACAACCATCATAAATCTTATTGCCGTCTCACAACCAAAGTATCCAATTTGTATTTTTGTTTGAGCCAACGTTTCAACTTTTCCTGCTCTTTATCAATAACAGCGTCTTTTACCTTATCATTCCATTTTACAGTAAATTCTGCAATGGTGTCCAACTTTTCAAAATTGGATGATATCACACTCGAATATGATAATCGTTCAATATCCTCATAGTTAATTTTAACCTCTTTGGTCAATTCTACAAAAGGAATTTGTAGGGCTTCGTATTTTCCCAATCTTCTCACCCGGTCCTCAAGAAACGTAATCTTTTCTGCTTGAGATAATAAATCTAAAGAATCACGGAAACGCAATTGCGACATGTATCTAATGTTATCTAAATTTTTAGAACGATTTTGATTAATGATCAGTCTTGTATTTGCAAGAGCAGGATAATCATTCAATCGACCTCTAAGAACGGAGATAGTATTCTCAGGAATTTGATCCAATCCAAAAGTATTCAATTCCAAAGTAGACGGTTCTCCTTTTGTAGTAGAATAAGTAGCTATCGCATTTGCTTTCATAAAATCAGGATGTGGCAGTTGATCAAGCTCCTTATTAATAAATGCTTGGGCGCCATTCTCAAATTTGCTCTGCCCCCAGACGTCAATAAACGTAAATATTGCCGGAATCATTACAATCACGGCAACCGCCGTTGCAATTCTGGAGATCCGTTTTCTCTTTGCTGAATTGGCATATTTAAGCATTGGAAAACCCAAGATTTTTACCACGATAAACGTTGCCAAGGCTATAAAAATAGTATTGATAGTGAACAAGTACATGGCTCCTGAAAAGTATTCCATGTTACCTTTTGCCAAGCCATACCCTGCTGTACACAAAGGCGGCATCAATGCAGTGGCAATGGCCACACCAAAGATTACTGAAGCGATGGTTCCTTTTTTGGTTCGGGCAATAATCAAGGCCAAACCACCAAAAAAGGCAATCAGTACGTCACGAATATCTGGTTTTACACGCCCTAACAATTCAGATGTATCTTCACTTAGCGGGAAGAATTTAAAGAACAGAAAGGCCGTTGCCAAACTCAATACAATCATAATGACCAAATTGATCAAAGATCGTTTTAAGGTATCAATATCATTAATGGCAATAGAAAGACCAACCCCTAAAATCGGGCCCATTAATGGAGAAATTAACATGGCACCAATCACTACCGCCGCAGAGTTGGCATTCAATCCAATAGACGCCACAAAAATTGAACAGATGAGAATCCAAGCCGTCGCACCTTTAAACGGGATGTCGCCTTGAATGGCTGCCACAGTCGCATCTCTATCGGTATCTTCACGGAAATCCAACAGATCACTAAAGAATGTTTTAATACTTTCCCACAGGCCTTTGGCTTCTTTCTTTACAGCCTCTTTTGACGCTTCTACAGCCTTATCTTGCCGACTCGCTGTTTCTTCTTCAGAAAAATTGAATTTGTTTTCTTGTTCGTTATCCATAATTTTCTCCAAACTTATCTTTGACCTTTTGCAGAGTCTGCTTGATGTCCTGTTCTTTTGACTTCGGAAATATAAGCAAAACTTCGTCTTTGTCTACAATAATATAATCTTTGAGGCCGTCCACAACCACGATTTTATTGTCTTTCGTCATGATCATATTTCCCGAGGCGTCCTCAGTCAATGTTCGTGCATTGACCACTGCGTTATGGTCTTGGTCTTTCTCAAGTTTATCGTATAAACTTCCCCAGGTTCCCAAGTCGTTCCAATCAAATTCGGCGGGCAGAACATAGACATTTTTGGAGGCCTCCATAATGGCATAATCGACTGAAATGTTTTCTGATTTTCCATAGTTTTCTGCTATAAAAAGATCTTCATCATCTGTATTATAAATCGCGATTCCTTTTTCAAACAGCTCAAACAATTGAGGTTGATGAAACTGAAATGCCTTCACAACACTTTTGACACTCCACATAAAAATCCCTGCATTCCATAAAAAATTCCCTTGCTTGATAAAAGATTTTGCGGTTTCGTAATCGGGTTTTTCCCTAAATTGATGCACGGGTTTTATGGCTTCATTTGAAGATTGGTCATATTCAATATACCCAAAACCGGTATTTGGGAAGGTGGGCTGAATGCCAAGAGTCATGAGTGCGTCATTGGTTTCACAAAAATCAAAAGCTTGTTGTACGTTTTGGGTGAATTTAGCTTCGTCCTCAATCCAATGATCACTAGGTGCCACAATCATTACAGCATCTGGGTTTTCTTTTTGAATCTTTAATGAGGCATATAAAATACATGGTGCCGTATTGCGCATGGCAGGCTCCAGCAACACTTGTCTTTTGGTAATTGTAGGTAATTGCTGAAACACCAAATCTTCATAAATAGCATTGGTCAGAATGAAAATATTCTCTTTGGGAATCAACTGTGCAAGTCGGTTAAAGGTTTTTTGAATGAGCGTATCGCCAGTTCCCAACATATCATGGAATTGCTTTGGAAAACCTTGGGTGCTCACTGGCCAAAATCGTGATCCTACTCCTCCTGCCATCAATATGGCGTAGTAATTACTATTCATTATTTATATTTTTTATTATTTACTCCTGTGATTGTAGTCCCAAAAACACGGGATTGTAAACGCATATTTGAAACTCTACTTAAACTAAAGCGATTCTCGAGATGAAAAAAAAATTGAAATTTCCTCCAAAATTACATTTAAATCATAAGATTCCTGCCTTCGCAGGAATAAGTTCCACCTCAGCATTCGGATTGAAAAGATACAACTTTCCTGATGCAACTTCTACACCTTCATGACGTGTACGTCTTTTAACGCCTTTTCTAAAAACACGGCCATTATAAAGTCTAAATTCACTTCCCAATGGCACTTCAAAAATATAAGTTTTATCGTTTGGTGGATCAAATTGTTTTAAGGCCAATGCCAATTTTACGTCGGTATCACTACTCGCCTTAGGATTCTTAAAATGTTTTGCCAGAAGCGGCAATAATTCATTAGGAAATATGCTTGGATTCAGAAAGGGCAACATCAATTTCTGAAAGGTATGTTTCCATTCTTTTCCATGTGGTTTTATATATCTCCCATAGCTTTTATAAGCTTCAAAATGAGCAATCTCATGAATTAATGTCACCAAAAACCGATAGTGATTCAAATTTGAATTGATGGTAATTTGGTGCTTGTTATTTGGTAATTTTCGATAATCTCCATGACGAGTTTTGCGTTCGTTCTTGATTTTAACGACTAAATTATCATGATTTAAAAGTTCTATCACATCAGGAATTGCCTGATGCGGAATGTATTCTTGAAGTGTATTGTGCATAGACGCAAAAATAAGAGATTTGATGAGATTGTTTAAAGATTTTCGTAAATTTAGGAAACAAAATATTATGACTTAGCCGATGTTAATAGGAGTTTAGGTCTTATATTACAATAAACGAACTAACCGAAAAGTTGGAACAAAAAAACCATTCAAATTAAATAGTGCAAAACTCAAATCTCTTAAAATAGAATAGCAACACATGGCATTTATAGACTATTACAAAGTATTGGGCCTTAATAAATCTGCCACAACCGCAGAGATCAAAAAAGCGTATCGCAAATTGGCACGAAAACATCATCCAGACGTCAATCCGAATGATAAAACTGCCGAACATAAATTCAAGGAAATCAATGAAGCCAATGAAGTATTGAGCGATCCTGAAAAGCGAAAAAAATACGATAAGTATGGAAAAGATTGGCAACATGGCGACGCTTATGATCAAGCGCAACGCCAGCAACAATCTCAAAGACAATATCAGCAACAAGGGTCAGGTGGTTTTGGTGGCGGCAATTTCTCAGAAGGTGATTTCTCCGATTTTTTTGAATCGATGTTTGGAGGTGGAGGTGCCTCAAGAGGTCGCGGCAGGTCAGCAGGATTTAGAGGACAAGATTTTAATGCAGAATTACAATTAGATCTGAGAGATGTATTTGTAACCCATAAAAGAGTCCTGACCGTTAATGGTAAAAATATAAGATTGACCATTCCTGCGGGGGTTGAAAACGGTCAGGTCATCAAGATTACAGGCAAAGGTGGACCCGGCGCCAATGGAGGTCCACACGGCGATTTGTTGATTCAATTCAATATTAGCAACAGTACAAAATTTAAACGCGATGGATCAGATTTATTTGTCAACGAAACTATTGACCTGTATACGGCTATTTTAGGAGGTGAAATTACAGTGGATACGTTTGACGGCAAAGTGAAGTTAAATATAAAACCTGAAACCCAAAACGGCACTAAAGTGAAGTTGACAGGAAAAGGTTTCCCAGTTTATAAGAAGGAAGGGCATTTTGGTGATCTTTATATTACCTACGACATTCAAATGCCAACGAATCTTTCTGCTAAAGAGAAAGAACTGTTCAATGAACTTAAAAATTTAAAATCATGAGTACAGAAACTTACATCCCAATAGAAACCTTATGCACCTATTATAAAGTGGAAACTTCATTTTTTCAAGGTTTGAACGACTATGGATTGATTGAAATAACCACCATTGAAAAGTCGCCTTTCATACATCAAAAACAGATCAAAAACCTGGAATCGATAGTTCGTTTACATCAAGATTTACATATCAACTTTGAAGGCATTGACACGGTATTGAATCTTTTGGAAAAAATTCATGATCTACAGAGTGAATTGGTAGCTGCAAAAAACAGATTGCGGGTTTTTGAGGATTAGATTCTATTGGAACGCAGACCTGCCCGTTCTTTAAGGCGGGTGACGCGGATGGAGAAGATTTATGCTGTTTTTTTCCTGAGTATCCAAAAAAACCCGAATCCTGTTTATCGTTTTTTCTGGTAATATATGTGTGGGCAAGCTCTCATCCTTCAAATTAAACACAAAACTGAAAACCTGCGAATTTCCGAAGAATTATGTAAGCGCAGAGAGTCACTTATAACCATTCACATCAATTATTTAAATATTCTTTTGTCCAATGGAAAATGCGCTATATCTAATATTTTTATTTTTTTGAAGTCTTTATGATATGGATTTATCAAATAGTTATAATCTCCTTGCACTACGGCAGAAGGAACTTTTAAAACACAAACATCAATAGAGGCAATAAATTCATCTCCAATTTTCTGAGTGCTAATATTTGGTGGATGCGTATTCCAATTATCTGGAAGTTCTTCTAATTCCAATTCTTTTATTTGAATATCATCAGGTATATCTATTTCAATCATTACATAATCACTTGGTAAAGTAGCTATAGTTAAATGCACTGCTACTTCTGCCATGGCTAACGCTCTGCTTTCTGCCGTATAAGTAACTTCTGTTCCTTTTGAGTTCCATCTATTGCCTGATTTAGAAGCTCCTTTTCCATTAAGTTCTTTAGAGTATTTTTTCTTTGATAACCTAAAAACTCTCATTATGCAAAAATACCTTGGTCAATACGGTTCAATTCATCCATTACTAGCTCTTTGCCATAAGAGTCATTTAAAAGTTCAGCAGGTTTCAAGTTACCCAAAGCAAATGATGGGGTATTAAGCCATAAATAAAATTGTTTTGTAGAATCAAACACCACTTTACCAAAATTCGTGACTTCTGCCAATTCTATTATTTTCTCCGTATGTATAGGTTTAAACAGATAATTGGGATCATTGCTATATCTCTGTAAAGTTTTTTTAGATAAGTTCAAGTATGCTGCCCAATCATCTTCTGAAAAAGGGGTAATATCCCTTATTTTACGAAATAACTTATAAGGCAATCCATACTTTATTGCATGAATTATCAGCATTTTATTTTCGAAGAAATCAGAATAAGTAAACTCTTCCGTTTTAATCTTCATTCCTAAAGACTTATCTACTTTTCGGACGTAAACCCTAATCTCCTCATTTACAGCGGTCAAATCCACAGTATTCTCTTTATGTTTTTCCGTAATCATGATTTAGACATTTACTCCTAAAAATAAGACATTTGTCCATGAAAACAAAGTGATGAGGTTTTTTTAAGTTTTAATCCGTCTGTATTTCTTAATTTCAACTGCTGTTTATATCGAATAAAAATCAGTTTCTTTCCTAACCACTAGCAAACCAGAGCTCTCCGATTCTCTTCTTTCCATTCCATCTCTTCTGACATTTCTTCAATTTGGAGACAAGAATTTCGTAAAATTCCAGTCATGATATTTATCATAATCTAAGGATAATATATTCCTCAACTTTGCATCATAATACTAAAACATACTATTATGATTACCACTAAAAACATCACCAAAACCCTTTTGAGCCTCTTATTTGTGTTCATCGTATCAACGCCACAAGTTTTTGCGCAAACATACAACTTGAACAATCAAGCTTCAAAACTTACTGTTTCTGGTACCTCAAGTTTACATGATTGGGATATTGATGCCGAGCAGCAAAAAGGTCAAATTGTGCTGAATACTTCAAATGAGTT
>RCMY010005425.1_pt1 | contig 10823 bp, 11 predicted proteins | sample 2041341 | NCBI WGS metagenome assembly RCMY01 (sample SAMN09708234, study PRJNA481090) | Marine sediment metagenome, whole genome shotgun sequencing project.
CCCAGGGTTTGAAACTCATCGGCTCGTCGCCGGAGTTCCGTTCGAATCGGGTTGTCCACCCCTTCGACACTCGTGAAGCGTTCGTGCAGCAGACGTTCCGAGATCTGTACGACGCCACGCCCACGGGGACAGAATTGTCCGATTGGGTCGGAGTCACGAACATGGACGGGTCGAACGCACCGAACATCATCACGAACATGATGCTGCGGCAACGGTTCGAAACTCGTCGGCAGGTGTCTCGGCTCTACTTCGCCTACTTCCTGCGGGTCCCCGATGCTGCGGGCCAGAACTACTGGGCCGAACTGATGGATCGGGGTGTGCTCGACCTGCAGGACGTGTCTGACCAGTTTGCGCTCTCGCCGGAGTTCGTCAACACCTACGGCGCACTGAACGAACCCCAATTCGTTGCCGTGGTCTATATCAATGTGCTGGGCCGCGAAGCTGACATCCAGGGCTTCAACTACTGGCTCGGTGAACGCAGCAAGGGTCTCACGCGAGGTGGCGTGATGACCTGGTTCACCGAGGGTCGCGAGTTCATCAACCTCAGTCTGCCTGCGATCGATACGTCGCTGGCCCACATCGCACTCCTCGATCGCTCGCCGACCGAGGGAGAGTACGCCCTGTGGGTCAATCGGATCCGCGACTCGGGCGCATCGCTCGAAACGCTGGTGAGGTCCATCTGGACCTCTGACGAGTACGCAGCTCGGATCAAACCCGGCTGAGGGGCGACACGAACCGACAACTACCTTGAGCGTGGTCGGGGAACGGCAACGTCTCCCGGCTATTCTTCCCACATCCAGCGGCTGAAGGAGCACCGAACGTGAGTGTCATCGAGCAGATCCTTGGACGAGAAGTTCTCGATTCTCGAGGTAACCCAACGGTCGAGGTCGAAGTCCTCCTCGAGTCCGGTGCGTACGGTCGAGCCATCGTCCCTTCCGGTGCTTCGACCGGCCAGTTCGAAGCCGTCGAGCTTCGCGACGGCGGCGATCGATACATGGGCAAGGGTGTGCTGACTGCGGTCGGCAACGTCAACTCGTCCATCACCAAGGCGCTTGTTGGGGCCGATGCCTACAACCAGCGTGAGATCGATGCCATCCTCGCCGAACTCGATGGCACGCCGAACAAAGCCAAGCTCGGCGCCAATGCCATCCTCGGGGTTTCGCTTGCGGTGGCAATCGCAGCGGCCGACGATCTCGACCTGCCGCTCTACCGATACGTCGGTGGAGCCAACGCTCATGTGCTCCCCGTTCCGATGATGAACGTGCTCAACGGCGGCGAGCACGCCGACAACAACATCGACTTCCAGGAGTTCATGATCATGCCCGTCGGGGCGGCGTCGTTCTCCGAAGCGTTGCGGTGGGGCGTCGAGACCTACCACCAGCTGAAGAAGGTCCTGACCGACCGCGGACTGTCGACCGCCATCGGCGACGAGGGCGGTTTCGCCCCGAATCTCCGGTCGAATGAAGAGGCCGTGCAATTGCTCATGCAGGCCATCGAGGCCGCGGGTCTCACGCCGGGCACCGACATGGCGCTGGCCATGGACGTTGCCTCCACCGAGTTCTACAACGGCTCGGTCTACAACCTGGCGGGGGAAGGCCGTGAGCTGTCGTCACAGGGCATGGCCGAGTTGCTCCAGGAACTCGCAGCCAAGTACCCCATCGTGTCGATCGAAGACGGTATGTCCGAGGAAGACTGGGACGGTTGGGCCATCCACTCCGAACTCTCCGGCGAGACGTGCCAACTGGTTGGCGACGACCTGTTCGTCACCAACACCGAACGACTGCAGCGTGGTATCGACGACGGCATCGCCAACGCCATCCTCATCAAGGTGAATCAGATCGGCTCACTGACCGAAACACTCGACGCCGTGTCGCTCGCCACCGCCAACCGCTACGGATCGGTCATGTCGCACCGCTCGGGCGAGACCGAAGACACCACGATCGCCGATCTTGCCGTTGCCACCAACTGTGGCCAGATCAAGACCGGGGCACCGGCCCGCTCCGACCGGGTGGCGAAGTACAACCAGTTGTTGCGCATCGAAGACGACCTCGGCGACGCCGCCCGATACCCCGGCGTCAAGGCGCTATCGCGGGTCGCTCCGACCACGACAAATCCGACCACCGCAAAGTAGCGTCGATGGCCATGGAGCTTCTCAGTCGCCTGCCCAAGATCGACGATCATGTGTCGCCTCGGGTGCAGCGTCTTTTTTCGGTCAGCACGGTCGCCGGCGTTTCGATCCTCGTGATCGGTGCGCTTGCGGTGTTGCCGACTCGGACCTGGCTCGGCCAGCAGGAGGAGCGCAAGGCCGTGCAGGCCGAACTCGACGAGCTGAACGCCGATGTCGAACAACTCGACGCCATGCTCGACCTCTTGGAGACCGATGCCGAGATCGAGCGCCGTGCCCGGGAGAACTTCGACCTCGTGTACCCCGGCGAGGAAAGCTACCGAATACTCGAGAAGGCCGGGGGCTGAGCCCGAACGGGTCCGTCACCAGCCCGGCCATCGGATCGACTTGGGCAAACGCGCACAATTCGTGCCACACTCACCCGGTACATCGAACTCAAACCTACTGGGGGTTGCCGTGGAGATAACGATGGAGGTCAACGGAACGCGTCACACGAGTGACGTCGAGCCTCGCACGTTGCTCGTGCACTACATCCGAGACGTCGTCGGTCTGACCGGAACGAACATCGGCTGCGATACCTCGTCGTGTGGTGCTTGCACCCTCCACCTCAACGGTGAAGCGGTGAAGTCCTGCACCGTGTTGGCGGTGCAAGCCGACGGGCAGGAAATCACAACGATCGAGGGCCTCGCCGACGGCGACGAACTGCACCCGATGCAGCAGGCCTTCATGGAGTGCCACGGGCTACAGTGCGGTTACTGCACGCCAGGCATGGTCATGGCGTCGGTGTCGCTCCTCGATGAGGTGCCGAATCCGACCGAGGCCGAGGTCCGTGAAGGGTTGGAGGGCAATCTGTGCCGCTGCACCGGTTACCACAACATCGTGAAGGCCGTCCTGTCGGCCGCCGGTGGTGAGAAATGATTCCCGTCGCTTTCGACTACGAACGGGCCGGATCGGCCGACGAAGCTCTCGCCCTGCTCGCCGAGCACGGTGACGAGGCCAAACTGCTGGCCGGTGGCCACTCGCTGCTGCCGATCATGAAGCTGCGCCTCGCCTATCCGTCGGTACTGGTCGACATCGGACGCCTGTCGGATCTGTCGTATGTCCGAGACGCCGGCGATCATCTGGCCATCGGTGCCCTCACTCGCCATCGAGACGTCGAGATCAACGAGCTCGTACTTCAACATGCACCACTTCTCGCTCACGCCACGAGCTACGTCGGTGATCCGCAGGTCCGTCATCGTGGCACCCTCGGGGGTTCACTCGCCCACGCCGACGCTTCGGGCGATCATCCATCCACGCTGCTGGCCCTTGGCGGTTCGGTCGTCGCTCGCAGCAATGGCGGCGCCGAGCGGGTCATCGAAGCCAGTGATCTCTTCGCCGGGTTCTTGGAATCCAGCCTCGAACCAACCGAGATGATCACCGAAATACGGATCCCCAAGCACACCGGCGCCGGTTGGGGGTTCGAGAAGTTCAACCGTCGGGCCCAGGACTGGGCGATCGTTGGCGTCTCGGCGCAACGGACCGACGACGGTGCCAAGGTGGCGTTGGTCAGCATGCACCCAACACCAATTCGAGCCACCGCGGTCGAGAACGCACTCGCCGGTGGGGCAACCGCAGCTGAGGCAGCCGAACTGGCGGCCGAAGGTGTCGAGCCATCCGCCGACCTCAACGCCAGCGTCGAGTACCGCCAGCATCTGGCACGTGTGCTCACCCGTCGGGCCCTCACCACCGCAGGTATTGCCTGACCACCGCAGGTATTACCTGACTGCCGCTCCGGGTGGTCTGGCGCGCCGACGCTGGCGTCGCCGACCACCACGAGTAACCTGGTCGACATGCGCGAGATTCTGTCCGACCTCGATCGTTGGAAACGCCAAGGCAAACGGGTTGCGGTGGCCCGAGTCGTCGACGTCGAAGGGTCCGGGCCTCGTCTTCCCGGCGCCGCCATGGCGGTCAACGAGGATGGCGATGTGTCGGGTTCGGTGAGTGGTGGCTGTGTCGAGGGGGCCGTGGTCGTCGAGGCGTTGCAATCGCTCGACGACGGGTCGCGCCGCATCGTCACCTTCGGATACTCCGACGACGAGGCGTTTGCGGTCGGGCTCACCTGTGGGGGAACGATTCACCTGTTCATCGAAGAGCTCGACTGGTGAGCGGCGGCTCGCTCTTCGATGTCCTCCGGGCGGCGATCGCCGATGAGGAGCCGATTGCCCTGGCCACTGTCGTCGCTGGTGCCGGTGTGGGAAACAAGATTCTGATCCGTCCTGATGGCGACCCGATGGGGTCACTCGGCAACGATGACCTCGATCGCGTGGTCACCCGCGATCTGCTCGGTGAGTTGGCGGCGGGTACGTCGGGTATACGTCACTACGGCGAGCGCGGCGAAGCCCGAGAAGAGGCGGTCTCGGTCTTCATCGAGAGCTTCGCTCCGCCGCCGCAGATGCTCATCTTCGGGGCGGTCGATTTCACTGCGTCGCTGTGTCGTGTCGCCAAGGTGCTCGGGTACCGGGTCACGGTGTGCGACGCACGAGCGGTGTTTGCGACCCGTCAACGATTTCCCTATGCCGATGATGTCATCGTCGACTGGCCGCATCGGCTGCTGGCCAAGGTCGGGTCGTCACTTGGACAACGAGACGCCGTCTGCGTGCTGACCCACGACGCGAAGTTCGATGTTCCGGCGGTCATCGAGGCGCTCAAGACCGACGTCGGCTACCTCGGTGCCATGGGATCTCGGCGAACAACCGACGATCGCAATGCACGTCTGCGGGCCGAGGGCGTGACGAATGAACAGATCGAGCGAGTCATGGCACCGATCGGCCTCGACCTCGGTGCCCGCACTCCGGAGGAGACCGCAATTTCCATCTGCGGCGAGATCATTGCCAAGCGATCTGGGCGTCTGGCTCCGTCATTGCGTGACAGCGAAGGCAGCATCCACAGCAGTTGACGCAGAGCCAATGCTTGACCGTGTCGGTTCCAAAGACCCAAGTATGCGGAATCTGACCGAAAAGCTTTCAGGCCTGGTCAGGATGCCGATGGATCGGGGTGAGTTCCGAGTTCGGGTCCGGCGGACCCTTCCAATTCGTGCATCAATTGCGCCTGGGCCAAAAAGTGACCCTGGTCATGCTTGCGTCGTGCCTGCCGCTCGTTGTCCTCGGAATCCAGGTCGCGAACATCGCAGGCAACCTCGTCAAAGACGAGACATTGCGAGGCGTCGAGCTGGCGGCTCAAGTCGAGGCCAGTCGGATTGACTCCGAGCTGCAGCGAGTGGGTGGTTCGCTGCTCACCGCGGCATCAGATGCCGAGTTCATCGGCAACGTCACTGCGCTCAATGGGCCGGGGGCCAACGAGTCGCGACGTGTCATCGAGGCCCGGCTCGATGAACTGCGCAAACAGTTCGAAGTCGACGGAAACACCGGTATCGAAGTTCGGCTGCCCGGCACGAACACGATCGAGCCGACGAACGCGTCGAGTTTCCTGTCGAGCGAGTCGACGGCGTCGTTGGTTGCCGCCACCCAACCGAACCAGGTGTATATCTCCGCCCCATTCCAGGACCGCACCCGGGAATATCGGGTCACCATCATCGTTCCGATCAGTCAAGGAGCGACGAACTTCAAGCTGATCTCCGAGTGGAAGCTCGAACCGCTGGTTGCCAGTGCGGGCGAGATCAGCGCGTTCGACGCCAAAGCGGAGCAAATGCTGCTGCTTTCGAACGCGAACGGCTCACACACGGTCATGTTGGCCCCGGATTCGGCCGACATCGGCCAGACCGAGACGTTGGGATCGAGCCCGGTCAGCGGTGAGCCTCAGGTGAGTGAGACCACCAGGTCCGACGGCACCGACGTCGTGCGGGCGGCGGCGCGTACCCCGCAACCGCTCGGATGGGTGGTCGTGATCGACTCCGATCCGGATCTGTTGTTCGCCGAGCTCGGACGAGTCAGGCTTGGCATCATCGGTGTTTTCATCTCGGCCGGACTGGTGATCATCTCGGTGATCGCGGTGCTGCTACGTTCGTTCGTTCAGCGTCTCGCCCGCATGACGGCGTTGGCTGAGGCGGTTGCCGATGGTGACCTCACGATGCGAACCGGCGACGATCGCTTCGACGAACTTGGACGGCTGTCGATGGCCTTCGACGACATGGCCGAGGCGTTGGCGCAGGACATCGCTCGCCGCGAACGGGTCGAGGCGCAGCTTGCCTATCAGGCAACCCATGATGCCCTCACTGGTTTGCCGAACCGTCAGCAGCTCATCGAGGAACTCGATCGGCTGCTGGTCGAATCCGAAGACCTGGTCAGTGTGCTGTTCGTCGACCTCGACGGTTTCAAAGCCATCAACGATCGTCTCGGTCACGGTGCCGGTGACGAACTTCTCGTTCGTGTCGGTGACCGCCTGCGAGGCGTACTTCGATCGAGCGACTTCGTCGCCAGGCTCGGCGGTGATGAGTTCGTGGTCGTCCTCCGTGGCTTTGGCTTGCTCGAGGCCGAGCGCACGGCCGAACGAATCGTCGCCGCCCTGGAATTGCCGTTCATCGTCAGCAACGACGAGGCGCACATCTCGGCGTCCATCGGCGTTTCGTCGGCTTCGGACGAGCGTTCGACCGAACGTCTCATCAAGGAAGCCGACATCGCCATGTATCGGGCCAAGGCGATGGGGAAGGGCCGAGCTGTCCGTGTCACCGAAGAAACGCTCGAGGCCAACGAGGAACACCTGACGATTCTCAGCGAACTGCGCGAGGCCACGGCCAACGGCCAGCTCGAGCTGTTGCTGTGGCCGATTGCCGACCTTCGAGACGGGTCGCTCCGGGGGATGGAATCGACGGTTCGATGGCGCCATCCCGAGCGCGGTCTCCTGGCCCCGGCCGAGTTCATGCCAATGGCGAAGGCAACCGGTGCAGCCGGGCAGATCGACGAGTGGGTCATCACTGCTGCGATCGGCCAATTCGCCGAATGGTCCGAGGCCGGACTCCCGGTGTCGGACCTCGAGATGGCAATCAACCTCACCACCGAGATGTTTCTGTCGAGCCGGTCTCGCCAGCTGATCTCGGGCGAACTCGAACGACACAATCTGCGCCCGAGCAACTTCCGGATCGAGGTCCCCGAAGATGTCCTGCGTAGCGACGGCACGGTGCTACGCCAGGTCTTCGACACCTACCGAGCCATGGGGATGCCCGTGACGCTCGATCGTTTCGGTTCCGACTACGCCAACCTCGATCGGCTCCCCCGGTTTGCGATCGATGCGGTGAAGATCGACCTCAACCTGATCTCGGATCTCTCGAACCGGCTCTCGAGTCGAGCACTCGTCAGTTCGTTGATCACCCTGGCCAAGACGGCCGGTCTCCGGGTCGCTGCGGCCGGCGTCGATGATGACCTTCTGCGGGAAGAAGTCGTCGAACTCGGATGCATCCAGGGTCAGGGTCTGTGGCTCTCGCAAGCGATCAACCCCGACGAGGTCGCCGAGATGTTGCGCACCCGCTATCTGATCGAAGCAGGGTAGGGCGCCGGCCTTTGGGCTGGGCTGACGGATCGCAGTAGGTTTCGGCGATGGACTTCGCTCCCGATCCCGACCACGAGGCGATTCGAGAAGGCGTCCGCCGGGTCTGCTCGGCGTTCGACAACGACTACTGGCGACGCCACGACGCCGATCATGAGTTCCCATGGGACTTCTATCAGGCGATGGCCGACGGCGGGTGGATCGGCATTGCCATCCCCGAGGAGTACGGCGGCGGTGGGCGTGGGATCACCGAAGCATCGATCGTTCTGGAAGAAGTGGCGGCATCGGGTGCTGCGATGAACGGCTGCAGCGCGATCCACATCTCGATGTTCGGGATCAACCCGATCACCAAGCACGGCACCGAGGAACAAAAGCGCACCTACCTCACCCAGGTCGCCGACGGCAGCCTGCATGTCGCCTTCGGCGTCACCGAACCCGACGCCGGTACGGACACAACGTCGATCACCACGCGGGCGAAGCGAGATGGCGACCACTACATCGTGCGCGGCGCCAAGGTCTGGACATCGAAGGCGGAGTACTGCCAGAAGGTGCTGCTGCTCGTTCGGACAACGCCGATCGAGGAATGCAAGCGCCGCACCGACGGGCTGACCCTATTGCTGGCCGATCTCCAACGGCCCGAGGTCACGATCACGGCCATTCCCAAGGTGGGCCGCAACGCCGTTGTCTCCTGCGAGACGGTGTACGACGACCTCCCGGTGTCGCTCGACGATCGGATCGGGGAGGAGGGGTCAGGCTTCAGGTATCTCCTCGATGGTCTGAACCCCGAACGAGTGCTCATCGCGTCTGAGGCGCTCGGGATCGGTCGTGTCGCGGTGAAGACTGCTGTCGCCTACGCCAATCAGCGAGAGATTTTCGGAAGACCGATCGGCAAGAACCAGGGGATCGCGTTCCCGCTGGCCGAAGCGCACGCCCGACTCAACGCTGCCGAGCTCGCCATCCGTGAGGCCTCGTGGCGTTATGACCAGGGTCTCCCCTGCGGCGAACAGGCAAACATCGCGAAGTGGTTGGCGGCCGATGCCGGCTATGCCGCCGCCGACTGGGCAATGCAGGTCCACGGCGGCTTCGGCTACGCCAGCGAGTACCACGTCGAGCGCTACTGGCGTGAGGCCCGGCTCATGCGGATCGCCCCCGTCAGCCAAGAGATGGTCATGAACTACGTGTCCGAACACGTCCTCGGCTTGCCACGCTCGTACTGAGCGCACCGTGCCGGGCACCTCCATAATGGGCGCATGTCTGTTGCTGCCATTGTCCTTGCCGCCGGAGCCGGGTCACGTTTCGAGGGTGACGGGCACAAGCTCCGGGCCGAGCTCGATGGGCGGGCAGTGTGTTCGTGGGTCTTCGAGGCCGTGCAGATCGCAAACTTCAACCAGGTGTACGTGGTCACCGGCGCTGCCGAACTTGACGACCTGATCCCCGATGAGTTCACGATCGTCAGGGCCGACGATTGGGAGCTGGGTCAGGCACACACGATCCAGGCCGGACTCCGGCAGGCCGAGATCGATGGGCATCGGGCCGTCGTGATCGGCCTAGCCGACCAGCCCTTTGTTCCAGCATCGGCCTGGCGGTCGGTTGGCGCTGCCGCCGGTGAGATTGTGGTCGCCACGTTCGACGGTGAACGGCGCCCGCCCGTCAAGTTCGAACGCTCGGCCTGGTCGCTGTTGCCGACGACGGGTGACGAGGGTGCAAGGAGCGCGCTTCAAGCTGACCGTGAGCGAGTTTCTGAGGTAGCGTGCTCTGGCAACCCGGTTGACATCGACACGCAGAAGGACCTCGCCCAATGGAGCTGACCAACGAGTTCAACATCGATCGACCGATCGACGACACTTGGCGCATCCTGAACGATTTGGAGTTCATCGCCCCGTGTATGCCCGGCGCCCAACTCCAGGAGATCGAAGGCGACGAGTACCGTGGCATCGTCAAGATCAAGGTTGGCCCGATCACCGCCAAGTACTCCGGCAAAGCGAGCTTCGTCGAGCAGAACGAACCAGCGAAGACAGCCAAGCTCAAGGCGGAAGGTCGTGACCCGCGGCAGGGCAACGCAAACGCGCTGATCACCGCAACGATGGAGTCGGTTTCCGACCAGGTCACGACCGTCAAGATCCACACCGACCTGAGCCTGAGCGGCAAGATCGCCAGCTTCGGTCGTGGCGCAATCGAAGACGTTTCGAAGAAGATCCTGACCCAGTTCGCCGACAACCTTCGCGACAAGCTCGAGGCCGACACCGGTGAGACTGCCGAATCGGCCGACGCCGCCGCGACACCGGCGACGGCTGCCACACCAAGCAAGGCTGCTGCACCGGCCGCGGCGCAAGCTTCGGGAGAGAAGGCAACGCCACCAGCAGCCGCCAAGCCAGTTGTGGCGACTCCGGCCGAGACGCCCAGCGAGAGTAAGGTCCGCAAGATCGAGTCACCCGAACCGAAGCCGGTCGACATTCTTGCCGTCACCGGCGACACCGTGGCCAAGCGGGTGGCACCCATCGTCGCCGGCGTGCTGCTGCTGATCCTGTTGCGCATCATCTTGGGCCGACGCGGCTGAGCCACTCGACGCACATGTCCGACCCGCTCGACGACATCACCGTTGTCACGAGACTCATTGGTCGCTCGCCGATGGGAGCATTCGAGGTCGTGGTTCGCCGCGCCGATGGGAGCCCGGTCGTGCTCGAGAACGAACCGCTGCTTGCATCGGGCAGGCCGATGCCGACCCGCTATTGGCTGGCCGACCGGGCCCTGAACAAAGCGATCGGTCAACTCGAATCGACCGGCGGCGTGAAACAGGCCGAAGCCGCTGTCGGCTTGGCCGCGATCCGCGTGGCCCATGACCGCTACGCCGCGGCGCGAGATGTCTTGATCCCGGACGACCATGTCGGCCCCCGGCCGTCGGCCGGGGTGGGCGGCACCCGAGAGGGAGTCAAGTGCCTCCACGCGCACTACGCAAACTTCCTCGTTGATGGCATCGACCCGGTCGGCGAGTGGGTGCATGAGCAACTCACGGCCGTCGGGAGGGCATTCGATCCTGCGAAGCCGGGCATCGTCTCGACGTGGGACCACAGCTCGTGAGCGCGTCGGTCGCGATCGTCGATCTCGGAACCATCACCACTCGGCTGTTGATCGTTGATGTCGACGGCATCGACGTCGAGCGACCCCAGCCGGTGACCCGGATGGGAGCCGATCTTCGGTCGAGCGGCCGGATCGGTCC
>RCMY010005427.1_pt1 | contig 10820 bp, 13 predicted proteins | sample 2041341 | NCBI WGS metagenome assembly RCMY01 (sample SAMN09708234, study PRJNA481090) | Marine sediment metagenome, whole genome shotgun sequencing project.
TAAAGCGTGCTATACTGCTTGGTCTCGGCTCCGTGCTGTATCTTGAGGCTCCAGGAGGCAAATCCTTCGCCCTCGGCGCGCAGCCACGCCCCCGCGCGCGCAGCGCCCGCGGCGAGCCACGCCAGCAGGCAGCACAAAGAGAATGTCAGGGCGCGGGCCGGGTGCATTGTTTTACCATCGTTAAACTTGGTAAACGAATGGTTAATCGACTGCTGCTTTGCGCGCACCCGCTCCGGTGTTAGGCTGAAATGTCACAAAGGAGGATTCCCATGCCGCAGATCCAGTTTCCCAGTCCGCACCAGACCGTCCTGACCACGTTCGAAATGAGCCCCGGCACCGCGCAGGACCTTTTGGAGGCGCTGACCGATGCCTATGACAAATTCATTTCGCAGCAGCCTGGCTTTATCGCCGCCGGGCTGCATATCAACGACGCGCAGACGCGCATCGCCAATTATTCACAATGGAAGCGACGCGAGGATTTTCAGGCGATGCTGCGCAGCGATGAAATGCGCCGCCGCAACCGCGAGATTCACAGCCTCTGCCGTAGTTTCGAGCCGGTCATGTATGACGTCGCCGCGATCTTCTGAGCCTCAGACGCCCAGCCGGTCGCGCAGCGCGTACCACGTCATGGCGAGCATCAGCAGCGGCGTGCGCAGCGCCGGACCGCCCGGAAAGGGCGTGACCGGAACGCGGGCCATGGTGTCAAAACCGCTTGCCTGACCACGCACGGCCTGCGCCATCAGCGCGCCAGCATGGGTTGCAGTTCCTACGCCGTGACCCGAATAGCCGGACGCACTGAGGATATTGGGCGCCAGCCGCACCAGATAGGGCATCCGCCGGATCGTTATCGCCAGCGTGCCGCCCCAGGCATATTCGATCTGCACATCGCGCAGATGCGGGAAAATCTCGACCATCGGCTTGCGGACCAGCGCGGCAATGTCGGACGGAAACCGGTAGCCATAGCTTTCGCCGCCGCCGAACAGCAGCCGCTTGTCATGGCTCAGGCGGAAATAATTAACCACGAATTTGGTGTCGGCAACAGCGACATCCTGCGTCAGAATGCGCGCGGCGTCATCGCCCAGCGGCTTGGTCGCGGCGATGAAATTGTTGATCGGCATGACCCGGCTGGCAACCTTGCCGTTCAGCCCGCCAAGATAGCCGTTGCAGGCAAGGATGACGTGATCGCCGCTGATCTGCCCGCGCTTGGTATGCACGGTCGTCGGCGCAGCCTCGTCAATCGCGGTGACTTCGCTGCGCTCGTAGATCCGCACGCCTGCCGCCTTGGCCGCGCGAGCAAGGCCAAGAGCATAGCGCAGCGGGTGCAGATGCGCCGCACCCATGTCCAGCACCCCGCCGTGATAGGCGGGCGAGGGGCAAAGCGCCTGCATCTGGCCGTGGTCCAGCTTCTGGATCTGATCATACCCATAGCGATCTGCCAGATGATCGGCATAGGCATGTTCGTGCGCCGCTTCCTTGGCACTGAAACAGGCATGGGCCACGCCGGGCGCCAGATAACAATCGATTTCGTGCTTTGCGATCAGGGATTTGACGAGGTCTTTCGCATCCTCGGCCAGATTCCACAGCTTGGCGGCGTCGTCCTTGCCGACCAGCTTCTCCAGCCCGGTCTGCTCCATCCGCTGGCCGCTGCCAAGCTGCCCGCCGTTGCGCCCCGACGCGCCAAAGCCTACGCGCTGCGCCTCGATAAGGGCGACGTCCATGCCCGCTTCGGCCAGATGCAATGCAGCCGACAGGCCCGTATAGCCCGCGCCGACGACTACCACATCAGCGCGCACCTTGCCCGCAAGCGGCGCAAATTCGGGCAGCGCATCTGCCGTGTCGGTGTACCAACTGGCCGGATATTCCCCGGCGCGGTCGTTGCTGTGCAAAAGGTTCAAGGCCATCAAATCAAACGTTTAGCAGGAGATGTTCACGTTCCCACGGGGAAATGACCTGAAGGAACTCCTCGTATTCGGCACGCTTGACGATCGAATAGACCCGCGCGAATTCCGGCCCCAAGAGCGCGTGCAGCTTTGGCGCCTCCTCGAACAAATCCAGCGCATCACCCAAGACCTGCGGCACATCGCCATCGCCAGCGCGCTGATAGCTGTCGGTCTTGCACTCGTCCTCGGGCATCTGCTGTTCCTCAAGACCCAGCAGACCGCAGGCCAGGCTGACGGCAATGCCCAGATAAGGGTTGCAATCCATCCCGGCCAGACGGTTTTCCACGCGCCGCGCCTCGGGGCCAGCCAATGGCACGCGAATGCCCGTCGTGCGGTTGTCGCGGCCCCAGTCCAGATTGATCGGCGCCGCGTGATCCTTGACGTAGCGGCGGTAGGAGTTGACGTAGGGCGCCAGCACCGCGATGGCGCTGGGCAGGTGGCGCTGCATGCCGCCGATAAAGTGATAGAATGCGTCCGTTTCGGTACCGTCATCGTTTGAAAATATGTTCTTGCCGGTTTTGCTATCCAGTATCGAATGGTGGATATGCATGGCCGAGCCCGGCTCTTCCTCGATGGGTTTGGCCATGAAGGTGGCAAAGCAATTGTGCCGCATCGCCGCCTCGCGGATAAGGCGCTTGAAGTAGAACACCTCGTCGGCCAACTTGATCGGGTCGCCATGCGCCAGGTTGATTTCCAACTGGCCGGCGCCGCCCTCCTGGGTGATGCCGTCGATCTCGAACCCTTGGGCCTCGGCAAAATCGTAGATGTCGTCGATAACGGGGCCAAATTCGTCCACAGCGGTCATCGAATAGGCCTGCCGCGCGGCGGCGGGGCGGCCTGAGCGGCCCATCATCGGCTGGATTGCCTGACCGGGATCGGTATTGCGCGCGACCAGATAGAACTCCATCTCAGGCGCGACGACGGGGACCAGCCCGCGCTCGGCGTAGGCATCGACCACGCGGCGCAGCACGTTGCGCGGCGAAAACGGGATCGGCTTCATGTCACGGTCATAGGCGTCATGGATCACTTGCAGCGTCCAGTCGCCCGTCCACGGCGCGGCGCTGGCGGTGGTCATGTCGGGGACAAGGATCATGTCCTGTTCGATAAATCCGGTCTCGCCCGCGGCCTCGCCCCAGTCGCCGGTAATGGTCTGGAAAAAAATCGAATCTGGCAGGTGGAAATGCTTTTGTTTGGCAAATTTCGAGGCAGGCAGCGCCTTGCCGCGCGCAATGCCGGGCAGGTCCGAGATGATGCATTCGACCTCGTCCAGACGTTTGCCTTCAAGGTATTCGCGCGCCGCTTGCGGCAGATTTTCAGTCCAGTCGGACATTTCAGGAACCTCTTTTCAGGAAGGCGGCCATGCGGTCCGCCATTTTCTGATGTTGTGTCGGCTTTCCGACCTGCGCGATTGCGGCATCCAGAACGTCATCGGGAACCAGCCCGCGCCCGCGGCTTTCCGCCAGGCGACTGAAGAATTCGTCGGTGTGCTCGGGATGCGGCTGCATCGTCAGGATGCGGTCGTCATACAGCAGCGCGGCGTTGTCGCAAAACTCGTTGCGGCCGATCACGGTGGCGCCCGGAGGGATCTGCGTCACCTGATCCTGATGCCACGCGTTCAGCGCCATGGGCTGGCCGTCAATTACGTATTCATGACGTCCGACTGCCCAGCCGTGGCTGTATTTCTCGACCTTGCCGCCCATAGCCTGCGCGATGATCTGATGGCCGAAACATACGCCCACCATGGGGCGCCCGTCGGCGTAAACGTCGCGAATGAACTGCTCCAGCGGGGGGATCCAGTCATGCGGCTCGTAGGCGCCGTGTTTAGAGCCGGTAATGAGCCAGCCGTCACAATCGTCCGCATGGTGCGGGAATTCGCCGTCGACCACAGCATATGTGCGGTAGCTCAGGCCGTGACCCTTCAGAAGATCGGCGAACATGCTGTCGTAATCACCCAGATCGGCCTTGATTTCGTCGGGAGAATGGCCGGTCAGTAGGATGCCGATGGTCGTCATCTCGGGCTCGGGGGTGAGCGAGGGGTGGGGGGCGGTCACAGGGGGCCTCATAATTTGATCAAATTAAAGCGTAACCCAGCCAAAGCTGCCGGGCAAGGGGGTAAAGTAAAGGCAATTCAAACCTTGTCCAGATAGGTTTTCCAATGATCGGATTCGTCAATCTCGCCCATGACGGCGATTTCCTGCCGCTTGGTCAGCACATAGTTTCGGATCAGGCGCGGCTCGAAAATGCGGGGCAAAAGAAGGCTGGACTCGAACAGATCGACGGCGCTTGCCCAGTCGGCGGCAAGTTGCGGCAAGTCTTGGCCATAGGCACTGCCGGTCATCGGCGCGCTGGGCTCCATTGCATCCTCGATCCCCACCAACGCAGCGCCGAGGATAGCGGCAAAGCTGAGATAGGGGTTGATGTCGCCGCCCGCAACGCGATGTTCGATACGGCGTGCCTTGGGCGATCCGCCGGGCACGCGGATCGCCGCCGTGCGGTTCTCATAGGCCCAGCAGATCGCGGTCGGCGCATGCGCGCCCGGCGTCATCCGCGCATAGCTGTTGGCGTGCGGCGCGAATACCAGCGTCGAGCTCTGCATCGCGGCCAAGCAGCCGCCGATCGCGTGGCGCAGCGTGTCGGTGCCCTTGGGGCCGCCATCGTCAAAGATGTTGTTCCCTTCCGCGTCCAGCACCGAAAAATGCATGTGCATGCCGTTGCCGCTGTCCAACGTGAATGGTTTTGCCATGAAGGTCGCCGCGCAGTCAAAGCGGTGGGCGAGGCCACGAATGAGCGCCTTGAACAGCCATGTGTCGTCGGCGGCGCGCATTGCGTCCTGATGGTTCAGGGTGATCTCAAACTGGCCGACACCGGCCTCGGATGTGGTGGTCTGCGCCTCGATCCCCATTGCATCGCACGCCTCGTATAGGGCCGACAGGAACGGGTCGAACGCGTCCATCTGGGTCAGCGACAGGATTTCAGACGCGTCGATACGCCTCCGATTGCGCGGATCGCGTACATGTTTCAGCCGCTTGCCGCTGTCATCGACAAGGGTAAATTCCAGCTCGGTCGCCGCCATCACCTGCCAGCCGCGCATCGCGTAACGGTCAAGAACGCGAGCCAGCGCATGGCGGGCATCGCCGTAGAACGGCGTGCCATCCTCCAGATACATCTGCATCGGCACCAGCGGCTGCTGGCTGTCCAGCCACGGCAGCGGCACCGGCCCGCGCGAGGTGGGGCGCATGATGCCGTCCGCATCGCCGGTCTCGAATACCAGCGGGCTGTTCTCGATATCGGCGCCCTTGATGTCGACGTTCAGGACTGACAGCGGCATGCGGACACCGTCGGTGTCCAGCCCGGCAAAATAGCTGGCAGGCATCCGTTTGCCGCGCATCTGGCCGTTCAGGTCGCAGGCCGCCACGCGAAATGTGGCGAAATTTCCGGTTTCCATGAAGTTGTCCCTTTTCTTTGAAGGGAGAGATTCACCGGATCAGGTTCAGGCGCAACCTTAATCTGGCGCGCGCCTCTTGTGGCAGGTGCCGGTTCAGGCGGATGATGATCAGGAAAAAGATGTTGGTGATTGCCAGCGATAGAGTGATGAAAAAACCCTGCAAGGATCGGGTAGGGCAAGAAGGGATTGAACGTCTTGTCCGCGAAATAACTGGTATGATACAGCGCATCGCCGCGCTGCTGCCACGCGGGGAAACCGCTGAGAAACATCAGCGTTGTCGCATGAAAGAAGAAAATGCCTCGGTCGTGTAGGCGGGCCATGCCAGCCGCAGCATTGTGAGCCAGATGATCCTCGGGAACCTGCGCCAGCCGGAAAATCCCTAAACATTCGCCGCCTCGACATCGCCCTTGGGAATTGAGGGTAGAGCACCATAAAAGATTTCGCCGGAAGCCACGCGGAGGTGAAAACATCAAGGATAGGGCTGATGGCTTTGAGGCTGAGGAGCAGAAAATAGGCAAAGAAGAACTGGGTGAACAGCGGCGAACCACGCAGCACAAAGATGGGCCATTCGCTGGGTTTATGAATCCACGGATTGGTCGCACTTTTGCCGAGCGCGACAGCAGAGGCTAGGAAGAAGCCGGTGAATACGGCGATGACGCCAAATAGATGGCGCAGATCATGTCCGAGCAGATCAGCCTCACCTGCCGGTAAAGCGCGAAATCCCCGCGCGGCAGCGAGCGCCCACCCAAGCCAATGCTGAGAAAGGCTTAGTCCTGAACGGTTTGCCAGCAGGTCATGTTTCGGCCTTTCGCTGCGCTTCGCCACACGTGGTAGCCTGCCCGTGGGTGAGCCGTTTCATGATGCGCTCCAGCGCCACTTCGGAGGCCTCGGTGAACAGCAGATAGATGATAAGTAGCGGCAGGAAATACCACACACGCCAGTCGCCGTTCGGATAGTCGGTAAGGCGCGGATTGGCCGTGCCGTCAGACTACGCGCACAGTAGACGATATCCTCGACCCCCAAGAGGAATAGCAGCGGCGTCGTTTTGATCAGTACCATCCAGCGGTTGCTGAGCCCGGCAGCGCATAGACCCACATTTGCGGCACGAGGATGCGGCGGAACGCCTGCCTTTGCGTTGTGCCATACGCCTTGGCGGTCTCCATCTGGCCGCGCGGCACGGCGCGCATGGCACCGAACGGCACGTTGGCGGCGAACGTGCCAAAGAGGATGGCAAAGGTCATGACCGCCAGCGCGAAGCCTTAGGTTTCATGCACCCATTGCGGCGTATTTCCCACGGGCAGATTGGTCGCTGAGCAAACGGTTAATCCCAGTCCGGGCAGAGAATTTTGTGGCGCACCCACTCGAAGGCCTGAACGAGTGCGGTCACGAAAAAAAGGAATTATACGATGTCTAGCTGGCCGCGCACGAGCGCAATATAGTCCCTGCCAAGCATCCGAAGCGGAAGGGCGCGCGAGCGGGCAACCATGGCGCCGCCAAAGCCGAGGGCCAATGCGGCAGGCGCGGTCATGGCCGGAAGCAGCAGGGCAATGCTGAAACTGCTATAGAACGCCATTTGCCTGCCGGTCGTGAAATAGTAAGCAAGCCACTGAAAAGTGACGAGAGGTTCGGGATTAGCGCGGAAACTGACAATTGCGGGCTTCGTCGCGGCTGCCGGGGTATGAGTATTTTTGGAACATTGAAAGAGGGGGGCGCACACCCCTCGATCTGATGTGCTCAGAACTTTGGTGCGCCTTCTAGCCACTTGTCGATCAGCGCGTTCAGGCTGCCGTCGGCGTTCGTCGGTAACTCACGTGCAAGTCAGCTCGGCGCGCTTGCAAGCTCGTCTCCTAACTCGCGCTCAAATCCGTCGACTTCGCCTGAACCGTTGACGAGGTTGAAAGGCGGTTAGGCGCCAGCGGTGAGGCTGGCAACAGCGGCCGCGATAATCAGGTTTTTTTTATTGGTTCTCTCCCTTTGTATTTTGGTTTGGAGCGTCAGTCCGGCATGGTGGAGCTGAGAAACTGCCGTAGCCAGTCTGATCTGTGGACGCCGAAGAGGGTTTCGGGATCGCCTTGCTCATCAATCAGGCCCTGATGCCAAATAACAACTTGGTCGCTCGCATCTCGGTCCATTTTCATCGCATGCGTCACGATCATCATAGTGCGCCCTTCGGATGCCAGATCCCTGATGACGCGGATAATTTCTTGTTGCAATTCGGGGTCGAATGCCGAAGCGAGCTCGTCGAACAGCAGTATTTCGGGTTCTGTCGTCATAGCGCGGGCGATCGCGGCGCGTTGGTGCTGCCCGCCGGATAGCTGCGCGGGTAAAGCATCACATTTGTCACCGAAGCTGACTTTGTCCAGATAGGCACGGGCAGATTTTTCATCCACGGCGCGGGAGGCGGCGCAGCACGGCAACGAGCGCTGCCATCACGTTTTGCAGGATGGTCTGATGCGCCCAAAGGTTGAGCTGTTGAAAAACCATGGCCAGGTTCGTGCGGATGCGCACCACTTGCGCAGGATCCGCCGGGCGGCGGGAGGCGCCAGTGCCCGTCCATCGGACAGGGTCGCCCTTGAACAGGATATCGCCCTGCTGGCTGTCCGCCAGCTGGTTGGCGAATGGCAGGATGGTGGATTTGCCGGACCTCGACGATCCGACAAGCGAAACCACATTGCCGCGCCGGGCGGTGATGGTCACACCTTTGACCACCTCAAGCGAACCATAGGCCTTGTGCAGATTGCTGAGTTCGATGAGCGGGGGGATCGGCGGCTAGGGGGCGGTGTTCTTGGTAAGGCGAATCTTTGTTCTTTATCATGCGCTTGCGGTCTGAAGTTAAGGTGTGGGGGAATTTGGCACTGCCAGATATGCCGCCTTGGGCACCTGCACCAGACCATGCAGGGACAAAGTGTCGCGCTGCGCCGGGGTAAGGGCGGCGATGCTTGCCTTTAATGCTTGGCGGATGCCGGATGCGTCGCGGCAAGGCGCGGTGATAAACGGCAAGGCCGGTGTTGGCGAAGTGCGTCCGATCTCGCGCAATTGCGCGGCGAAGGCATCGTGGCGCTGGATCAGGCGCCAGCTGAGAGCGTCGATGGCTGCAATATCGGCGCGGCGGTCAGCAACGGCGCTGGCGGAATCGCGATGCCCGCCGGTGCAAACGTGATGCGTGAAAGCAAAGCCCAGCGCGGCTGCATGGTTTTGCGCTGCCGCCCAGCCCGATTGGGACAGCGCGTCATTATAGGCAAAGCGGGTGGCCGAGAAAGCCACGAGTTCATGTCGCAGGTCGCCTGCGCGCACCACGAAAACGCTGTTGTAATATCCGGGCGGGCAGCCGGGCAGGTGGCAATCAGGCGCGCCGATCAGCTGTACCCTGTCGCTTAGCCGAGTGCGGTAAGGATAGCCGCAGGTCTGCGACAAAACCAGGTTCGGATCCGTCCAGTGATCCCACGGATCACCGCTGCGGGTCAGAGCGGCTGGGGCGTCGAATGGCAGCCGCGCCCGGATTGCCGCCCAAAGGATATCGAGCGTCCGCGCGGTTTCGGGGCGGTCATACATCGGCAGACTGGCGATCACCGCGGTCTAATCCTTGGCGGCTTGCACCCGTTGGCGCGCGGTGGCGCTGTCGACATCGTTGACGCCCAGAAGGCTGGCGGTCATTCGCAGCAGCGCATTTTCGGGGTCGGCCCGATCGCCATCGGCCAGAACAACCTGCCACAGTGCCTCGATCACCTTGATGCGATCTTCATAGGGGACGGCGTCCTTGATCGCGCGAGTAAAGCGAACGGTGTCCGGCGCGTCTGCCTCGGTCTGCTCGCCCTCGGCGCGCAGGCTGGCCGCGTCTTCGGCGCTCAGATCATAGCGCGCGGCAAGGATGCGGTCGATGCGGTCGATCTCGGACGGAGCATAGACGCCGTCGGTCCGCGCAGCGCGCACCAGAAGGGCGGCCAGCGCGAGGCGCGCATCGGTTTCGGTCATTGGGGTGGGGTCGGCGCCGCTGAGACGCTTGAGAATATCTGCTATCATGCCTGATATATATCGCGCAGCGCGGCGACGTCAAAACACTAAAGTCGCCAGTTGCTTCGGAATGGTAGATGTCAGAGCGGCGCGGCGCGTTGCTGCGCGGCCTCGCAATCGGCTTTGCTTAGTCCCAGTGCCTCGCGGATCTGGGTGATAACGGCCAATTCCGGCGCGCTGGGCTTGCCATCGGCCAACATCACCTGCCACAGCGCCTCCAGCGCTTCGATACGAGCCTCAAAGCTGACGGTTTCGCGGATCAAAAGCGCAAATTTACGTGTCGATGGCGCTTCTGCTTCGATCTTTTCGCAGGTGGCGCGCATTTTGGCGGCATCCACAGGGCCCAGCCCGCATAGGCGCGCGAGCAGGGCGTCGATGCGGGTATTCAGCGGCGACTCATCGGCGTCGCCCGACTTGGCGACGCGCACCATGAATGCCCCCAGCGCAAGGCGCGCGTCCGGTTCCGGCAACGGATCCGAGGGATGTCCCTTAAAAAGGTTTAGGATACGCGACAGCATGATGCCACGTTTACTGCCCTTGGACGGCAGGGCAAGCCTTTTCACACCAATTGCGTGTCGTCGGCGCATTTGCGACCTGCAAACGCCGGATACGGAGGGAAAGTTCCACTGTATCTTCGCAGCTTGGCAAAGGAGCGCCAGATGCAGATCATGGTCCAAGCAAGATACCAGTCAGAGCCACGAGCCATGCGCATTCATGCGGCGCGCGCCGCGATCCCATTGCGCCAGTGACGATTGTTGCCCGCCCCAGCGAGTTGGGCGCCGCTGTATGGCGGCGACACCGCCGGGCAGCCATGTGTAGGACCGGTATTTCGGGTGCTGGATTGCAATAGGGCGGGTTTGGGTTGCGACCGGGCCGACCTTGCGCGCATGATGCCCCGATTGCCGCAGCCCTGACACCCTGATCTTTGGGACCAGACTTGACCCATGAGCACGCCTGATCCGTCTTTTACCGCGCGCACGCTGTCGGATATGCGGCGTGCGCTGCGTCACGCATGGCAAGTGCTGCGCACGCGCGGGCCCAGTCAGTTTCAGTTTTGGCTGATCGCGCTGCTGATCGGCATCGCTGCCGGCTTTGCGGCGCTATTTTTCCGAAAGGGAATCGATTGGCTGCAGGTGCTGCTGTATGGCGTCGACGACCCAAGGCGCCTCTACACATTTGCAGAGGCGCTGGCGTGGTACTGGATCCTGGTCATTCCGATCTTTGGCGGGCTGGCAGTGGGGATTATCCTTACTCGGTTCACGCCTGACGGCAAGGTTCGGGCGGTGGCAGATGTTGTTTCTGGTGCGGCACTGGACAATGGCCGGGTGGAGATACGGGCCGGGATTGCCTCGGCGGCGGCATCGCTGATTACGCTGGGCGCGGGCGGGTCTTCGGGGCGCGAGGGGCCGGTTGTGCATCTGGCG
>RCMY010005429.1_pt1 | contig 10818 bp, 11 predicted proteins | sample 2041341 | NCBI WGS metagenome assembly RCMY01 (sample SAMN09708234, study PRJNA481090) | Marine sediment metagenome, whole genome shotgun sequencing project.
ACACCGTCGCCCTCTCGATGAGTGATGCTGAGGGACGGGATCTCGATCCTCAACATTCACGCTGCCTCCGCCATCGCCACGCGGCTGCGGTTCAGCGGAAGCCGGCGAGGCGTTCATCGGTGTCGGTGAAGGGATAATCGTGATCGGCCTCGTACTCGAGTCCGGCGTCGATCCCCATCTGTTCAGCTGCGTTGAACAGATCCTTGTAGGCCGCGAACGACTCGGAGCTGTTCTCCTTCATCTCGCCGGCCAGCCCACCGACGACGGCCATGAGGTCGTCACGGGGCACCGAGACCGCCGCGAGTCCCCAGGCTGCCGCTTCGACACCGCTGAAGTTGCGGGCGGTGTAGGACAGATAGCGGGCTCGGGCCAGTCCGACAAGGGCCGGGAGGCGTTGGCTCATCCCCCACGTCGGCCGCAAACCCCACTTGGCATGGGTGTCGCCGAGCTTTGCCTCGTCGGCCGTCACGATCACGTCGCAGGCCAACGCCAACTCGAGCGCCCCGGTGAAACAGAAGCCGTTGACGGCGGCGATCACCGGTTTCGGCGTTGTGGACAGGGTGGTGGTGAGCCTGCGGGCTGGCAGATCGAGGATGTCACCCACCTTGCCATCGACGAGTGCTCGCTCGCCGAGGGCTTTGAGGTCGACCCCGGCGCTGAAGGCCCTCCCACTGCCGGTGAGGACGATGACCCGAACGGCGGCGTCGGCCGCGGCCGCATCGGCGGCCGAGTTCAGTTCGCTCAGCATGGTGGGAGTGATGGCGTTGAGCGCATCGGGGCGGTCCATGGTGATGGTGGCCACCGCATCGGCGACGTCGTACTGGATCTCGGTGTAGTTCACCGGACGAACCTACCAATGCGGCAGACTCTGATGGTGAATTCCCTTCGGTCTGATGCGCCACCCCTCATCGCTGTCACCCCATGGCGGCGCACCCTCGAGACGTGGATCCACCCCCAACACGACCTTTACACCATCGATCCCGAATACCTCGATGCCATCACTGCCGCCGGCGGCGTCCCTGCGCTGCTGCCTTGGATCGAGGGTGACGACGACGACAGCCGACTCGCTCGCGCTCGCATCGTGCTGCAACCCTTCGCCGCGCTGATGCTGACGGGAGGCGACGATGTCGATCCGGACTGTTACGGACACGAGCCTGACGGTGCTCGCGACTGGGACCGCCGAGCCGACGACTCCGACATTGCCCTTCTTCGTGCTGCCCTCGAACAGGGCAAACCGATCCTCGCCATCTGCCGTGGCCTTCAGGTCGCGACCGCCGCGTTGGGTGGGACACTTCTCCAGCACATCCACGGCACCTCGGCGTGGCACGGCCTTCCCAACGACACCGGCGACCGCGTTGCCGATGCCGAGGAGCTCTTGTCGCGCCGCCACCGAGTCGACTTGGAAGAGGGCTCGACGGTCTCACACATCTTCGACGGCGCCGGCCACGTCACCACCAACTCGCTTCATCATCAGGCCGCAGCCGACGAGGATGGGCTGATGCTGAAGGTGGTCGGTCGGGCGCCCGACGGCATGATCGAGGCCATGGAATGGGCTGACAAGAATCTGGTTGCCGTCCAGTGGCACCCGGAGCGAATCACCGACGAGGGCCACCACCTCTTGTTCGAATGGCTGGTCGGCATGGCTCGCCAACAAACGATCGGCGGGACGTGACCGACCAGGCACAGATCCCGACCGCGCCATCGCTCAATCCGGCCCAACAGGAGGTACTCGACCAGCTCGGCTCGACCGACCGACCGACCTTCCGAGACGACCTCCGTGATCACCTTCGGTCCGAGATCGAATCGGTGCTCGCGCCGCTGGCCGAACAGATCACCTCTCCCCCGCTCTACCTGTCGAAACACAAGTTGTCGATGCTGCATGGCTGCGAAGCTCGCTTCGTCGCATCCGAGAAGGAAGAGTTCGAGTGGACCGTGGCCTCGGCCCGCGGCACCGTTGCCCACAAGGCCATCGAACTGTGGGTGGCTCGACGCGGTGAGCCGACCCCGCTCGACCTGGTCGACGACGCCATGAGCCGTCTCATCGCCGACGGTCGCAGCATCTCCGACTGGTTGGTCGCGCTCAGCGATGCCGAGCGAGCCGAACTGGTCGGGCGGGTCAACGATTTCGTCGTCACCTTCGTCGACACTTTTCCGCCGTTGAAACGTCAGTGGGCGCCGGTTGCCGAGTCTCGGGTGCGCGCCGATCTGTGCGACGACCAGATCGTGTTGTCCGGCACCATCGATCTCAGCCTCGGACGGGTCCGGGGCAATCAAGCAGGCAAGGTCATCATCGACCTCAAGACCGGCAAGCCGGTCAACGCCCACGTGGAAGACCTCCGTTTCTACGCCCTGCTCGAAGCGATGCGCTTCGGTATCCCACCCCGCCTGCTCGTCAACTACTACCTCGACGCAGGCCAGGCCCGCACCGAAGCCGTGACCGAAGACATGCTGTGGTCGACCGTGCGCCGAGTCACCGACGCAGTCGAGCGATATGTCGCCATCGAATCCGGCGACCGCGAACCGAATCGGATCCCCAGCCATAACTGCCGCTGGTGCCCGATCGCCGCCGACTGCGCCGAGGGCCAAGCGTTCCTACAGTCCCTCGAAGACGCTGACTGAGGAGTCTTGGCGCCTGAGGAGACTCGGCGCCTGAAGAGACTCGGCGCCTGAGGAGACGTGGCACGCCGAACCCTTCCTGACACCACCCCGAGCCGTTCTGTGCGCCATCGTCACCGCAATCCCCGTTCTGTGCGCCAGAGTCACCGTCAGCGGGGCAACTGACGCACAGAACGCTGGGGGTGAAGCGTTTGACGCACAGAATACGTCAGAGCGACTTGTGGTCGCCCTTGACCCAGTCGTCGCGGAGTTTGAATTTCTGGATCTTGCCCGAGCCGGTGAGTGGGAAGTCGTCGATCAGGAACCAGTGGGCCGGGGTCTTGTGCGGGGCGAGGTGCTCACGTAGGTGGGCGAAAAGGGCTGCCTTGTCGACTTCGCTGCCCGGGTTCGGGCGGATGAACGCTCCGACGACCTCGCCGAACCGCTCGTCGGGAAGCCCGACGACGGCGACCTCGGCGATGTCGCCACGGGCCAACAGCAGATCTTCGAGTTCGCGGGGGTAGATGTTCTCGCCGCCGCGGATGATCATGTCTTTCAGTCTGCCCTCGACGGTGCAGTAGCCCCGTTCGTCCATTGCGCAGAGGTCGCCGGTGTGGAGCCATCCTTCGGCGTCGATCGCGCCGGCCGTTGCATCTGGCATCTCGAAGTAGCCACGCATGACGTGATAACCGCGAGTGAGGTATTCGCCGACCTCGCCGATTCCCACGGTTTCTCCGGTCTCGGTGTCGACGATCTTGATCTCGGTGCCCGGCATGGCGAGACCGACGGTGTTCGCCTTGTCGTCGATCGCGTCGGAAGGTCGGGTCATGGACGCAACCGGTGAGCACTCGGTCTGCCCGAAGACGATCACGAAGTCGACCCCCAGAGTCTCCTCGATACGTCGGACCAGTGAAGCGGGAACGGTCGACCCGCCCGATACCACCGTCTGCAGCGACGACAGATCACGAGTTGCGAAATCGGGGTGTTCCATGAGGGCGACGAGCATCGTCGGGACGCCTCCCATGATCGCCACCTTCTCTGCTTCGATCAATTCCAGTACCAGCGGGGGATCGAACAAGAGCACCGGGATGTGTGTTCCTGCGAGCGCGAGTGCGCCCAAGGCGCCAAGCACACAACCTCCGGTGTGGAACAGCGGCATGGGGTTGGCCCAGACGGCTCCCTCGAAACCCCCGGCGATGAGGGCCGTGTGCTTGGCGTTGTTGCAAATGCCTCGATGATGGAGCTCTGCGCCCTTCGGGAACCCGGTGGTGCCCGAGGTGTACTGGATTTGGGCTGGGTCATCGGGGGTGACCGTTGGCAATTCGGTGTCGTCGGATCCTGAGGCCAGGAAGTCGTCCCACTCGTCGAACCGGATCACATCTCGGAGTTCGGCGAGTTCTGGCGCTACCGATTCGAGCGTGGCCAGCAAGGGATTGCCCCGGAACTCCGGCAGGACGAAACACCCTGATGCCCGAGACTGGTTCAGCACATAGGCGACCTCGCGGGCCTGGAACGCAGGGTTGACCGTGACGAGAACCACCCCGGCCAGTCCCGCCCCCATCTCGAGAATCACCCATTCAGGAATGTTCGGCGCCCAGACAGCCACCCGCTCGCCTGGCTCGAAGCGACCAAGGAGCGCTCTGGCGCAGCGTTCGGCATCGACGAGCAACTCGCGATAGGTCCAACGGCGCCGATCGGCGGGATCATGTACTCCGGCGATCAGTGCCGTTCGGTCGGGTGCACGTTCGACCGCGGCGTACAACATGGCGCCAACGGTGAGCTCTTCCACCGGCAATTCATTGGTTGGTGACCAGTGTGAAATCGTCAATGGCACGTCGTTCATCATTTGTCTCCTGCGTCGGATGCTTGTACCGCCACGACTCGGTCGCCGAGTCGGATTGTCCCGGACGTCACGACATTGCCGCCGACGGCCAGATTCGATGCCCTCTCACGCGCGATGGTTCTCAGCACCTCGAGATCACGTTCGAGGCCCGGTTGGGGCCGGGTCACCATCACGCAGCGATCGATCGCCTTGTTCATGATGATCATGGCGCGGTCGCCGATGGCCACGTTCGAACCAACCAGATCGTCTTCACCTGCTCCATCGAGAACGAGATTTGCTCGGAAGCGTCGGATGTCCCAGTCGCGCAACGTGTCACGGCTCACCAGAGAAATGCGACTACGTGTCGAGTCGTGAAAGGAACCGATCGGACCACTCCACGACACCCACGGTGCGGCGTCTTCGGCCTCGGGGTCGATTTGGGTCTCGTAGGTACCGGAATCAACATCGGTCGCTTGAACCAGAGCCACCGGTTTGCCCAGCCACGCCGAGAGAGCGGCGTCGTCGGCCGCGATCGACCCATCGGGCAGCGTGATCACCGGTGCGCCATCGACGAACGACGCCGAGGCGAACAACAGCTCGGGCTGGCGGCGAGCCGTGAGGATCTTCCCGGTATCGAGGTGTCTGAGGCCCCAGCCTCGATCACCGAGAATTCCCCTTTCGCCGAGTTCGACCTCGTCGATGAGTTCCCCTCGGAGCGACTTGACCGGGTAGCGCCAGATCTGAGAAATCGTGAGTTCCGTCATTGCGGCTCGACTGTAGTCCGCAGTTCGAACCTGAACCGATAACGATGCGCCAGGTAGGCAGGGGCGCCGAGGAGGATCGGGAACAGGAATGACACCGCCCGGTAGGCCGCGGTGGCCAGGGCTGCATCTTGGGTCGAGATGCCCGACACCACCAGCAAATACAGCAGCCCGGCCTCGACGAATCCAAAGCCGCCCGGGGTCAGCGGAATCATGGCCAGCACCTGGGCGCCGGCGTAGGCGAGCAAGACGAGGCTGAGGCGAGGATTCGCTCCAACCGCGTAGAGCGCCGAAACGAGCGCCAGGTAATCGAAGGCCCAGTTTCCGGCGGCCGCAACGATGGCGCGACCCCAGGCAGCGTCGACGGCGACGCGCAGTCGATCACGCTCATCGAGTAGATGTTGCGGGTCGAGAACCTTCGGACGGTGGAGTCGACGCGAGACGGGAACGACTACGCGATTCAGCGCTCGACCGAGCAACACCAGCGGACGATCGAATGCCGCAGCGACCGCACCGGCGCCGACGAGCGCGACGAACATCACACCGCCGGCAACAGCAGCGGGCCACAGGCTCTCGGGAACCGGCGCACCGAGGAGCGCCATCAGGAACGCGGTCGCCGGGATGGCGAAGAGCGCCGCCGTCGACAGGATCGACGTTGCCGCCAAGGCACCGCCGGCTTCGGCGGCACCGACACCGCTGACCGAGAGCATTCGGTACAGCGTGGCACCGCCGACCGCAGCCGATCCGGGCAGCACGCGGCTCACGGCATTCGCGCAGAGCTGACTGGTGGCGGCGACGAACCACGACACCTGGGGCAGCACGATCCGAAGCAACCACCAGGTGCAAACGAAGCTGATCGTTTCCATCACCAGCATGACGATGAACCACCGCAGATGAATGGTCCGCAATCGCTCGGCTGACGAAAGCACCTCGATCACCTTCGGGTGCAGCAGGTACAGCGAAAGGGCGCCAAGCGCAATGAAGACGCCCCGTCTGATGGCACCGGCAACGTCGAACCCACTCGCCTCGGGACCACGGTCGGCGGTCTGATTCGATGCGGTCTGATTCGATGCGGACTGATTCGATGCTGCCTGATTCGATGCTGCCTGGTTCGGGACCGGCGGAGCGTCGTCGATCGGCAGGGTCTCGTCGCTGCGGCTCGGCATCATTCCACCCGCTCCGAGGGGCAGGGCTGCTGATCGAAGTCGAGGAGTCGTGCACCCAGCGATTGCAGGAGCGTGTCGACCACCGAAAGCGGTAGCCCGACGACATTCTGATAGCTGCCGATAATCCGATCCACGAACAGCGACGCCTTGCCCTGGATCCCATAGGCGCCTGCTTTGTCGTCGGCCTCGCCCGATCGCAGGTACCAGGCGATGTCGGCGTCGGTCAGGGTGCGGAAGAACACCTCGGTGACCTCACACGCAGTGGCCGATGCTGCTGGGCAGTCGGCACCCGATCGGCAGACCACAGCTACTCCGGTCATGACGCGGTGTGAGCGGCCCGAAAGGGCTCGCAGCATCGCAGCCGCGTCGTCGCGGTCGTCCGGCTTGCCGAGAATGGTGTCGTCGACCACGACCACCGTGTCGGCGCCAAGCACCATGCGTCCCGGGTGTCGCTCGGCAACGCTCGACGCCTTCGCCAAGGCAAGCCGCATGACCAGTTCTGATGCTCGTTCGCCTGATCGTGGTGTCTCGTTGATGTCGGGAGGATCGATCTCGACGGTTCCCAGGACCGATTCGAGCAGGTCCCGGCGTCGCGGAGATCCCGATGCCACCATCAGGATTCGGCTCACAGGCATCACGCCTGTCATCCTACGTGAGTCGTGAGGGCCACTCGACGCGCATCTTCCGAGCGGGATTCGATCCATTCGAACCATCAGCAACACTTCTGCTTCAGAAGTAGGTCGAAAACGCCGATGCAACAGTCATGAGGAAGCGTCCCTACAGCGACGGTAACGCGTGGTGTCCGTCGTGTGATGGCGATCGCGAACCGTGGTACACCACCTGTCCTCATTGCGAGTTCCCTTTCGAAATCGGGCCCTCAGCGACGCTCAGCAACCAGCTCGCCGCCCCGTTGGGTACCCCTCCGTCGGGCTCGACCGAGGAGTGGATCGATCTTCCGGTCGGCGGTGATCAGCCGGTGAAAACCGCGCTTCTGCGGTCCTTCCTCACCGATCAAGGCTTCGACTTCGAAGAATCACGCCGCTTTGTCTCGATACGTCGCCGCGACGCGGCAGCGATCGAAGCAGCCATCTCGGTCTGGGCCTACCAGCAAGATCTGCCCGAAGACCATCGTCATCTCGACTCGTTGATGTCGACGCTGATCGAGATCGGCAACATCACGATCGAGGCCATTCGAGCAGTCACGATGGCGACGACGATCCCCCAGAACCGGCACCCAGCGGCCCAGATCGAGGACGATCCGACCGATCTCGACCTGCGCTGAGGTCGCTTCTCGCTCGTCGTCATTGTCCATCGCCATTGTCCATGGGCGGTGCCAGCTGGCAGACTCGGCACCCATGAGCCTCGTCACTGTTTCCGTCGTCAATTCCGTTGCCACCATCACGCTGAACGATCCTGATCGTCGCAATGCCGTGACCCTCGACATGTGCGACGAGGTGGCCGCGGCGCTCGATGAGCTCGAAGCCGACGAGAGTGTCAAGTCGTTGGTCGTCACCGGCGCCGCTCCCGCCTTCTGTGCCGGGGCCGATCTCACCCATCTCGGTGAGTCGGCCGAGGAAGGCCTCCTGGCGATCTACGAAGGTTTCCTCCGTGTCGGCCGCTCGCCGCTTCCCACCATCGCCGCCGTCAACGGTGCGGCCGTTGGGGCCGGCATGAACCTGGCGCTCATTTGTGATGTGCGCCTGGCCGGAACCTCCGCCAGATTCGATGACCGTTTCCTCCAGATCGGTATCCACCCCGGTGGCGGTCACACCTGGATGTATCACCGAATCGCCGGCCCCCAGGCCACCGCCGCCGCTGTCATCTTCGGCGAGATCCTCGACGGCCCAGAAGCGGAACGAGTCGGGCTGGCCTACAAGTGCTTCGCCGATGACGACCTGCTGGCCGAGGCCCAAAAGATGGCCGAGCGCCTGGCCGACGTTCCCCGCGATCTGGTGCTGAGGACCAAGGAAAGCCTTCGAGACATCGTTGCTCTCGGCACCCAAGATGCCGCCGTCAACTACGAGCTCGGCCCCCAATCGTGGTCAACCCGCCAGCCCGCGTTCCAGGCACAGTTGGCCAAGCTCAAGGCCCGCATCTCGACCAAGAAGAAGTAGTCCCGCCAAGAGTCGTTGGCCCTGAGTTCAGGCTCGGGATCAGAAGGTCCGAGGACGTTCGGTTCGCTCGGTCCGGGCGAGCGAGAGCGCGAAATCGGCGGCACCGTCGCGTTGTTTGGCAACATCGGCGACCACCAACGCAACTCGCTCCCAGGCCTCGGCAGGCAGTTCGGGCGCGGTCACACCGATGCTGACCGAGAGGTCGTCGTAGTGAATGCACAACTCCACCAAACGGGTGTCGAGGTAGTCCTCCAAGCGCATCATGATGCCACCGAGCACGGTGATGCGATGCTCGGCAATGTCGGCATCGGCGAAGGCCGATTGCAGCTCACCGAGGGCAGAGCGAGCCGACGCCACGACCGCATCGGCGCCGCCGGTCGCCGCGTCGACGCTTCGTTGACGAACGCCTCGATGGAAGTCGGAGTCGACGGGATCGTGGTCGCCCAACGCCAATACGACGTAGCATGCTGCCGACACCGGCGCATCGTCGGTCGTCGATGCCGGTGAGCCCGCTGCGAGGTAGTCCCTCACCGTGAGAACCGCTCGAGCGAGGTGAGCTGCCAACTCACCGATGTCGTAGCCGTCGAGCGCGGAGGGCTCTGACCAGCGTTCGGCAACAACCGGTTCGGCGATCAGGTCGACCGCCATCCTGGCGGTCTCGAAGTAGAGGGTGGTGCTGCAGTTGGCACCGGCGTTGAGGTCGTTCACACCTCGATTCTGACCATCTCAACGTCGATCAACCAGATTGATTCAATCAATCATGCACAGATCAATGATGCACCGATCAATACGGTCGTGTTGGCAGATCAAAGCTGTCGTGTTGGTCGCGGCACGTTGGTGGCGGCCGAACCGGTACTGCTGGATCGCCGTCAGATCCAGAACTTCTCGAACTCGCCGCGCCGTTGGGTCCAGTCCTCGGCCGTGATGGCGAAGCGGATGTGATCTTCCCAGGTGCCGTTGATCTCGAGGTAGCGCTCGGCGACGCCTTCCGCCCGAATCCCCAATTTCTCGACCACTCGGCGCGAGGGAGCGTTGCGGGGAACGATGGAGATCTGCAAACGGTGCAGCATGAGGGTCTCGAAGGCGAATCGGGCGACGAGGACCACACCCTCTGGCGTGAATCCCTTCCCCGCCTGCGCCTCATCGATCCAGTACCCGACGTAGGCGTTCTGGAACGGCCCGCGCTGCACCGAGTTGAGATTGACCTCGCCGGCAAACTGCCCCCCGACGAACACGCCGAATCCGTAGCCCGCGCCAAGTTGCCATTCACGTTCGCGAGCGTGACAACGCAGAGAGAACGCGCTGCGGTCCTCGACCACGTCGGGCGCTCCTGGAAGCCTGCTCGGTTCCCATTTGGTGAGCCACTCGGCGTTGCGACGCCGAACCTCACGCCAGTTCGGAAAGTCCTCGGGACGAATCGGCCGCAACACGACGCGTCGGCCGATCAGGGTGGTGTTGACCGCTACCACGACGATGAACCGAGGCGGGAACGCAAGTCGGCGGCAGCACCGTCGAGGAGGTCGCGTTCGCAGACAACGACCTCGCCGATCGAAAGGTAACGCATCGATTCCACCAGCACGCAACAACCCCCGACGATCAGGTCTACCCGGTTCTCTGGGAGTCCAGGATTGTAGCGCCGGGCCTCACTTGGCTCGGTGGCCAGGGTCCGAAAGACGTCTTCGACTGCGGCGAGTGAAAGTGGGAAGTACTGCAGCGCGCTGCGGTCATCGCCGATCAGTCCGATCTCGACGGCACCGACCGTGGTGATCGTGCCGCCGACCCCGATGACCGTGCCGGACGCAATGGCAGCCAGCACGCCGGGCATCAGGCGAACGATGTCGTCGAGGTGGAGTTGGATGACCGACAGTGCGGAGGAAAGCTCGGCGGCCTGCGGCGGGTCGCTTTCGAAGTAGGTAGCGGTGACTCGGCTGGCGCCAACATCGATGGATTGGGTACCGAGCATGCCATCGGCCGCATTGCCGTAGGAGAACTCGGTCGATCCCCCACCGATATCAATCACGACGAACAGCTTCGTCGGATCGTCGGCACCGAGGGCGGCGGTGGCACCGGCGAAGGACAAACGACCTTCGGTCTCGGCGCTGATGATGTCGAGTTCGACACCCAGTTCTTCCTTGACCAGTTCGATCAGCGACGCCTGATCAGCTGCGTCTCGCGCCGCCGAGGTCGCCAGCGCCCAGATGTTTTCGACCCCCGCATCATCGATTCGACGCCGATGGTCGCGCAGGACAGCGCCAACGCGTGCCAGCCCGCCGGGACCGATCCGGCCGCTCGACCGAAGATCGGCTCCCATCCGGGTCACCGGCTGGTGTCGCTCGACGTCGATGCCGTCGACATCAACG
>RCMY010005430.1_pt1 | contig 10817 bp, 12 predicted proteins | sample 2041341 | NCBI WGS metagenome assembly RCMY01 (sample SAMN09708234, study PRJNA481090) | Marine sediment metagenome, whole genome shotgun sequencing project.
CGCCTACATGTACATAGATTTTATCGACATAGCCCATCATTCGGGTACCGATGTCGGCACTTTTGGCCGCTTCTATTTTTCCACTGACCGTCAAAAATGGATTACTATTGTCTTTGGAAACCGTACCCACTTGAACGGCCACTGTGGGAGCGTTGTCGGCTACCGCTTTTTTGTCTTCGCCGCCGCAGCTTGCTAGTAGCATCATCATTGTTAGAACTACTATTGGTATGTGAATTTTGCTTTTCATTTGATTTGGTATTAAGTACTTAGTAATTGTTTTTTTATTGCTGACTGCGACTGCGACTGGCCACTTTTTTCTCATTCTTTCATCAAAAACCGCAGATACGCCAATGCGTAGTTATGTTGAAAGATGGTGGTATAGTATTCCAGTTGTTTTTGGGAATATTGGGTTTCGGCCATTAACAGATCGGTCGTTTTTTCGAGTCCCTGTTTAAAACGATTGGTTCGGATGCGCAGCGATTCTTCCGATTGTTGCAGGGCCAATTTTGTAAGCTTTAATTTGTTTTGGGCATCTGCCAATCCGCGTTTGGCCTTGTTCAGTTCCAGTTGACTTTCAGATGTATACTGTTCCAATTGTAATTGCGACTTATTGTATTCCGCTTTGCTCTTTTGCACTTTTCCAAAACGTTTGCCGCCCTCGAAAAGGTTCCATTTGAGTTCCGCCCCGAACAGATAGCCATTGGCGTCCCCTTGAAAAACTTCATCGTCGTGAAGTTCGTAGGTGCCAAAAGCGTTCAATCTTGGCAAAAACGACATTTGTTCGGCCTTGTGCATTTGTTTGTAGGCTTCGGTGGCAGAATGCATCGCCAAAATATCCTTTCGGTTTTCTGACAAGTCTGCCGGGGGTACGGCATGGTAAGCTACCGACAATGTATCCGACGGTCTTAAAATTTGATCGCTGTCATCATTCATCAAGACGGACAAATAGTTGCTCGCGTTCAGAATATTGCTCTTGGCATATTGTAGTTGATTATCGATTTCGGTTAGCCGTACTTCGACCGCCAGTACATCCGATTTTTGCAAATAGCCTTGTTTAAAGCTATTATCGGCTACGCGTTTGTTTTCCAAGGCGGTCTCCCTGACCTTTTTCAGCACTTCCACCGTTTTATAGCCGAGCTGTAGCTGCATATAGGCGTTTTCGACCTCCAGTTCCAAATAATCCTGTTTGCGATCGGATTGCAGATCGGCAGCGGTCCATTTTGCCTTGGCGGCCTTACGCTGAAATATGCCATCCAAATTCAAAAGGGGTTGGCGTACTTCTACCCGGGTTGCATAATCTTCGATCTGTCGTGGATCGTTCAATACATCGGGATTAAAATCGGCCGCCGTCAAAATCTCCTGATTCAGTTTTGAACCAAAAGCCATTAACGGATTGGTAGTGGCAATACCGGTGTGCGAAACACTGATATTAGGCAGCAAGATGGCATTGGTTTGATTGAAATCGCCCCTGGCAGCCAATACATCTTGTTGCGCTATTTTAAGGGTATTGTTGCTTTCCTTCACTTTGGCCAAGACTTCCTCCTTTGTAATTAAGGTCTCTTGGGAAAATCCCCAATGAAGGGCGAACAACAATAGCCATGTTAGTTTAATTTTCATTGTATCAATTTATATGTGACAAAATTAGAGCGGTAAAATGGACTGTACAGTAACTAATGTTACCGAAGCCGAAATTTTAGTATGAGTAGGATTTTTATTGGCGCTTGAAATTTTTTCAAAAAAAAAGACACTCCCTTTACAGGAGTGCCTTTTTCAAAAATCGCGAAATCATCACATTAGAGGTGTTTCTTTCGATAGCATCATGATTTTAAGCATATATCCGTCTATCTCCATAATCTGGTGAAACGGATTTTGTGGTGGGTGGCTGATAGGTGCATTTGGCAATGGGAAATCCGATACGCCGAAGTTCATTTTTCGCCTTTTCAAATGCCAAAATGGAGTCATAGATCAATGAGACCGTTCTACTTTCCATATCGATATCTAAAATTCGGATGTCGAGAATTCGGCTCAGGTTACGGACAATCATGTGTTTGCCTTCCAGTGATTTTAGGTCGTTCAATTGTGCTGTTGCTTTCATAGTGTTCGTGATTTGAGGGTTGTCTATAAAAATAGGGTATAGACCATGCGCTCAAAATGATAATTATCATACCAGCCACTATTTACTATTAATTTAACATTTTTGATAGGGTATTGCCTGGGCAAACCGTCAAAATTGTTATCCATTTAGACCTGCTTTAACATATTCCCTGTTCATTCGGGCGATATTCTTAATGGATATTTCCTTGGGGCATTCCACCTCACAAGCTCCAGTGTTCGTACAATTACCAAAGCCCTCGGCGTCCATTTGTTTTACCATATGGACTACGCGCTCGTTAGCCTCTACTTTTCCCTGCGGCAACAGGGCAAATTGGGATACTTTGGCAGCTACAAAAAGCATGGCCGAGGCATTTTTACAGGCCGCTACACAGGCCCCGCATCCGATGCAGGTCGCCGCATCGAAGGCTTCGTCCGAAACCGATTTTTCTATGGGTATGGTATTGGCATCTTGTGGGTTACCTGAAGTATTCACGGAAATATAACCGCCGGCCTGCTGTATTCGGTCAAAGGCGGAACGATCCACGACCAAATCCTTTATGACCGGAAAAGCCTTGGCTCTAAACGGTTCAATATAAATGGTGCCGCCGTCATTGAACCTACGCATGTGTAATTGACACGTCGCGATTCCCCTATCGGGACCATGGGGCCTACCGTTGATAAAAAGGGAACAGATGCCACAGATACCTTCCCTACAATCATGGTCAAATGATACCGGATTCTCTCCTTTTAGGATAAGGTCATAGTTGAGTGTGTCCAACATTTCCAGAAAGGAATCATTAGGATTGACGTCATTTAGCCGGTACTCGACAAGCTTCCCTTTTTGCGCCGGATTTTTTTGTCGCCAAATATTCAATGTCAGTTTCATACAACCTATTTTTGTGGACTATTTGTAGCTTCGCTGTTTCACCTCGATATTTTCATAGACCAGTTTTTCTTTATGCAACTGGGCATTTCCGGGTTCACCCTTGTACTCCCATGCAGCAACATGGGCGAAATCTTCATCGTTCCGTAGGGCTTCGCCTTCGGAGGTTTGGAATTCCTCTCTCATATGCGCGCCACAGGATTCTTCCCGGAACAAGGCATCCTTGGCATACAGTTCCGCCAGTTCCAAAAAATCGGCCAAACGACCGGCCTTGGCCAATTCTTCATTAAATTCTTCGGCGGTTCCGGGAACGATTACATTTTCCCAGAATCCTTCGCGAACGGACCTTATTTCTTCCATCGCGGTTTCCAATCCTTTTTTATTCCGATTTATGCCGCAGTATTGCCACATGATCGTTCCCAGTTTTTTATGGAAATAATCCACGGGATGGGAACCGTTGTTATTGATCAATCGATGTATCCTTTCGGTTACTTGAGATTCCGCCTCCTCAAATTCGGTCGTTGTTGTCGTAATTTTTCCGGTACCGATATCCTGTGAAAGATAATTCCCTATAGTGTAGGGAAGGATAAAATAACCATCGGCAAGGCCTTGCATCAAAGCGGAGGCACCCAGACGATTGGCACCGTGATCTGAAAAATTCGCTTCTCCTATGGCAAAGAGACCCGGTACGGTAGTCATCAAATTATAATCCACCCACAGTCCGCCCATCGTGTAATGGGTCGTCGGATAAATCATCATAGGGGTTTCATAGGGGTCTTGATCCATAATTTTCTCGTACATCTGAAAAAGATTACCATATTTTCCCTTGATGACTTCCTCGCCCAAACGCTTTATCAAGCGATTATCATTAGCGTCCAGCCCTTTTATGTGAGCCTGTTCTTTCCCGAAGCGTTGAATGGCGGAAACAAAATCCAAAAAAACGGCCTGCCCGGTAACATTAACTCCATGGCCAGCATCACAGCGTTCTTTGGCGGCTCTTGAAGCGACATCACGGGGCACCAGATTACCGAAGGCGGGGTATTGCCGTTCGAGGTAATAATCCCTCTCAGCCTCGGCAATATCGTTCGGTTTTTTATGACCATTTCGAACAGCCTCTGCATCCTCGATTTTTTTTGGTACCCATATTCGCCCATCGTTCCGAAGGGATTCGGACATCAAGGTCAATTTCGACTGGTTCGGGCCACCAACGGGAATGGCCGTGGGATGTATTTGATTAAAACACGGATTGGCCAGAAAAGCACCCCGTTTGTGGGCTTTCCAAGCGGCCGATGCATTACAGCCCATGGCGTAAGTAGATAGGTAGAATAGATTTCCATAACCTCCCGAGGCGATAACCACGGCATGGGCCGAATGTCGGTCTATTGCTCCGGTCACAAGATTTCTGGAAATTATGCCACGGGCCTTGCCGCCTACAAGAACTACATCCAACATTTCGTGCCGATTGAACATTTCGATTTTTCCTCGGGCGATCTGTCGGTTCATGGCTGAATATACCCCCAACAGTAACTGTTGCCCCGTCTGGCCCTTGGCATAAAACGTACGGGATACCTGGACGCCCCCGAAGGAGCGGTTGTCCAAAAGTCCGCCGTACTCTCTGGCAAAGGGTACGCCCTGTGCCACGCATTGGTCGATAATGTTCGAGGATACCTCGGCCAAGCGGTACACATTGGCCTCACGTGAACGGTAGTCGCCCCCTTTGATGGTATCGTGAAAAAGACGATAGACGGAATCGCCATCACCCTGATAGTTCTTGGCCGCATTGATGCCTCCCTGAGCCGCCACCGAATGCGCCCGACGGGGAGAATCTTGAAAACAAAAGGCTTTTACGTTATAGCCCAGTTCCGCCAAGGTCGCCGCGGCGGATCCCCCTGCCAGACCCGTACCGACCACGATAACATCCAACGAACGTTTGTTCGCCGGACTTATCAGGTGGACGCTGTTTTTATGGGCTGTCCATTTTTCCGTCAAGGGACCCGCCGGAATTTTGGCATTCAGTTCACGCATGGCATCGTTTTTAGAATTACATATGGTCTAAAACCTGGTGCGCATCGATTAAGGGTGCCCCGTGCATGATTTCATCGGAGGCTTGATTGATGAACTTATCAAAATTAAGGTGGAACGAATGTGCTAATTGAATGGCCTTGCTGACATAGGCTCCTTTTTGCAACCAAGTGTTCATGGGATCCAACATTTCAGAGGGTACGTTTTTACAATATTTGGGCATATGCAGCCCGAAAATGGGATGCTGTTCGTAATCCACTTTTTCGAGGTCGTCTTTTAAAATTGAGGAAATCATTGCCCTTGTATATTTTAATTTGATCCGGGATCCAATACCGTAGGGTCCTCCTGTCCACCCCGTGTTGATCAGCCAAACGTTGACCCCTGCATCGGTCATTTTCTTGCTGAGCATTTCTGCATATACCGTTGGGTGCAATGGCATAAAAGGTTCTCCGAAACAGGCCGAGAAGGAGGGAACAGGTTCATTGATGCCTGCTTCGGTACCCGCTACTTTGGCCGTATAGCCCGAAATAAAATGATAGGCGGCCTGACCGGGGGTCAGTTTCGATACCGGGGGCAATACCCCAAAGGCATCACAGGTCAAAAAGAAAATGTGCTTCGGATTTTTCGCGAAAGAGGGCACCTGTATGTTGTCGATATGTTCGATGGGATAGCTTACCCGTGTGTTCTGGGTAATAGAACTATCGGAATAGTCCGCTTTTTTGGTGCCTTCCTTGAAAACGATATTTTCCAAGAGCGCCCCAGGTCGGATGGCCCGGTAGATATCGGGCTCTTTCTCTTCGCTAAGGTCGATGGCCTTGGCGTAGCAGCCTCCTTCAAAATTAAATATGGTGTTATCGGCCGTCCAACCATGTTCGTCGTCGCCGATCAGTTTTCGGTCGGGATCGGCGGAAAGGGTCGTTTTTCCCGTACCCGATAATCCGAAGAAAATGGCGGTATCGCCCTCTTCCCCGACATTTGCGGAACAGTGCATCGGCAGTACGTTCTTCTCGGACGGAAGAATCAGGTTCAAGGCCGAAAAAATACCTTTTTTTATCTCCCCGGTATAGGCCGAACCCCCGACCAATGCGATTTTCTTGGTAAAATTAAGGATGGAGAAATTGCCTGCCCTAATACCATAAGATTCCGGGTTTTCAGCCTCATATCCCGGAGCGCAGAGTACCAGCCATTCTTCCTCGAAACCCTCAAGTTCATCTTCTTCTAAACGGAGGAACATATTCTTGACAAAAAAACTGGACCAAGGGTATTCGGTAACCGTACGCACGTTCATCCGATATTCGGGATCGGCGCAGACATAGGCATCGCGCACATAGACTTCCTTGCCGGACAAATACGAAGCCACTTCATCGTAAAGACGGTCAAAGTTTTCAGGATCCAAAGGTTTGTTAGTACGTCCCCACCACACCTTATCCTTGGTATAATCGTCCTTGACCAGAAAACGGTCTTTGGGAGATCTTCCCGTAAATTTTCCGGTGTTGACACAGAGTGTTCCGTTCTCGGTCTCGGTGCCCATTCCTTTTTCGACGGTCAGTTTTTGGAGCGTTTCGCCGTCAAGGTTCCAATGGGCGGTAACATTTTCCAGTCCGTATTTACTTAAGTCCTCATTTTTGGATGTTTTCATCAGTGTTTCTTCCATATTTATTTGATTTGTTTTTCATTTACTTCCATCCTCATAACGATTGGCGGGGAATCTATTTGATGGTTTTATGGTATATCAATCAATAGCCAATACGGCCACTTTCGAGTGCAAGGTCAACAACTGTGTCAACTGCCCTGCTGAAGGTTCGCTTCGTTTAGAATGGTTTCTAGGTAGTATTGCAACTAGGTCAATGTCATGGTTTGCGGCATAGGTCAAGATACCATCGACGACATCTTCATTATTGATAAATACACGTTCCGAATAGAAATTTTCGAGATAGTACTCGATGGCCTTCTCGTTCTTTTCCTCTTCCTCGGAATAGCCATAACTGCCCGGCCGGTTCTTTATCGTCACGACGTGTACTTTGGCATTGAATCTTCGGGCGACCTCTAACAAGGCCCCCAAGTCTTTGGTATCGTCTATTTCCTCTTTTCCAAGAACTAGGGCGATACGCTTTAATTGAAAATCTTGATAGCCATTTGGTATTACCAGAACAGGGCAATCGGCTTCCAATACGAGCTTCGAGGTATTGGTCTGCTCGGCACTTCCTTCCGTATTGGTACCCAAAGTACCCATGATCACAAGGTCTATCTTTTTTGTTTTTTGGATGTCCAACAAGGCTTGGGTCACTGATCCGTCTTGGATTGTCCATTCCAATTTGTTCTTGAGTGCCCTGCTGTATTTTTCCTCCAACTTTGTGAAATTTCCGGGATCCAACTTAAAATTACCATGTCCGGAGATATGGGCCAATACAATTTGAATATCGTCTTCGCGCCCTACGAAGGCTACGGCGTATTCCAATGCCTTTTTGGCACTTTTGGAAAAATCGAAGGGCACCAGAATTGTCGAAATTTTATCCATGACATAAAGTTTTTTTTGTTCAGAACAAAAATAAGCAAGCGTTTTAAAGCAAAACATGACGATTGTCATTCGCAATTAAAAATGACATCCTTCGGAAAAGATGAAACGACGTCTAGACCTGCCGATGTGGATCATGATAGCGGCTGTAGTGGCCACAAGACCTGAGCGGTGACCAACCCGATATGCCCGCCAAGGGGTACACTTGGGAAACCTTGCCCGACCTGAACCGTGAAATTTGGAAAAAGTATCAAGATGTGAACTTGACGGAAGCCAAAGAAATGTTACAAACATCTTTCGATTCCGTTCAAGAAATTATCGAAAAAAATGCTGAAGAAGACCTGTTTACCAAAAAGAAATACAGGTGGACAGGCTCGACTTTGCTCGTCGCCTATCTGATTTCGGCGACCTCTAGCCATTATCATTGGGCCTATAAATTGATGAAGAAGTTTATTTAGAGATTGTTTTTGATTACGCTAACAATATCGTTCTTCTGCAAAACTCCCGATTGTCGCCAGACCTGCTTCCCATCTTTGAACAATACCATCGTCGGTACACCGCGGACTTGATATTTACTTGCCAGCGGCTGGTTCTTGTCCACATCGATTTTTACGATTTTTACTTGTTCGCCCAATTCGTCCTTCACTTCTTTCAGAACTGGTGCTAACATTTTGCACGGTCCGCACCAATCGGCAAAGAAGTCTACCAATACAGGTGTTTTTGAATCTATGATTTTTTGAAAACTGTTTTTCATCCCTTACTACTTAGATCACAAATTTAGGGTAAATCGCAAATCTTCAAACTGACGAATATCATGGTTTTTACAAATTATGCCAGTTACTTTTGATTCAAAATGGAAGTAGCATGAGAAAAGTATTGATTCCCACCGATTTTTCAGAAAATGCCTTTAACGCAGTGAAGTATGCTTGTCAGGTATTCAAATACGAGAAAAGCGAATTTTATATCGTCCATGCCTATGCCGATGAAGTGTATCGGCAAGATGCGGCGAACGAGCGCAGTATTCTTGAAACGTTGAAGGCATCCACTCTTGAGAGTTCGGAAATCAAATTAAAACAGACTGAAGAGCAACTCAAGGAATACGCTCCCAATCCAAAACACAGCTATAGGTTCGTATCGGTATTCTCCAACTTGATAGATGCTGCCAACGATTGGGTGGAACATGAAAATATGGACATCGTGGTCATGGGCACCCGAGGTGCGACCAATGACCGTAAAATCGTTTTTGGCAGTAACACACTTCAGGTGATGCGGTACGTGAATTGTCCGGTTTTAGCCATTCCCGAAGATTATGAATACCAACCACCTAAGCAGGTGCTTTTTGCGACCAATTATATGGTGCCCTATAAAAGGCGCGAATTGGAATTATTGGACGAAATGGCCGGGTCTTTCCGCTCGACCGTGCATATGTTGTATATCGACCCTATAAAAACACTATCCCTAAGGCAAGAAGACAATCAGGAGTTTTTAAAGACCTGTCTAAGGAAACCGGAACTTCGATTTGAGACTACTCCCGAAAAAGAGAAGACGTTTGCAATTACCAAATACATACTGCATAATGACATCGATATGCTCATGATCGTAAATTCAAGGCATTCGTATCTTGAGGATATGCTTTACCAGTCGACAATGGATAAACTGGGATTGCATCTGAAAATTCCGTTTATGGTGCTACAGAATATTGCGCGGTAAAAAAGAGCAAATGTCAAGCCTGTCCGCAATAGGATGGTTAAAACCTTGATTTTAACGAGAACCTGGAATCCGAGTTACTAAATACGCTATACGAAAAACTTAATATTAAAACGAGATGAAAAAAATAATCTTACCCACCGATTTTTCCGATAATGCCTATAACGCTATCCGCTATGCGGTACAACTTTTTAAGAATGTCGAGGCCACTTTTTACCTGACCCATACCTATATCCCGACCATCTATCAGACGGAATACGTATTGCACAGTCCGGGTCAGATCGGCTTGGGCGATATGTACCAAGAAAACTTTCAGGAGCAGCTTGAAGAATTAAAGACCAAGATTGAGGGAGAATTCAATAACCCAAAGCACACGTTTGTACCCCATACCGCCTTCAATGTTCTGGTCGGTGAAGTGGTCGATATGATTAAAAATGAAAAAGCCGATCTGGTTATCATGGGTACGCAAGGGGCGACCGGGGCAAAAGAAATATTGTTCGGTACCCATACGGTAAACGTTATCAAAAAGGCGACCTGCCCCGTAATTGCTGTGCCTTCCGGTTTTGAATATGAAAATCCAACGGAAATCCTATTTCCGACCGACTATGAGATCGACTATAAAAAGGAACATTTGCAACAGTTGTTGGACATCGCTAAAGACCATAGCGGAAGTATAGAGGTCATACACGTTTCGTCGGACTATGACCTAACAGAAACCCAGTTGAAGAACAAACAAAAGCTAAATTCTATTTTGGCCGAGACCACCCATTTGTTCCACGATCTACCGAGCCAAGAGGTCATCGTGGCAATAAATAATTTTCAGATGAAGAAGCGTATGACCCTTTTGGCCATGGTACAGAACAAGCATACGTTTATAGAGCGGTTGTTCATAGAGCCGACCATCAAAAAGATTGGGTTTCATGTTACCATTCCGTTTATGGTAATTCCGTTTTCCAACTGATTTTCGTCATGGTAAAGCTCATTTTTGACTCTTAACTTTATCCCTAAACCAAAAATGTGTGTTATGAACAAGCGGATTTTAGTAGCTACCGATTTCTCTAAGAATGCGCTGAACGCCCTTCGGTACACCTTAGACCTTTATAGGAGCCAGACCTGCGATTTCTACTTTTTGAACGTATATCAGGTCGAACGTAGGGAACTCAATTACCTTATTGAAATCGGAAAGTTGCACGGCACGTTTATCCGTGTGCTACATATCAAGGAAGAAGCCGATCTCAACAAAAAGCAACTTGGCAACAAAGCTCTTTTAGAGTCGATTCTTGAAAAAACAAGCCACAGTTTCCACACCTTAGAAGATTTAAAGGTTCAAGGAGGGATTAATGCGTTCATCGAAAGTCGCGGTAGCGATATAGTCGCGTTTATCAATAGAAAGCACAGCTTTTTTGGAAGCGTTTTCTCAAGGCCGTTGGTCAAGGAACTAGGGTATCATCCCCACATCCCCATAATCGCGTTAAACGATCATTCTAAATCGTAGTACCATGAATAAATCAGGGATTCGGATACATCAAATTTTTCTTGCCGTTATACTGGGATATCCTCGGTTTTGTCCATTCGTTCCCAATTGCGATGCTGGGC
>RCMY010005431.1_pt1 | contig 10816 bp, 9 predicted proteins | sample 2041341 | NCBI WGS metagenome assembly RCMY01 (sample SAMN09708234, study PRJNA481090) | Marine sediment metagenome, whole genome shotgun sequencing project.
TAATTGCTTTTTTTCGATTTTAGCGGCATCTAGTAAGCTTACAAAACCGCGTACTTGTTGTGTGATAGAGCTTATTTGCCCTTCTTGAGCCTGCATAAGATATTTGTAATAAACCATTTGTCGACTTAATTTGGCCGGATTTGTTTCGTTCAACAATAATTTTAAAGCTGGCGTTTGTTGGTTTTGATGGGCCAATTTAAGTAATGCAGCAAGTTGTTTTTGTTGCTCACCCATTTTATCCAGCGCGGCGGACTCTTCAACGGCTAAGGCGGAAATTCTAAAGTTACTTTTCTTTATTTCGTCTTGATTTTTCTCTAATTGAGAACGAGATTTAGCAATATCTAAATCAATTGTTTCCAATAAAGTTTGTGATTCATCGCGTAAACGAGTGTCTTTACGAATTTGTTTTTGTAAATTGTTTATTCGCTTTTGTAATTTACGTAGCGACTCTTGCTGCTCTGTGAAAGTAGCGGCATGCAGGTTTACAGAATTTAGCGGAAATATATTTTCTAGAGGCGAAACACATATTACTAACACGCAAAAGAAAACTATTTTTAAAATTATTTTAATTATTAATATCCAAACATTAATTTTTAAAAGAAATTAAATTTCGACCAGTCATTTCTGGTGGGGTGTCTAGCCCCATTAAATACAAAAGTGTTGGAGCGATGTCCGAGAGTAGGCCGTCATCCGCTATGTTGGCTTTGCGACCGATATACAGGATGGGCACTACATTGGTGGTGTGTGCCGTATGTGCTTGCCCTGTTTCAGGGTTTTGCATTTGTTCGGCATTTCCGTGGTCTGCAGTAATAATTAACTCTCCACCAACTTTTAAAACGGAATTGGCAATACGACCGATACAAACATCTAAGGCTTCAATGGCTTTAACCGCAGCAGGAAACTTTCCTGAGTGGCCAACCATATCAGCGTTGGCATAATTCACAATGATTAAATCGTATTTGTTGGACTCTATCGCAGCTACCAATTTGTCAGTCAATAAAGGCGCATTCATTTCAGGCTGTAAGTCATAAGTAGCAACATCCGGTGAAGGGATCAATATCCGTTCTTCATTTTTAAATGCAGTTTCTTCGCCACCATTAAAAAAGAAAGTGACGTGCGCATATTTTTCGGTTTCTGCAATTCTCAGTTGTTGTAAGCCAAGATTAGAAACGTATTCACCAAGTGTGTTGCTTAAAGCATCTGGGCCATAGGCAACAGCTGCATCGATTTGTTTTTGATATTGGGTTAAACAGACAAAGCGACCAAGTTTGGGCTCGACCTCGCGCGTAAAGCCACTGAAGGTTTTTTCTGTAAAGCAACGGGTTAACTCACGTGCCCGATCGGCTCTAAAATTCATGAAAATGACGCTGTCGCCCGATTGAATCGTGGCAGGATTACGCGCGTTATGAAAAATGGCAGTAGGCGCAACAAACTCATCGTTCTCTTCACGCTCATACGCGGCGGCAAGTGCACTAATAGAACTGGTGCTTCGGTATTTGCCTTCACCTTGTGTATAGAGATTGTAGGCCTGCTCAACTCTATCCCAGCGATTGTCTCTATCCATCGCATAGTAGCGCCCTATAATGCTTGCTACGTGACCACGACCCGCTTTTTTGAATAAAGCTTCGGCTTTCTGTAATGAAGGCTTTGCACTACGCGGCGGAGTATCGCGTCCATCAAGAATTGCATGAAGATACACTTCACCCTGTGTAGTGTTTAGAGCGTGTTCTATCAAGGTAAAGATATGATCTTCATGGCTATGAACCCCGCCAGGTGAAAGCAAGCCGATTACATGAACGGCATGACCTTTAGCGGTTGCAAGCGCCTCATTAATAACAGTATTTTGTAAAAAACTGCCATCTTTAATGGCTTTAGTGATACGGGTAAAGTCTTGATAGACCACGCGTCCGGCACCTATATTTAGATGCCCCACTTCGGAATTACCCATTTGACCTTCAGGTAAGCCTACCTTTTCACCCGAGGTGTGAATAAAATTGTGCGAGCCTGTTGCCCAAAGCTTGTCCCACAAGGGCGTATTGGCAGACAAAATGGCATTATTGTCTGGGTTTTCACTGTGTCCCCAGCCATCCATAATGGCTAAAACAATAGGTTTTTTCGTGGAATTTGGTATTTGCGGCTTACTCATCATTGGCTACTTTTAGGACTTGTTTATTAATCAATCAGTTTCAGAAAACGCTTAATCTCAGCCTCATTCTAAGCCTAAGCTGCTGGTATAATGCAGCGCTCACTTAAAGGCTCAGAATAATATGTTAGAAAAACTTCCTGAATTTATGGCGAACAATAGCATGCTGTTTGTTGCAGCAGGCGTTATCGTCGGTTTGATAATTATAAATGAATGGCGCATACGTTCACGTGGTTTTAACAGTATTTTGCCAACTGAAGTGGTACAAAAAATCAATCAAGGCGCTAAAGTTTTAGACATTCGTGCCGAATCTGCCTTCAAGCAAGGGCATATAGTTGATTCTTTGCATATGCCGGCCGATAAAGTCTCTCAAGTGGTGGCAAAAATTTCAGATAAAAATCAGTCAATAGTCTTGGTCTGCGAAACCGGTATCCGGGTAACGCGCGTTGCAAATGTTCTGGTAAAAGATGGTTATACGCAAGTTTCTACACTGCGTGGCGGTGTTCAAGCTTGGATTAGTGACAAATTGCCCCTATCTAGTTAATACTATTACCATTAGGTTTTAACATGAGCGTAAAACAAACTGCCATTGTCACGGTGTATAACAAAGACTATTGCCCATATTGCGTTAGAGCTAAACAGCTTTTAAAACATAAGGGTGTTGAGTTTACTGAATACCAAGTTGATCGTGATCAGGAAAAATATCGCGAGATGATACAAAAATCAAACGGCGGCAGAACAGTGCCACAAATTTTTATCGGTGATATACATGTAGGCGGTTGCGATGAGCTATACGCCTTACATCGTCAGGATAAATTAGACGCTTTATTGTTTGCTTAAAATTAAAAAAGTAAGAAAATTATAAGACTAGCAATAAAAATAACATTAATTTACAACAGAACAGAAAACAGAAAGAGAATATTATGGCTGAAAATGACAACAACCCAGAAGTAATAAACCCAGAGCAAGCTACTGGCACTGAAAACACTCCGGCACAAGATTTTGCTATTCGCATGGTGTATTTAAAAGATAGTTCTTTTGAGTCGCCAAATACCCCAGCGGTTTTTCAAGAAAACATTCAGCCAAAGTTTGATATTAATGTGACCAGTAATGTTCAGCAGATTCAAGACAACCAGCATGAAGTAGTGTTGACTATTTCAATCACATCAAAAGCTGATGAAAAAGTGGTTTTTCTTTCGGAAGTTCAACAAGCCGGTTTATTCGAATCAACAGGATTTAATCAGCAACAGTTGCATCAAATTTTAGGCACGTTTGCACCTACGCAACTTTTTCCATACGCACGCGAAGCGGTAAACAGCTTGATTAATAAAGGTGGTTTTCCAAGTGTGGTATTGCAACCCATCAATTTTGAAGCATTATATGTGCAGCACATGCAGCAACTTGCAGCACAACAAGCGGCACAAAATCAAAATCCTCCGGTAGGAAATGCATAAGTAATTTAAAGAAGGAAGGTCAAAGCATGGCAAAGAAAAAATCGTTTGCTGTATTAGGTGCAGGCTCATGGGGCACTGCTCTGGCTTTACAATTAGCACGCACTGGACACGACGTGATACTTTGGGGTCACCTTGAGTCTGAGATTGATCCTTTAATAAAAGATAAAGAAAATAAATTTTATCTTCCTGGCTGTCCATTTCCAAACAACATAACTCCCACAACTAATTTAGAATTAGCAATTTCAAGTAGTCGAGATATTCTTATCGTGGTGCCTAGTCATGTGTTAAGAATAGTTTTAGAACAAATAAAACCTTTATTGCGAAAAGATCAAAAAGTAAATTGGGCCACTAAGGGTTTTGAATTAGATACGGGACTTTTGCCTCATCAAGTCGTGAATGTGGTTTTAGGTAAAGGGCATCAAGGCGCAGTAATTTCCGGCCCGACTTTTGCTAAAGAGGTTGGAGCAGGTTTACCGTCGGCATTAACCATAGCTTCAGATGACAAGAAGCTAGCTAAACGTTTAGCCAAGCAAATGTCTAATGAAAATTTTCGGGCCTACACCAGTAAAGACATAACGGGTGTTGAAGTTGGTGGCGCGGTTAAAAATGTTATCGCGATTGCGGCAGGCGGTTGTGATGGCTTAGGCTTTGGTGTGAATGCACGAGTAGCATTGATAACTCGTGGCCTTGCTGAAGTAATGCGTTTGGGTAAAAAGCTTGGTGCAAAGACAACCACATTCCAAGGCTTATCAGGTATGGGCGATTTAGTATTAACTTGTTCGGATGACCAGTCACGTAATCGTCGCATGGGTCTTGCCTTAGCTGCAGGTAAAGGCATTCAAGCAGCACAAGATGAAATTCAACAAGTTGTAGAAGGTGTGCAAGCGGCATTGGCCGTACATCAAATGGCAATTAAATTGGGCATTGAAATGCCAATAGCCGAACAAGTCTATAAAGTTATTTATGAAGACCTTGCACCAAAAGACGCCTTTGCTAACTTAATGGGACGTCAGTTAGGTTCGGAATAAGTTACAGCGGCAATAAAAAGCGCTTTATAAAACTGACTAAACCAGTTTTGGTACCACGCTGGCTATCTACATCCACAATAACTTGACCGCCACCGGCAGGTTGTACATAGACCGTACTCAAATAGATATTCACAAGATCCAATTCACTATCAATGTGAAAGCGGGTATTTTTTTGTGTCGCTATTATTCTTTCAGGCGGCAAACATCCGCTTTGTAATTCTGAATCAGTGATTTCAGCACGACCTTTGGCCATAAGAATTAATTTTCCGGGACCTTCAGCTTGTGAGTAAATCATTTTGCCCAAGAGTAAAGATGATGCACGCGTGCTGATATGTGTAGAAATTTGTATCCCCTCAGACATGCCAACAAAATTATAAAAATCAAACAATACAATTTCATCAGGTTTCAGCTCCCATTCAAAAAATTCGATGCCTTGGGTTGCTGTACAGGTAACAGTGTCATCACCTTTTTGCATTTCCACTTTATTCATCGAGAAAGCGCCATTATATAACCTAGCAAAAGGCGCTCTGAAGACTTGTGGAATTGAGTAATTAGGCGCTTTCCCACGACATTGAAAGCGTCGTGAAATATAAAATGTTTCTTCTTTGTTACCTTGTATTAAATACTTCAATCCTGTTTGTTTGATTTGTGATTTTACATTATCAAGCTCTTTTCCAGTATTGCCTAAGGTTACAAAGGTGCCGGTATCTCGATTGAAACTCACTCGTGCAAATACATATAAAAAACTCTTAAGACATATAAATATAAATAGTAAGACGGTGAGCATATGCACAGCTCGGGTGTAATTAATAGACCACCAAAGTGTATTTTGAGCATTGCGATTTGTTTTTAATAGTAGGTCCAAGCCTTCTTGATGTAATTTGTCAACAATACTTAGTGCTTTAATAGTATTGTTTTCGACAGCATTCTTAAACTGATCTTCATATTTTGCAGCAACATTGCTAAGTTGCCTTTTCATTTTGTTGCGCAGGTTTTTAAAGGCTTTGTTTGTTGAATTTTGTGCGGCATCAACAGCAATTTCTATTCCTCCGCCTATAATAATTTTATCCGATTCATATTTTTCAAATTCCAACTGGCCTGGCATGACTTGATCAAAAGTCACTTCAACTCTTCTTTGTAAACCTTGATTAACTAATTGCTTACCTTGACGATAAACATCTCGCTTGGTACTTTCGGTACTTAGGTGCCAAGCAAATACGGCATCATCAGTTTTTTTGGCGGTTGATTGCAAAGCATTATCCAAAATATCATGTTCATAATTAAATTGTAAAACCTTATCAGCATGTAATTGATTCACCACAGACATTGGAAGTATTACGCTAGTAAAATAAAGCAATGGCAATGCTAAAAACGCAAGTGGCAACCAAAGAATAAACGCATGTCCTAATTTACGAAAATTATTAAGTACTCCTTTACCAATAAATAAATACGCATTTTCCTGCACACCTTTAACAACTAAACGAGCAAGGATTGCTGCAACTATAAAAACGATAATGGGTAACTGTGCTTTAAAAATCGAGTAATTTTCCCCGCCTAATAATGCCGCCCAAGAGACAGAAATAGAAAGCAGAAGAATAAACATGGCAAAAGATTTAGAAACTACATGCCCTTTTACTGCAAACCAAATAAAGGCAATCTGAGCTATGAGTGAAGTAGTTAGTTTCAGGCTAGTTAAACCGTTCCAACTAGGAATTACCGATAAGAGTGAAAGTAAGTAGTTAATAGCGGGAATAGTCAGGCCGCAAATCAGTAAGCTCCAACATTTTTTACGTACAGCTAAGAATATTGCCGGAATTATGAGTAGAGCTGCAAGAAACCATATGATATTTCCAGTATCTTGCCAGGTATTTAGTGCAATGCCTGATCCTACTAATGCAGTAAATGAACGACTGGAATATTGTATAGCATCTATTTTTGGCAGCGGTTCAGGCTTGCTCGAGAGTTCAGGCTTAAAATCATCATATGCGGCTTGGGCATTTTTTTGTTGCAGAATAAGCTCTTGATAATTTTTTTGTTCTTGCAAATACTGTGGTAAAGCTTTTGTTGTGTAATGCGTAACCTGTTTGGTAAACTCAGTTTTCTGTACTTGTAACTGGCCGCAAAGATTGGCGGGGTAAAAAATTCGAATTGTTTTTTTGCAACCGTCTAATATTTTATCCTCTTCCTTTGTAAACCCGCCTGGGGATATTGGTGGCTTAGGTGCTGAACCTAATTCGGGATAAGCAGGAAGCGATTCAAATCTGTTTACGTCATATTCATACAGTGATGGTACTTTTTCGATTTCACCAATACTATAAAGTTCTAGATTAAATATAAAAGGCGCGATAGCAAGTAGTAAGACGAATTGACCTAAGCCAAAAAAGCCAGATTCTTTGGCATTCTTTTTATTATCAAAATATCGGGATAACTTTAAACTTCTAGATTTTATAAAAAACAGTAGTTTTTTCACAGCGTCCCCTCAGCTTCATCCTCATGTTCAAAATTATGACGTAATTCTAATAACATAGATATTATTCAATTATTCTTGCTCAATCTATTTAAGACGGCAGATACAAGAAAGCCCCACCGAAACGGCAGGGCTTTTGATTGTTTTCTGATTTCCTTTAGCGCTTATACAAATTAATCATCTCAGTACGAGTGTACTACGTGATTAATTCTTTCAGTTTTTTCTACTCACCTAATCGGTTTTCTTAATAACTGTCGGTAAAGGGGTCAATCAGTATTGATATTTGAATTATGTATCCGCATACATAAATTGTTTTATCAAGTAGCTCAGGTTATCGTCCTAGGCTATGTATGAATTTACGCCACTAAAATTGGGATTGCAAGACTTATTTAGTGTCATTTGTAAGCAATTTCAAAGTCATTCTGTCTCCAAGCTTCGTACAATAAAACCGCAACGGTATTGGATAGATTTAAACTCCGTGAATCGGCTTGCATGGGGAGTATTAGCTTTTGATGTTCTTCTAGGGTATTCAAAAACTTATCGGGTAAACCTCGCGTTTCAGGTCCAAAGATAAATACATCACCTTTATTTAATGTTGCACTGCTATAGACAGTTTTGCCCTTTGTAGTCAGGGCATAAATTGTCTCGGTTTCAAATTGAGACAAGCACTCATCCAGTGAATTATATTGCTTAATTTCCGCAAACTCATGGTAATCCAGCCCTGCTCGACGGAGCTTCTTGGCTTCTAAGTCAAATCCCAAGGGATGAATCAGGTGAAGCTGCGCCCCTGTGTTGGCACAAAGCCTTATAATGTTGCCAGTGTTGGGCGGTATCTCTGGCTCAAATAAAATTATATGAAACATTAGGAAAAATTTTGACCTCTACAGCTATTAATAATCATAACGACATTGTATTACCAGATCCCATCTTACGCTCCGAGTTTTGCGGAATGGATTTTGCCTCTCCTATTTCACTGCTCTCTGGTTGTGTAGGTTTTGGTGAGGAATACACTCGCATCGCAGGGTTTTCTAATCGCCAAGTGGGCAGTATTTGTTTAAAGGGTACCACTGGCTCTGCACGCTTAGGTAATTCTCCGCATCGTATTTATGAAACCCCAATGGGCATGTTGAATTCTATTGGTTTACAAAACCCCGGTGTGGATAAAGTGGTAAAAGATTATCTGCCGAAATTAGATTTTTCGGAAACTCGTTTTATCGCCAATGTATGCGGCTCAACGCTTGAAGAATATATGGACGTGGTGCGAAAGTTTGATGACTCGCCGATTGATGCGATGGAATTAAACATTTCTTGCCCGAATGTGAAAGAAGGTGGTGTTGCCTTTGGTAATGATCCGGATATGTCTTTTCGTGTAGTTGAGGCCTGTCGCGCTTTAACTAAGAAACCTTTAATTACTAAACTCTCACCAAACCAAACTGATATTCAAGAAAGTGCACGTCGATGTATTGATGCAGGCACCGATGGCTTAGCGGTTATCAACACTATGATGGGTATGGCGATTGATATTCATAAGCGTGAGCCTGTGCTCGGAAACGTTCAGGGCGGTTTGTCAGGTCCTGCAATTAAACCTATTGCCTTATTAAAAGTTTGGCAGGTTTATCAAGTGGCTAAAGAACACAATATTCCAATCATTGGTCAAGGCGGAATTGCTTCAGTTGAAGATGCGATTGAATTTTTAATAGCTGGCGCGTCATCAATTGGTGTTGGCACGGGTTTGTTTTATCAGCCGTTAATCTGTGCCGAAATTAATGCGGGCATTGCTGACTATTTACGTAAAAACGAAATGACTTCTATTAACGATTTAATTGGTAGTTTATATGTGAATCCTGATCGTGAGATTAAGTGTGGTTAGGAGCGTAATCTAAAAAACGCAACATCAACAATTCACCGTCATCCTGCGGCTTGACGTAAACCTTACGAGAATAAATATAATGAATTTAAATCGCTTGATACCTTTTGTTCTAGCATGCATCATCTCGATCACTGCATTCGCCGACAATACCAAAGCCGACACACCGGCAATTATTAGTTACGACACCATTCATCACCCAACAATTGCTAAGAATGGCATGGTTGTCACGCAAAATGCTTTGGCAACCGAAGTTGGTTTAGACATTCTTAAAAAAGGTGGTAATGCTATAGATTCTGCTATTGCCACAGCTTTTGCTTTAGCGGTTACTTTGCCTCGAGCCGGTAATATTGGCGGCGGTGGTTTTATGGTGGTGCATATTGCCGAAACTGATCAACAGTTTGCTTTGGATTATCGTGAACTAGCACCAGAACTTGCTACTCATGATATGTATCTAGATGCTAACGGAGATGTAGATAATCAAAAAGCGTGGTTTAGTCATCAGTCAGCGGGTGTGCCTGGAACGGTTGCCGGAATGTATACCGCTTGGGAAGAATGGGGTTCGCTTAAATGGTCAAAGTTACTTGCTCCTGCAATTCGCCTAGCCGATAAGGGCGTAGTGGTCAGTTATGATCTTGCGACTAATCTTTCAAATCGTTCAGATCGTTTAACTAAAAATCCAATTACAAAACAATACTTATACAAAAAAGATGGCTCGTCGTATCAACAAGGCGAAGTAATGCGACAGCGTGATTTGGCAAAAACCTTAAAACTGATTGCTCGCAAAGGGGCTAAAGGTTTTTATGAAGGCAAAACAGCAGATTTAATTGTTGCTGATATGCAAGCCAATGATGGTTTGATTACACACGCCGATTTAAAAGCTTATAAGCCTATTATTCGTGAAGTAGTTCGTGGTGATTTTTCAGTTGATAAGGATACTTATGAAATCGTATCCATGCCTCCACCAAGTTCGGGTGGTATTCATTTAATACAAATGTTGAATACTTTGGAGCACTTACCTCTTAAAGAAGCCGGTAGAAATACCGCTAAAGGCATTCATCTAATGACTGAAGCCATGCGAGTAGCTTATGCCGATAGAAGTAAGCACTTAGGTGACCCAGAATTTTTTGACGTTCCTGTTGAGTTTTTAACTAGTGAAGCTTATGCTAAAAGAATTGCTGATGACATTAGTCATAATGTTGCAAGAAAAAGTGCTGACGTTGCACCGGTGACCATTGCCAAAAAAGAAAGCCCTGATACAACGCATTATTCTGTAGTAGATAAGTATGGCAATGCCGTTTCAAATACATACACGCTTAATTTTTCATACGGTTCTGGCATCATGGTAAAAGGTGCAGGCTTTATGTTAAATAATGAAATGGATGACTTCAGTTCTAAGCCAGGTGTGCCAAATGCTTATGGCTTAATTGGCACAGAAGCCAATAAAATCGAAGCCAATAAACGTCCACTAAGCTCAATGACTCCAACTATTGTTTTCAAGAAAAATGCTGACGGAGGTAGAGATTTATTCATGGTTACCGGTTCACCAGGCGGCAGTCGTATTATCACCGCAGTTTTACAAAATATTTTGAATGTGACAGTGCATGGATTAAATATTGCCGAAGCCACACACGCACCACGTATGCATCATCAATGGGTACCCGATGAAGTATTTGTTGAGCCTGGAATCAATCAAGACACCATTGATAATTTAAAAGAGATGGGACACACGGTGCGTAAGGTAAACACTATGGGAAGTATTCAGGCTATTCAGGTAGTCGGTGATTATAAGTATGGTGCGGCGGACCCTAGACGTCCGGATGCCGAGGCATTGGGTTATTAGGCTTCATATTTTAT
>RCMY010005432.1_pt1 | contig 10816 bp, 5 predicted proteins | sample 2041341 | NCBI WGS metagenome assembly RCMY01 (sample SAMN09708234, study PRJNA481090) | Marine sediment metagenome, whole genome shotgun sequencing project.
GATTTCAGTTTCTTGAGCGGTTTGACTATGACAGCGATGAATACTGCGATAGTTCCAATTGCAAGCAATAGAATCAGTAGAATCGGCAACAGCAGACTACTTGCCTGATCGACGAATCCATCAATGAAATCTGATCTGGGAATGAAAACTCCCATCGTCCAGTTCACTCCCTGCGCCCTGCCCACAGGCACGAAATGCAAATGGCCATCAGTCCCACCAAGAGTGACGTCGGCACTGAAGCCACCATCAGCGTTCATGACAGAGCGGGCGTGCGACAAAAAGTATGCGGCACTGTCACGGGTATAGGGATAGGGAGAATTCACGGCCCCGATATTATGATCGGGGAGATCAGTATCAATGGCCGGTGCATAAGCCCCAACAACCAGGCTTTCGCTGTCAATGATAAAAACTTCGCTGCTCTGAGTGATATCCAGCTCAGCCAGGAACTCCTGCAGGTGTTCCAGAAACAGATCGACAGCTGCTACTCCTACCAGCTTGCCATCATCGTCGTGCACAGCCATGGCATGAGTCAGCGTAGCCAGATGTGTATCGAAGTCGGTATAAATATCTGACCAGACTGATTGATCAGGTGACGCAGTAGCACTAACGTACCACGGCCGTACGCGAGGATCGAATTCACCATGGTATTCGAACAACTCACCAATGGTTCCATCAGGACTGACCTGGTAGTCACCATACTGCCCACCGTCTGCTTGACTGGCAAAACTGAATACGCGTTTTTCGCTGGGATGGTGCGTATCCGCTACGCCAACACTAATGAAAGTTCCGTCCGTTGAAGCGTAGTAAATGGAAGAGAATGAAAAATCGATACTACTTCGAGCGGAATCCCACAAAAATCTGGACATGTTATCCAAGTCTGCAGGGTCTACGCGCCTGGCCTGAATGGAATTGAGCGTGTTCTGGTTGATGACTTCAGGTGACTCAAGAAACCGTGCTATTTCAAGAGAAACGTCGTGGCTGGTGTAATGCGCAAGCTTGGCGATAACCGAATCGATTATTCGATTGCCGCTCCTGATTACAAGGTAGCTCGTGGACAGCACCGTTAGCACAAGCATCAGACCGAATGCGATTATCAGCAAGTGGCTGAACGGCATCTGACTCAGTGTTTTTCTGATGTATTGTCTCAAGATTTATGCAATTCCGAGCGAAGTAGAAAACGTACTACGCATGAATTATTAGTTATTTTCTAGTAATTTAAGGGTTCACGAAAAAATAGTTTCATGTCTTCACTATCATGTTTTCTGCCGCAGCTTGAGTGTACAGTTCCGCTCTGGAAGTGTCTCATGGCGTTCCAGGAATAGTCCAGCGAAGACACCCTTGGATATTCTGGCCCCCATCCTGCATGTTTTTTCCCGACGTTTTTCCCGCACTTTCAATCCGCTCTTTTTCCGGGCGGTACGAATGTAGTCGAGGATCATGCCGTAGTTATCCAGTGGGTTGCGGCAGATGGTAACTTCCAGCCAGACAGACCAGCAAGTTGTGTCTGGTCAGATGCATTTCTCGACCCATAAAAGCCCACGCTCATTGAGCTCTGCAAGGGGTTCCGGACTCTCTTTCAAGACAAACTTGATAAGTCTCTATCAAGTCTGATTGTCTGAAATAGGCGACAACAGGCGTTCAGAATCGAACGCTGGGCGCCTGGTCATCAAAGGAGGGAAACCGGTCACTCAGCGGCACTTCCGGCCAGCGACTGAAACTGGGGTTGTTGCCCCAGTCCTGAATGTTGCTGCGACCAATGCCTGAAGTAAAACCACCATTGAGATTGTCAAAGCCTCCGGAACTTTGCATCACCAGCAAGGCTGCGGCAGCCAGGGCCAGTGCTGCGATTACGGCAAACGCAATCTTGACAACACTGTAGGGACGTTCGCCCTGTACCTTGCCCGATCGCCCATTAACCATAAATCGGTAGGTCTTGCCACGGAACTGGAAACCTGCCGCCCACAGGGGCAATAGCACGTGCTTGAAGGTAGTATCACTATGCCGCGTGTTGATACGATTGATGCGTTGCTGATCACCACCGATGGCGCGTCGTACATCGTCCCGGATCACCTTGTCCATGGTTTGCTGTGCAATACTGAAACCTTCATCCAGATCCACCTGATAAACCTCGCTGCTGAACCCTGCCAGGTATTCCTCGGTGTAGGGCACGAGATTATCCAAATCCCAGGGAGCCAGCCAATCGGTGATCTTGCGCGGCAGGGTGCGGGTGGCACCCACCAGCACATCATCGAAATGACGGGTGGTACGTCCACTGGCGGGATGCCAGCGGATCTTGGGCACTTGCCGTGTGCGGGTGACCCGTCGTCCGTTAACGGTAGTGGTATGGCGCTGAGTGACGTAATAGACCTCACCGCGCTGCCCACTGTAAGCGGTTCCCGTATCACTATCATAGGTCCAGTACGGGATATACACACCGTTCAGTGATGCATCACCGCGCGCGTATTTTTTCAATGCATTGGGTGCAAACCAGCGTCGGTTCAACCAGTCGCGGTAGGATTTGCGTGCCTGTTCATCGGTAATGGCAAACGGTAGAAGCCCCTTGGGTTTGAGCGGTTTGGAATGGCTGGTTTCTGTGACGACACTGGTTCCACAGAACGGGCATTCACCGGCATGAATATGCGCATCCATTGCGAACTGAGCAGCACAATTTGGACAACTGATGATGTTGCTTTCCGGCGTGATGGTTGCCGAGGTGTGCAGCTTCTTCAGCGCCGCATGAAAGTCCAGTTCCTCAAGACGCTCTGCGCTTTGTTCAATGATGTTCGAATGGCCACAGTACTGACACTCCAGCGAACGGGTGCCCACCGCATAGTTCAGTACCGCACCACACTGCTCGCAGGGAAAGCGTTTTTCAGTCAGTGCTCGTGTGGTTGCTTCACCCGTCTTGCGCGCACCGTCCTTCTCATCGGACCAGTGATAACTTTCAATCGCCGGGGAGTCTGAGTCACGCTCAGCCAGACGCTCCTCCAGCTGCGCCTTGAGACGATCAACGAGGCTCATCATGCCACCTTTGGCACAAGCCACGTCGACCCTTAGGCGCTGTAGGGCTCGTCCAACAATAAACTGAGCCCATAGGGATCGTCCCACCATAACCTGTGCATTTCAGCCACCCCTGCATCTCGCCCTGCTGCGTTGTTCGTCGGTTGAATAGCGGGCTATTCGCCCTTCTCACGCCTTGCTGGACGAGCGCTTGGACGCCAGAAATGCACAGGTTATGGTGGGACGATCCCTTAGTGTCTGAAAGAAATATCATCACTTCTTCTTTTGACTCTTCCCAGGAACTGGCGGTGGTGCCGCTGGCGTTTTGCTCCAGATTTCTGACAATGAGTCTACGTTGCCAGCAGGCTGCCATTCACTCATTGTAGCCGTCCATACAAGTGTTTCTTCATTCAGGCGACCACTGGTCACTTGTTGCTTCATCAGGTCGATACCGTAGGGGCCTTGCGCTGCTCCATCGGCCACCAGATGAAACATCGGCTGAGCCGCATTCGGTACAGGTGGCGGTGTTGCATTACCACCAGGTGAAAGATGGTCATTCATTCGATTGGCCATCGCCAATCCAATACCCATGCCGATACCTTCGGACGCGCCACCGCCAGGGTTCTGCGCACCGGCCTCCATGGAAACACCCGTCTGATACTGCAGAAAACGATCGAGGTTGCCGGTCATGCCCATGCTGGTGCGCTTGTCCAGCGCTTCGGAAACCGCAGGCGGCAATGAGATATTCTCAACCAGAATCCGCGTCAGCTCCAGTCCATACTCGCCAAACTCAGGAGCGATGCGACTCGTCAGGAAATCACCCAACTGATCGTAGTTGGCGGCCATATCCAGCACCGGAATGTTGGAGCTGCCAATAATGGTTGCGAAGCGGGATGTGATGAGATTACGCAGCTGCGAGCTGATTTCGTCGGTTGTGAACACACCGTCGGTACCAACAATTTCCCGAATGAACTTGAGAGCATCGGTAATCCGCACGCCATAGGTACCAAATGCACGGATACGCAGGCCACCAAACTCGCTGTCACGCAACATGAGTGGATGTTTTGTTCCCCATTTCATGTCGGTAAATCGACGAGCATTGCAAAAATACACTTCGGCCTTGAACGGGCTCTGAAAACCGTGATGCCAGTTTTGCAGCGTTGTCAGAACTGGCAGATTTCTGGTTTCCAGTTCGTAGGTGCCAGGGCCCAGTACATCGGCCACTTGCCCCTCATTGACGAAAATCGCAATCTGCGCTTCACGTACGATGAGCTTTGCACCGTACTTGATTTCATTACCGTATCGCTCGAAGCGATAGACCATGGTATCGCTGGAGCTGTCTGTCCACTCGATGACATCAACGAACTCATGGAACAGCTTGCTGAACAATCCCATCTTCAGGCTCCTGCCACTGGTGCGCGGTCAGTTCGGGCAGACGCGGCCTTCAGCGTCTCCTTCAGTTCAGTTTCCATTGTGGTCAGCTGTGCCTCCGCCTCCGCTCGACGGCGCTTGCCCTCATCAGCAATCTGCAGGCTTTCTTCAACCGTGGCAATCAGATTTTCATTGGCACGACGCACAGCGTTGACATCGAATACACCGCGTTCCAGTTCTTCGCGCACAGTCCTGTTGGCCGTGCGCAGATTTTCTGAATTCTTCTCAAGCAGTTCATTAGTCAGGTCGCTGGCAGCCTTGACACTCTTGGCCGCCTCTGAAGACCTGAAAATGGTTACAGCCTGCGCCAGTTGCTGGCGCCATAACGGCACGGTATTCACCAATGTTGAGTTAATCTTGTTGACCAGACCCTTGTCGTTTTCCTGAATCAGCCGAATGCTGGGTAGTCCCTGCATGGCCACTTGACGAGTCAGACGCAGATCGTGAACGCGACGTTCCAGATCGTCCCGGCCACTGCGCAGGTCACGCAGCTCCTGCGCCTGCAGGATGTCATCTGAGTTTTCAGCTTTTTCTACAGCTGGCGGAAGCATTTTCTCATCAATGTACTTGAGCTTCTGCTCACCGGCCTGAATATAGGCTTCGAGGTTATGGAAATAATCAAGGTTGGCACCGTACAGCTTGTCCAGTGATTTGATATCGCGCAAAAGCAGTGTCTTGTGCTTTTCCAGGTCATCTGTTACCGCGTCTACCTGACGACGAACGCCTTCATACTGCTGAATGAACTTGGCAACCGGCGTGACACCACCGAACAGTTTCCTGAACAGACGTACCAGAAAACCGGGACGATTGTTGGGGTCGTAGTCTTCCACCTCAAAGCCACGCAGTACGGCTACCATCTGGCTGAGCGAATTACCGGCAGACCCCAGGTCCTTGTTGCGAACACCTTCGAGCATGCGGTCGGAAATACTGGTCAGCTCTTGCTGAGCCTTGCTGCCGAAGAAAATGATCGAGTTACTGTCCGTCAGGTTAATCTCACTCATCAGCTTGTCGATGCGACCACGCTCAGTGGGATCAACCTCTTCGTAGGAGATAATGTCGTCTTCCAGGTCAGGCAGTAATTCTGTACCTGGCAACATGTCGAGCTCGGTAACAACATCAGTAGGGTTAGCGGGCATAAAGAGTCTCCGTCGAGATTATTCGGTGAAATGCATCTGCCTCTGAAGAAAAATGCATGATTAGGCTTTCTGGGTACCACTACTCCTGACAGCGCATGTCACGCGCAGCCGGAGTCAGGTAACACCCTCTTTTTCCATTTGCATCTGCAGGACTTCGATAGTGACATCGAGGTCGGACAGATTATTTTCCTTGAGCTTGATCTGCTGCTCGGCAATGACGGTTTCAATGGTTGTCAATACCCGTCGGAAGTTATCCTCCAGGGCATGCTGCTCACCTTCCGTGTGCGTCTTGGCATAGCCTTCGGTTACCTGCTGCGCACCATCCAGATAGACCTTGAGGAATTTGCGTGCTCGTCGGGCATCCACTGGATCGCGTTCAATCGTATCCAGAATATCGCGCGCCTCCTTGACGATGCGCCTCAGCCTGTCCTTGAACTCGATATTGTTGATCCTGCGGCTGGAACTCTCGATGCTGAGCAGCCGTCCTTCCGCCTCGTCCAGCAGTTCCACAAGCTCTTCGGTCGTGATGCCAATCGCGGCAACTTCCGGGTCCTTGCGCGCGGGGTCAAAATCGTAATACAAGTAGCAGCCGAACAGGACCGCCACTGCCCAGAGTGCACTTTCAATCAGACCATACTGGCCGGACAGCCCTTGCCAGGCAACCACAAACATACCGGCAGCGACCAGGCCCGCGCCAATCATGCGGTACTGGATGGTACTGGCACGACGACGCAGGCGACGCTTGCGGGCCTCATTGTCCAGACGAATTCCCTTGCGAATCAGGGTGGCTGCTGTTATCGCCAGCACAAAACCGACACCCCGTGCCACGGCTTCCACGGGTTTGCCATCCATGAGCGCGAAAAATGCGGCTGGCAACAAGGGAAACGCCAGAATGTAGAGCAGGAATCCACGCCACAGCACCTTGGGCCTGGTGTCAGACTCTATGCGGGTAACAGCAGCCATGGTCAGCCCATGAACGCCTGACAGGAGATCATACCCACCGTTGCCAGCAAAATGAAGAAACCAATAATTCGTTGCAGTGCCTTGGGCATAGTGATGAACTCAAGTTATTGACTTTACTAGCGATTACGGGTCAATAGATAGACCCGTTCATCGAGTGTTTCAAGGCCTCGATCGGCCAGATTGCCGAGTCGTTCCGGACCGCTGTAATGCGCCAGCTCGGCAATGTCGAAATCATTGTCCAGCAGGGTGCGCGCATTGTCGTCGGTAACACAGAATGGAGGACCTTCCATACGACTCTCGTCGTAGGCGATGGTCAGCAGCAAACCTTTTGTGCCCTCCGCGACGATCTGACCCAGATGCGCGGTATATTGCGCTCTCATATCTTCCCCCATGGCAATCATGGCGGCACGGTCGTAGAAGGCCTGACAATGTGACAGATCTGCAGGCGTCAGTGCAAAGAAGTCGCCCACCATCAGTTCAATGCCTTGCGCGTGATCTTTGCCCGAATAGATGACGAAGTGGTCGTCCCGTCGTTGGTCAAACGGCAGAATGTTTTCTGCAAAGAAGGACTCCACGGCCTTTTCACTCAGTTCCACACCCAGCACGGGATGGCCTGACTGGTGTAGCCACAGCATGTCCAGAGACTTTCCGCACAAGGGCACGAAAACGGGGGCACCTTCGACCAAGTCCAGGCTAGCCCAATACTCTCGCAATCGCTTGTTGACCCTGTCCTGATGAAATCCGATCTTTTCCTCAGACCATTTCTTGAGCCAGTAATCTGCCCGCATGATTTTCCCTCTCAGTGCTCGCGCTCAAATCGCGCAACGGGCGGTTCCCATTCCCGCCACCCCTTGAGCAGAGGAAAGTACAACCCCACCCGGATCGGACGCCCGTCAATGCGTCTGATGATATCAGCATAGCGATTCAACTGATCGGCATAGCGCACCTGTTCACTATCAAGAAACAATTCGACCTGCCCGCCCTGATGCTCACCCGTCTTGAAGTCCACAATCCAGCGAACCCCCTCCGCATCCACAAAAGTGCGATCTATCACCACCTGCCGCACCTCACGGTTCCAGACACCCATAAACTTATCAGGCTCGCCAGCATCCTGGAAGTCGCCTTCCACCACGCTCAACGCCCATTCCGAGCGAGCTTCAGAGTGCGGACCGACCGCCCATCGGCCTCGTTCATCCGCCAATGTGCTCCGAACCGCCAGAAGCACGGTTTCAGTTGCCTGCGGGAGTAGTTCCTTCTGGACACCCATATTTCTGAGCTGTCTCTCTGCAATGGTGGCAAGCGCCTCTACGTCGACGGTTTCAAGGCTATTGCCGCCTTGAGCCAGCATTTGCAGTTGCTGGTGAACAACGGTGCCGATGTCTCTGGCTGTTCGTCCTGCCCACAGAAATTTGACTGAATCATCATCAATTTCTTGCTTTTTAGCGACTTTTTCCCACTGAAACGACGTAAATGGAGGCATTTTGACGTCGTTAGGCAGTCTTTCGAGTAACGGGGGTCGTGCCGTCATGGAATCGGGATCTATCTGAAGTGCCAACTGTTCATGGGTGTCTGGTACCGGCTCTGGTACCGGCTCAGATAGCGTCGGCGGTTCATGGGTGTCTGCTGTTGTGTCTGCTGTTGTGAGCTCGGACTCGAGCAGGGGCCAGAGGGGTTTGAGCAGGGAGGAGTTTATGGGTGTCTGGTACTGGCCGAGGGGATTGCGGCGGATGCGGGCAATGAGATGGAGGTAGTTGCGGGCGCGGGTGCAGGCGACGTAGAGCAGGCGCAGCTTTTCTTGTTCGTCGCAGCGTTCGCGGGCTTTGCGGACCAGGCGGTTGATGCGGTCGCGACGACCGTAAGGAACACCGGACTGTTCCAGCGGCGCCAGCAGGAGCTGCGCGCGGCCATCCAGCGAACTTTCGAACCAGTTCAGCAACTGTGTGGAATCGCCGCGGGGCTGGCGATCGAGGGCCGGCAGGATGACAGTGCCGAACTCCAGCCCCTTGGCCTTGTGCAAGGTCATGACCTGAATGCGGCAATCGCCCTCCTCGGCGTTGGCCGCATAAAGCGATTTCATGACCTCAGTGAGCACACTTTTCTCCCACAGTCGCCCATCGGCTTCCAGCAGACTCAATCGAGCCAGTGCGCGTTCGGCGGCATCCCGGTCAACGGCATCCCGACAGACCACCGGGCCACCCAGCTGCAACCACACGGATTCGACCCAGGGCAGCAGCCGGCCGCGCGACGCACGTTTCAAAGCCGGCTCGATGATAGGCAGGAGCCTGCCCGCACGCATCTGCCCATCGTGTGACAGCTGCGCCAAACGGGCCGGATCACGCAACAACTCGATGACCGTCGCCTCGCGTCCGCTTTCGTCCATCAAGGCATGCAGATCCTTGAGCGTCAGGCCGACGAACGGTGCCCGCAACAGGGACAGCCAATGCAGACGATCATGCGGATAACGCAGTGCCAGACACAGGGATACCAGATCACGCACCACGGCACGCTCACCCACCAGGTCCATGTCGATGGATTCATAGGCCAGCGAGCGTGCCCGCAGCGCATCGAAGATATCGCCAGCCTGCGATCGGGTTCGCACCAGAATGGCCACGGTATGTTCCGGGCCGATGGCCAGCGCATCCGAGGCCAGTGAGGCGACAAGTTCAGCCTCTTCACTTCGTTCAGCATCAACCAGAGGGTGCATCTGCACACCTCCGTCTTTCTCCATATGTGGGGCGGATTCCGAATAGGGAACCGCGCCACTATCGGCATCGGCGCGCTTCGGAAAGATGGACGAGAAAGTCTGATTGACCCAGTCGATAACCACCGGCGCTGCTCGAAAGTTGACCGACAGCGTCAGCGATTCCAGCTCCACCGGACCGATACCCTGCTCGCGCGCCTGGCCGAACAGGGCGACATCACCATCGCGGAAGCGATAGATCGATTGCATGGGATCACCGACCACAAAAAACGTCCGGCCATCACCCGGTTCCCAGCCACCGACCAGCTGTGCAAACAATCGGAACTGCGTCTGTGACGTATCCTGAAACTCATCCACCAGAACGTGTTTGAGAGTGAGATCCATGGACAAGGCAAGATCGGTTGGCTCCTGTTCGGTGCCCAATGCCCGCTGGGCCCGTTCGCTGAGTTCCGTAAAATCCACCACTCGACGCTCGGCAAACACCATCTGCAGTTCAAGCAGCAACTGCGGCAATACGCCCAGCAGTTGAGACAACAATGCCCATTGGTCATCACGGTAGTGCGGATACGGCAAACTACAGACTTCAGCCAGCGCGTCTATAAATTCTGGGGCGTCAGCCACGTCTTCAAGCAGCTCCATCATCTGCTGCTTGTGCCCTTCCAGCACTGCCGGTTCAACGCCCCGTTTCCTGGCGTCGCTCTTCGCCGGAAACCCCTCGGCCTTGGTCATGCGTTTGCGCAAGCCGCCACTCTTGGTCAACAACGCAGCGCCAATACCGTCCCAACCTGACAGGTCTTCCAGCAGGGTTCCCGGCAACTCGTCCAGCTCGAGCCAGCCTTGCATTTCCTGGGGCAATTCGCTCAAATCCCCTTCGACGTCTTCGAGCAGAAATCCGCAAGCCATACGCAAGCGCTCTGGCAGGCGTTCGATGAGCAACTCTGGCACCAGCGCGTACAAGTTCTCAAGCCGCGACTCCACCAGATCACCGAGCATTCTTTCAAGAACGGCGCGCAACGCATCATGATCGTCGCCGGCATCGTAGACATGCCGTTTCCATTGATCCCGATTGGCCAGCAGGTTGGCCAGCAACTGACGTGCCTGCTCCAGACGATTGCCTACTTGCAGCAGCACCAGATCCAGTGATTCGAGACTCGATTCAATAAAGCGCGACGCCACGTCCCGATAGAGCGCGCTGGCATCTTCCACAACACCGGTCGGGGCACCCAATGCCGAGGTCACTGGCAGACGGTGCGCCAGTTGCGTGGCCAGGGCATCAATGGTTCTGAGGTTCAGACGCTGCGGGTTGCGAATCAACTGCCATTGATACTCCGCATCACGCTCAAGCACCTCTCTGGCCAGTATCAGCCCCTCCTCTTCGTAGTCATCGGCAGCAGCCACGCCGCTTGCAGCACGCTCCAGAGTTTCCACGACACGCTGGCGCATCTCACTGGCCGCCTTGCGTGTGAAGGTAATGGCCAGAATCTCTTCAGGCTCCGCCACGGTCGTCAACAAGGTCAGGATACGCCGGGTCAACAACTCAGTCTTGCCTGAACCCGCGGGTGCCTGAACAATGAATGAAGTTTCC
>RCMY010005433.1_pt1 | contig 10816 bp, 9 predicted proteins | sample 2041341 | NCBI WGS metagenome assembly RCMY01 (sample SAMN09708234, study PRJNA481090) | Marine sediment metagenome, whole genome shotgun sequencing project.
CCCCGCATCTGTCGGGGCAGGCCAACCCTACGCCCCACAAGCCGCCCCCCCATCACGCCGAGGACGCCGCCATGAAAACCGCCCTTGCCAGCCGCGCGACGCCCTATTTGTTCTTGGCGCCTGCTGCCATTGTGATGGCGGTCGCGCTGTTTTATCCGATTGGCTACATGGTTTGGGCCAGTTTTTTGAACTGGAACCCCAGTCAGCGGATTGGTGAGGCGGATTTCGTAGGCCTGCGCAACTACGCCTATTTGCTGACCAATGAGGCGTTTCATGAAAGCTTGTGGGTCACGATCAAATTCGCCGCTATCGTTGTGCCATTAGAGATGTTTTTGGGCGTCGGCTTGGCCCTGCTGCTGGACCGAGAAATGCGCGGCATGTCGGTGCTGCGGACTATCTTTATCCTGCCGATGATGATTGCGCCCATCGTTGTGGGCCTGATGTGGCGCTATATGTACCACCCCACGGTTGGCATTTTTAACCGCACGCTCACCTCAATGGGGTTTGAACCGATGCCGTGGCTGTCAGACGGATCTTGGGCTTTTGCGTCAATAGTGATTGCCGATGTGTGGCAGTGGACGCCGTTTATTTTCATCTTGTCGCTGGCCGCGCTGCAATCCTTGCCCCGTTCCGCGATGGAGGCGGCGCGGATTGATGGCGCGTCGGGCTGGCAGTTGATGCTTTATATCAAGCTGCCGTTGATGTTGCCGGTGCTGATTGTGACCTCGCTGCTGCGGTTGATTGATGCGTTCAAGGTGCTTGAGGTGATTTTGGTGCTGACCAATGGCGGGCCGGGCCTGTCGACCGAAATTTTGGCCCTGCGCATTTCGCGCACCGCGTCAGAGTTTCGCGAATTGGGGACGGCGGCCGCAATGTCCAATCTTTTGCTAATTATGTTGATGGTGCTGACCATTGCGATGTTCGTCTATTCCAAAGTTGTAGAGGTCCGCGCCGCCCGTTTGCGCGCCGCCGTGTCAGAGGATATGTAACCATGGCAAGCGCCCCGCAAACCAAAACCAACCCCGCGTTTTACGCGCTATTGGCCGCGATGATCGTGATGTCGACCGGGCCGATTGTCTTGATGCTCGCGACCTCGCTAAAGCTGAATGTTGAGATTATGTCCGACAGTTCCAGCCTGATTTTCATGCCGACCCTGCGCAATTATGAGGCGGCCTTGTGCGATTTTCTGCCCTATCAGGTCGAAGGGCTTAGCCGTTGTGACCCGACTTTTGGCCGCTCGCTTGCCAACTCGCTCATCATTGCGACCGTATCTACCGCGCTGACCTTGGTGCTGGGCTGTATGGCGGCCTATGCCTTGGTGCGGTTCCGGTTTTTGGGCCGCGATTCCCTGTCATTGGCGGCCTTGGTGATGCGGATGGTGCCGCCTGCGGTGCTGTTGGTGCCGGTGTTCGGCATCTGGACCTATCAGTTTCAGATCGACGGCACCCGCGCAGGCATTATCCTTGTTTATGTCGCGATGAACCTGCCCTTTGTGATCTGGATTTTGCAAAGCTTTATCGTCCAAGTCCCGATTCAACTAGAGGAAGCGGCGCGGATGGATGGGGCAGGGCCGTTCCAGACCTTTTTCCTTGTGGTTTTGCCCTTGATCAAACCGGGGCTGGCGGCAGCGTCTATTTTCACCTTTCGGGTTGCATGGAATGAGTTTTTGCTCGGCAACGCCTTGTCAGACCGCAACAGCCGTACCGTGCCGGTGACCATCGTGAACTCGCTGACAGAATATGATATTGACTGGGGCGTGATCATGGCGACAGGGATGCTGTTGGCGATCCCGCCGATCATCTTTACCTTTATCGCATCCAAACAGATTATCACCGGCATGACGGCTGGTGCGGTGAAAGGCTAGGCGATGTTGAACTGGTTGCTAAGTCCGGTTGACCCGTCACGCGTGCATGAGGTTGGGGCGCTGGTGTCATGGCATGCGCGGTCAATGGTGCTGGCTTGGGGCGTTTTGGTGCCGGTGGGCATTGTGGCCGCGCGCTATTTCAAAGTGACCCCCAAGCAGCCTTGGCCCGAGCAGTTGGACAGCCATGCGTGGTGGATAACGCACCGTGTGGCGCAATATACTGCGCTGGCCCTGATGGTGCTGGGGTTGGGCCTGATCTTGTCGCTGCCGCAAGAAACCGGGTCTGTGACGCCTTATCTGTGGGTACATCGCCTGATGGGCTGGTCAGCGCTGGCGATGGCGTTGCATCAACTTTTGTCCGGCGTTTTTCGCGGCAGCAAAGGCGGCCCGACCGACCCCGCGGGGCAAATGCGGGGCGATCATTACGATATGACCCCGCGCCGCCTGTTGTTTGAACGCTTGCATAAAACCATCGGTCATCTGGCACTGGCGCTTGCGGTCATTGCGATTTTGACCGGGCTTTGGCAGGCGAACGCGCCCTATGGGCTGTGGATTTTGATCTTGGGCTGGTGGGGTGGTTTGGCGGGCTTTTTGGTGCTGATTGCACCGCAATTGCGGCGCGTGCCGACCTATCAGGCGATCTGGGGGCCAAGCCCCGAACACCCCGGCAACCGCAGCCAAGATGTTTGACGCAACACGATGCCGCCCTTAGGGTTTGGCACCACGCAAGGAGACGTGCCTATGTCGTTTTTTCAGATTGTGGACCCTGCTTTTGGGAAGTTTGTGCTGGGAAATGCGCCGGTCAAACAACTGGCAACCGGGTTTGATTGGGTCGAAGGTCCGGTGTGGTTTGGCGATGCAAAATGCTTACTGTTTTCCGATATTCCAAACAATAAAATCATGCGCTGGTCGCCCGATCACGGCGTCTCCGTGTACACAGCGCAATCGAATTATGCCAATGGCCACACCCGCGACCGTCAGGGCCGTTTGATCTCGTGCGAACATGGCACGCGCCGCGTGACCCGCACCGAATATGACGGGGCAATCACGGTGATTGCTGACAAGTTTAACGGCAAGCCCTTGAATTCGCCCAATGATGTGGTCGTCAAATCGGATGGCACAATATGGTTCAGTGATCCGCATTACGGCATCATGACCAATTACGAAGGCTTTGCCGCCCCGCAAGAAAACCCCTGTGTTGTCTACCGCGTGACCCCCGATACAGGGGCGATTGAGGTGATGGTTGATGATATGAACTGCCCCAACGGCCTTGCCTTTTCGCCCGATGAACGCTTGCTTTATGTGGCCGATACCGGGCGGATGCATTCCACCGATCCGCAGCATATCCGCGTGTATGACTGTTCGGACAAAGGCAAAATTTCGGGCGGGCGCTTGTTTCACAAGGTGGATCAAGGCTGTTCCGATGGGTTCCGCATCGACACCGATGGCAACCTGTGGTCCTCCGCCGGGGACGGGGTTCATTGCATCGCACCCGATGGGCATCTGATGGGCAAAATCCTTGTGCCCGAACTGGTATCGAACATCTGCTTTGGCGGGCGCGCGAAACATGAACTGTATATCACCGCGACCAGCAGCGTGTACCGCGTGATTTTGAACCGCCATGGCTGCCAGACACCCTAAAGCGGTCCTGCGCCTTGGCCCGCAAAGGCGCGGTCATCATCGTGTCGACTGATTTTTGAAGAGCGGGCCGCAGTCCGTCACCGCGCCATTGTCTTTCCTCAGGGCAAAATCGCAGGGCAGCATTCGGGGGCCGAATGGACGACAGAAAACCTCAGTCAGGCTGAACCTGCGCGCCGCCGTGTCAGGCAGTCCATGACACGCTGGGTTGTTTAAAAACGCATCTGGGGTATACTTCTGCATGGGAGGCGTTGGGACGTGTCATGTCGAGATTGGCTTTTTTCATGGTCTTTGTCGGTTCCCTCTGGGCAGGGCAGGGCCACGCCGAGAACCCGATGATCCTGTACCGTCAAGCCGAGTGCATGCGTGACCACGCCGATGATTACCTCGCCTTTGTTGATAGCTTCACACTGGTCTTTCCGGGATTCTGCGAGGATGGGCTTTACAATCCCACGCCCGCTGAGGTCGCAAAGGGAACGTCGCAGAATTCAAGCGGGTCGATTGCCGCGTCGAGCATTATCGAGTTCACACCGCAAGATCAGGCCGCGAACGCCCAACTCTCGAAACTGTCGAAGAACGCCAAGGCAACGGCAATCCTAGTGACCGCGGAAATGGTGGCGTGTCTGAAGGACCGTTTCGACGACGTGAGCTTGAAGCACAAGTTTCGAACGACCCGCGAAGAAAGTGTCGATGTGGCGGAGTTGATCTTTGAACTCTGCAGATGAACCAAAACCAAAACCGCAAGCGCCTGCAACCCGGCGCAATTGGCTGAACTGGCTTGCGGCACGCAGCGGGCTTTGGAGCATGATGCAGGCGGTCGCACTGATCGTCGGCGGAGGTTGGGCAATCATCCAGCTTGGAGTTGCTGACCATAACCGGCGGGTGGATCTGGCTATGGCGCAGGCGGCCGACTTCGTCGATGGCAGGACCGGCGAGGCGCGCCGGGTTCTGGACAGGCTATGGTACGGCAATCCGGCCGAATTGGTTGGCCTGTTCCGGGACGCGCTTGCCCGCCTTCCGAGCGAGGACGCGCGCCGGGGTGCCATCCACAAATTCGTCATCGACTATATTTTGCCCGGCGACGACCGGACAGCCTCGGTCGATGTCCAACTCGCCATCGCAGATGTGGCCGCGCAGCTGGATTTGATCGCCGTATGTGCAGGCGAGGCAGGCGACCAGTCCTGGTTCGCCGAGAAATTCATCCCGCCGCGTTGCAACCGCGCGACGATAGAGGGATATTTCTGCGGATACGCGAAAAGTTTTCACACGCTTTATGGCGGCGTTTTGGAAGATATCCGCAGCACAACGGGAAACCGCACGCTGGGGTCAGCCTCGGACGGCTTTGCAAAGAGTGTCGGATGCAACAAATAACCAGACTGATTGCGATCTTGCTTTTTGCGGGGCTTCCCGCCGATGCAGCCGACGTGTTCCGCGCAGAGCCGATCACGCAAACATTTGTCATGGCCTTCGACGATCAGGCTTTCGGCGACGCCATGCCCGAAGGGTCGCCGGTTGATTTTTCGACCTCGCCGCATTTCAGGGTCGAAGGACCAATCCTTTCTGGCGATGCGGCCAAGCTCTCAGCGCTACTGCGCCAGGAACTGCCGGACCCGAATTTCGACTGGTCCAACAACGTAATAGTTTCTTTGAACAGCGACGGTGGGGATTTCTACGAAGGTCTCGCGCTGGCCGACGTAATCTCCGCCTTTGCCGTTCCGACGTTCGTCGGCCCCGGCGACCGCTGCCTTTCATCCTGCGCCATCGCGTTCTTAGGCGGTCATATCATCTATGTCCGAAAATCGCGCGGCGATTCTCTACGCTACATCCACGACGAGGCGATTGTCGGGTTTCACGCTCCGTTTTCCGAACTTCCCTCGGCGATCCAATTGCCCGAAGGCACACCGTTGAGCGCGCAATTGATGTCGCAGATCACGCGGCAGTTCTACGGTCAGGCACAGGCGGCGATCAACGAAATCACCAAGCGCATGTCGGGCTGGGGGCTTTCGTCCGATTTCGTGTTCAGCATGCTCTCAAAAGAAAGTTTTGAGGACGATGACCGCCCGATAGAAGAACGCTTTATGTTGATCAACAGCTACAAAGCGGCCGAAGGAACCGGAACGACGGTTCTGACATCGCGCGTGGTCTATCCAAAGATGATCGGCTATATTGATGCGCAAGGCGCCTGCAACTACCTGATGGAGCGCGCGACAGGCGACTGGTATGCATTTATGATCGGGCCAAGTGCAAGCGACTTCCAAACATCCGAAGTTATTACCGAGGCTTCGACAGAGCCCTATTTCGATAATGGCGAAATGAAATTCGGGCCGCCCCGGACCAACGGCCAGCGTTTCCCGTCGCTTGAGACCTTCAATGGCATGATCCGCCTCGTTCCAGGGGCTGATCCCGACGCATTCTATTTCACGACGGTTAACAATCAGGGCATTGGGACCTCGCAGTGCAGCGTTTTCCGCTTTGACGACGGTCGATGGTACGCAAAGGCCTACAATGCGAACGTGTACTATCCCGACAATAACGGCGAATATCGGGGACATAAAATCCTCGATTTTGAAAGTCCGGTCCCCATAAGCCTGCATATGGTGCTTGGATCACGCGGCCGCTGGTCCGGGTTCTCGCAGGTTCAATTCTTCGAGGATGATGACCTCGTGGGCAGGTATCCTGACGAGATCCGCAAGATTGACGAAGCGAGCTTTGACTGCACCGGCACGCTTGACCCGGCCGCCGAGATCATTTGCGAGGAACCAGCCCTGGCCAAGGCAGACGGTCAGATGGCGGCGTTGTTCAAATGGGCGATGAGCAAAGACCGCGATCGTGTTCAAGGCGCGCAGCGCCACTGGATTGAGGTGCGCAACCGGGCCTGCCGCCCGAACGAGATTGACCGAAGCATCCCGACGCTGAGAAATAACCTTGCCGATTGCATTCTGGCATTCACTCAGACCCGCAGTCGCAACCTGATTCTGGGCAACTAAAGCGTTTTGGGGAACCCCGTGAAGCAGGTTTTCCCCGAAGCGCGTTACGGCGCGGCTGATCGAAATCAGCACGGGCTCCGCACTTGCCAAGCGGCGATTGCGGCTGAGGTTGGCGGCGTGTAGGCCTGCCGCTCCACGCGGAACAATATCACTATACTCGTCGGTTTCAGGCGAAGGGGGGCAATGTTTAATGCTCCAGGGATCAACCCTCTACATGCCAATGCACGGAAAAGCCGGGGTTGAAAACGGTCACTGGCCCGGCTTCGGTCAGAATTTTATCGGGCCATTTGGCGGCAGCGCCTTTGGTCAAGGTCATCGTGGCCGTATTCACCGGCAGGCGGTAGAACGCGGGACCATTGCGGGCGGCGAAGTGTTCCAGCTTGTCCAAGGCGCCGTCTTCTTCAAACACATGGGCGAGCAAGGGCATCGTATTGGTGGCGGTAAAGCAACCGGCACAGCCGCAAGCATGTTCTTTCAGCGCGTCCACATGCGGGGCGGAATCGGTGCCAAGGAAGAACCGCGCCTCGCCAGAGGTTGCCGCTTTGCGCAAGGCCAACCGGTGCTCTTCACGCTTGGCCACGGGCAGGCAGTAGTAATGCGGTTTGATCCCACCGGCCAAGATATGGTTGCGGTTGATGATCAGGTGGTGCGTCGTGATGGTCGCCGCCAGATCATCGCCACCCGCGCGCGCATAGGCCACGCCCTGCGACGTCGTGATATGTTCCATCACCACCCGCAATCCGGGGATGGATCTGCGCAGCGGATCGAGGACCGTGTCGATAAACACCGCCTCACGGTCAAAAATATCAACCGCCGGGTCGGTGACCTCGCCGTGCACACATAAGGGCAAGCCAATCTCGGCCATTTTCTCAAGCACCGGGCGCACCTTGTCAAAATCGCGCACACCAGAATGGGAATTGGTCGTCGCCCCCGCCGGGTAGAGCTTTACCGCCTTCACAAGGCCAGATGCGGCGGCAGCGGCAACATCGGCAGGGTCGGTGCCTTCGGTCAGGTAGAGGACCATCAAAGGATCAAACACCATGCCTTTGGGCAAGGCCGCCATGATCCGGCTGTGATAGGCCTGCGCATCGGCAAGGGTGACCACGGGCGGCACTAGGTTTGGCATGATAATCGCACGGGCAAAATGGCGCGCGCTTTCGGGCAATATGCCTTGCAGCATCGCACCATCGCGCAAATGCAGGTGCCAATCATCGGGGCGGGGCAGGGTGATGCTGTGTGTCATGGCAAAAACCGCTAGCCTATCCGCCCCGCCTTTTCCAGTGGCAAAAACTGAAAAAAACGTTCACGCGGCAGCGTTAATCCGCGTGTACCACTTGGCCGCGCGCAGAGGGATGCCTACTTTTCGCCCAACGTGCCGCTTTTTTCGAGCTTTTCCAGATGCTTGCGAAATCCGGGCGCGCGCAGCCTTGCGGTGACGGATCTGCACACCATCGCCTCACGCGCGGGGTGGCCTGCGGCACCACAAGCGCGCAAAATCCGGCGCAGGTAATTGCCATGGGTGCGCCGCGCGCGCCAAAGCGCATAATAGGATTTCGCCGACAACTGGCCCTCACAGGCCGCTTTGACCAGTTTTGGCAAGATCCCCATTTCGGCCAAGGCCGTGGTGAGAGTGTCGCCCAAAAACCGCGCTTTCAGGCTGGTCACATAAGGTTTGCGGAACAGCGCCACATGCATCGCATCCAAACGCTCGTACGGATCGTGCAGCGTAAACACCCGTGCTGCCCCTTCGGTCATGTCGGGGGCATAGCCATAGCGTTGGGTAAAGTTCAGACGGCGCGCGTGGCGATAGCGCGTGTCCCATCCTGAAATTTCGGGGTCGAGCGTCGCGCGGGGCTGCACAGCCAGCACGGTACACCCGGGCGCCGTCACCGAAAACGCCGCCGCCGCATAGGCGCCCATACCGGCGCCGTAAAACACCACGCGGTCATAATTGTCGAAAAAGCACTCATCTACCAGCCGATCCAGATAGGCGTACACATCGCGGTCGCGGTACCATGTTTCGCCTTCACTAATCAGGCTTAGATGCGACCACCCGTTCTGCGTCGCCTGTCCAAAAATATCCGGCATTTTGCCGGGCTCCAGCGCACAAATATCCTCTAGGCGGTCAAAGCTGATCACCAGCGTCGCCCCATCTTCGTTCAACACCGCCCAATGATGCTGGCCCAATGCCTCAAACGCCCCCGAATCCTCACCCATCGCGCAGAGCAGTGCCAGCCAACCCGCCCGGTCAAGCGGTGTGGCGCCAAGTGTTGTTGTATCGTCAGGCTGGGGCATTACGGCAAAAACCAATCATTCAAGCTTGGGCATTCAAACTTGGGCATTCAAACTTGCCTTGTGCCCTCAGTGCCAGTGTGACGTGGCACAAACGGGCAGACAAGGGGGCAAGATGATGTCATCTCAGACCATTTGCAAAACAGTCCGGCGCGATTGTTGCCTGATCCGGCCCTAAACCTAAGGTGCTTGTTTGATCCCATGCTGCCAGATCAGCCGCGCCTCGGCTTCGGTCAAACAGCGCGCCGGGCGCGACAGCATCAGCCGCCCAAACAGGCCGCGCCAGTTTTCCTCTTGCATCAGCTCGGCAAAGCGTTGTTTGCGCCATGTCACGGCCGCTTGGTGCAGCCCCTGCAACGCCGGGTCCGCGTGCAAATCTGCCAAAATCGGCGCGCTTTTGGGCGCAATGGCTGCAATCGACCGATCCTCGACCTCGCTAAAATTCCGCTCTACCCAATAGCCCATATCAAAGCTGGACGCATCGCGGTTGGCGCGGCCTCGGTCGCATTTGACCAAATAGCTTTCCATCGCGCCCAAGGCATAATGGTTCAACTGCACCAAGCCATAGTTGTCGCGCCCAAAGGGGGAAAAGATGCGGTTGCGGTGAAATTCGGGCGGCAATTCGCGGCCCGACCCGTCAAACCAGCGTTGGGCCTCGGTGTTGGCCGGGCTGCGCGGGCGGTGAACCCCCAGCTTTTTATAACTGCCGTCATTGCGAAATAAAGTCTTGAACAGCGCCGCACGCCACGGCCAATGCAGCACAGCCGGGGCGGCGCGGGTAAAGCTTTCCGTCACCGGATGATCTTGAAACCCAACCACCCCAGCATTGCCGAACAACCGCCAAGTCAGCGGAATGGCCGTCGCCTCGGACAAGGCCGCAATCAGCGCGGGCAAAGTGTGATCGCCCACATGGATATTCACAAATTCATCAATATCGAAAAACAAAATCCAATCGGCATCCCGAACCAAAGGGTGTTTATCTGCGGCCTTCAGCGCGGCCCATTGCGGCCCTTCCTCATGCGGCCCATCATTGCGGATATGGGTGATCTGGCCCATGGCCTGCAACCTGTCCAGCATCGTATCGGTGCCATCGCTACAGTCATTGGAAAACACCAGAAAATCGGTAAAGCCGCAGGCGCGGTGATGCGCCAGCCATTCCAGCACAAACGCCGCCTCATTGCGCAGGGTCAAAATCGCTAAGGCGCGCATCGGGTCAACCTTTCTTCCAGTTCGGCCAACAAAGGCGCATAGTCGGCGCGCGCCTTCAACGCGTCGATCTTGGCACTATGCCATGCGACCGCGCGCTCGTGCAAACCGTCCAGCACGGCATCCTTCAGCAACCGCGCGCGCCATGTGGCCACCGCCAAATCATAGCGCCGAATGGCCGCGCACGGCACTTGCGCCACATCAAAACGGTCCCAATACTCCGCGTCCATGCTTTGGCCGGTATGGTTCACCCGCCCGCGATCCCGTTTCACCAAAAAGCTGTCACGCGAGCGCAGCGCATAATGGTTGACCTGCGCCACCCGGTAATCGCGCAAGGCCAGCATCGCGTTTATCTTTGGCCCCAACCCCACGCCACCCGGCATCTCTCGGTACAGATCACGGCCCAAATCGGGGCGCGGCACGGGCCCGTGAATGCCAATCCGGTGCATATTCTCCAACCCGCGAAACAGTGATTTGGCATAAATCCCTTGCCGCAAATCCTGCGCCGCCGCCCGGCAAAACTGCGTGCTCACCGGCGCATCGACAAAGTCGCGCCGCCCGTCCGGCCCAAACACCCGCCACGCGACCGATATCACCTCGGCCTGCGGGCTTGCAGCCGCAACCAAGGCGCGCGCCGACCCGTCCCCAACCTTCACCACCAAAAACTCATCCGCATCACAGACATAGATCCAATCCGCCCCGCGCACCTCGTCATAGCGCTGGGCCTGTTTCAACGCCGACCGCTGGATCGACGTGGCCGCCCAAGGCTTTGTCGCATGATGCCGCGCCAAGCCCATTTCTTGCAACCGCAACACCATGCGCGCCGTCA
>RCMY010005434.1_pt1 | contig 10815 bp, 9 predicted proteins | sample 2041341 | NCBI WGS metagenome assembly RCMY01 (sample SAMN09708234, study PRJNA481090) | Marine sediment metagenome, whole genome shotgun sequencing project.
GAGGCGTAATGGGGCAAGGCGACGAATCTGCCCACCGACGATGTTTCGAAAGCGCGGGCTGTGCAGGCAGACGCCGCCGGCGAACCCGACCAGGCAGCCGAGCACCGTATCGAGGAATCGCGACAAGATCAGATCGGTCGTGGCGACCTGACCGAGTGTGGCCGCTTCCGCCAGTATTATCGTCAGGGGCGTGATGAAAATGACGGCGAGCCCGTAGTGCCGCACCACGGTAATTTCGACCACGAAGGCGAGCACGAGCACCATCAGCGCGACGCGCCACGGATCCAGCACCAGGCTCAACAGGCCCCATGCCAGCAGCAGGCCGATGGCGGTGCCGAATACCCTGTGAATCTGCCGCGTCCATACAGCGCGCAGCGTCATGCCCTGCAGCACCGCGAGGCAACTGACCGGAACCCAGTAGGGCCGATCCAGTTGCAGCGCCTGCGCGGCGGCGAGCGACACGCCAACGAAGGTACCGATCACGATCGAATCGAAAATCACGAAATCGAAGGTCGGCCTTGGCGGCGGCACAATCGGGTCGGGTGCCTCCACGCGCAGAATGTAGAGGCTGTAGAAGAAGGCGATCAGGCAGGCGAGCAGCGCACCCATGGTCAGCAGGCCGACCTTGAGCGGCACGTCCAGGGCCTCGCCAGGTGAATACGCGCCGATCGCCGCCGCCATGACGAAGAACAGGCTGCCCGGCGGCCCGACGCCGTAGAAGCGGCACGCCATCGTCACCAGGATCGCGATAAAAGTCAGCACCCAGATCAATAGCGACGGTACAAAATGGCTCATCACACCCAGCGTGAAGCACGCCGCCACGCCGAATCCGCAGCACAGCATCCACACCATGCGGTGCGACAGCGGTGTATTGGGCAGATACAGGAATACAAGTCCGCCCAGTGACGAGACGAGCCCGTATTCCACGTGCCCGACGTATGCGCCGATCAACATCGGCAGGCCAATGGCAAGCGCGCCGGCGAACGCCATCTGCCAGCGTCGTTTGCTGGGGTTGATGGTCGTTAACTGGCGCAACTCCGACTGGAGCGTCGCCTTCACCCTGTGCCAATGATTCGAGCCCGTCATTGTTTGACCTCACCCCAGCGCGGTTTCACGCACTGGGGCCAGAACGATAGAAGAGATTTCAGTTTAAGGCCTGACCGGCACGAACGAGTCCATCGACGGCAGGCCAATCACCCGGCGTTGCGAAACCATGAACCTCAAAACGGCAGTTGACCGCGTGTCGCTCTCGCCAGGAGATCTCTTACATTGGATTCCGAGCTTCGCGGCGCATTGTGCCCGAACGGCCGCTGACTCAATCGACCGCTCGACGGTACAATCGGCATCAGGAGGAACGCATCACGATGGCATCTGAAGAAATCAAGGAGGCCGACCGAATCCACCTGCTGGTCGGCGGGCTCGAATACCTTGCGCAGGGGTTCAGCATTTTCGATCGCGAATTGCGGCTGGTCGCCTGGAATCGACATTTTCTCGATGTGCTCGATTTCCCCCCCGAACTCGGCACCTTCGGTCGGCCGCTCGCCGACTTCTTCCGCTTCAACGCCGAGCGCGGCGACTATGGCGAGGGCGCGATCGACGATCTCGTCGAAGCCCGCCTCGCGCTGGCAAGAAAAGCCGAGCCGCATTGTTTCGAACGGGTACGACCCAACCGTGCGGTGATCGAGGTGCGAGGCACGCCGCTGCCAGGCGGCGGTTTCGTCACCACCTACACGGACGTGACGGAGCGTAAATCCTGGGAAGACAGCCTGCAGGTGGCAAAGCAGAAGGCGGAGGAAGCGAACCGCGCCAAGACGGCCTTTCTCAATATGGTGACCCACGATCTGCGCACGCCGCTCACCTCGATCCGCTCCTTCGCCGAAATCCTTAGCGACGATCCGGAGATCGATGCGCAGCAGCGCGGCGAGTTTCTCGGCGTCATCAACACCGAATGTCAGCGCCTGGTACGCATGATCAACGACTTGCTCGACTTCGCCAAAATCGAGGCCGGGCGCATGGAATGGTGCATCACTGAGCTCGATCCGGCGGCGCTGCTTGAATCCGCGATCGCGTCGCTCAAACCGATGTTCGCCGAGAAACACGTTGCGCTCGAACTGACCCTGCCGCCGCAGGTCACGCCGGTCACCGGCGACGTCGATCGTCTCACCCAGGTGGTCATCAACCTGCTCTCGAACGCCTGGAAGTTCGCGCCCGAGCATACCGGCCGCGTCGACGTGAGCCTCGATTGCGGTCCGACCGAAGCGACCATCACCGTCACCGACAACGGCCCCGGAATCCCGCCAGAAAAGCACGAAGAAGTGTTCGAGGAATTCCGCCAGGTTCTCAACGCCAGTGGCACCGCGCCACCCGGCACCGGCCTCGGCCTCGCCATCTGCCGCCGCATGATCGACCACCTCGGCGGGCGGATCTGGGTGGAAAGCACACCGCCGGACGGCGCGACGTTCCGGTTTACGGTGCCGAACAGCGCTCAGGCGGGCGTAAATAACCCGTAGCGGCCGACCTGATTATGTAGAAGCTTCAGCCGAACCCTCGAATCTCCGCTGTCATCCTCGCGAAAGCGGGGATCCAGTGCCCCGGCGTGGATGGATTCCCGCTTTCGCGGGAATGACGGCAGTAGAGACGAGGGCGTCGAATCGTCCTCTGTTCAGCTGAGTAATGTTGCTAATCAAGACGGCCAAAGCGGCGCAAACCCCTTCGGTTATTGCACCCTGCACTCGCTTCGTCGGGCCTGGCGAGGTCCAATTACGCGGGCTTGATCGCGATCTTGAGCACGCCGTCGCGTTGGTTGGAGAACAGATCGTAGGCTTCGACGATATCGTCGAGCTTGAAATGATGCGTCACCAGCATACCGAGATCGACCCGTCCCGACGCGACGACGTTGAGAAGACGACGCATGCGCTCCTTGCCACCTGGGCACAAGGCGGTGACGATGCGGTGATCGCCCAGCCCCGCGGCGAAAGCGCCGAGCGGAATGCTCAGGTCGCTCGAATACACGCCCAGGCTCGACAACGTGCCGCCCGGCTTGAGCACCCGTAGCGCCTGCTCGAAGGTCGATTGCAGGCCGAGCGCCTCGATCGACGCATCGACGCCACGACCGCCCGTCAGCTTCATGACTTCATCGACGACGTCGCACTTCGTAAAATTGAACGTCACGTCCGCGCCCATCTTTTTCGCGATCTCGAGCCGGTGATCGTTGCCGTCCACGGCGATGATCGTCGTTGCCCCCATGAGACGCGCGCCGGCCGTGGCGCACAGACCGATAGGCCCCTGCGCAAACACCACCACCGTGTCACCGATCCGGATGTTGGCGTTTTCTGCGCCCTTGAAGCCGGTCGACATGATGTCGGGGCACATCAAGACCTGCTCGTCGGTGAGGCCGTCCGGCACCGGCGCGAGGTTGGCCTGCGCGTCGGGAACCAAAACAAACTCGGCTTGAGTGCCGTCTATCATGTTGCCGAAGCGCCAGCCTGCGGTCGCCTTGTAGCCGTGGTGACCGCACTTGCCATGCGGAATCAGGTAACTGCCGTCCTGCGACGGGAAGCCGTCCTGACTTGCATAGGATGTAAAGGTCGGGCAGATCGCGCCCGCGATCACGCGCTGCCCTTCGCTGTAACCCTGCACCGCGCTACCAAGTTTCTCGATCACGCCGACAGGCTCGTGGCCCACGGTCAGGCCCTTGGCGACGGGATACTCGCCCTTCAGAATGTGGATGTCCGTCCCGCAAATTGTCGTCGTCGTGATGCGAACAAGCGCGTCGTTCGGCCCCACCTCGGGGATCGGCTTGTCGTCCAGCTCGATGCGACCCGGCTCAACAAAAACAGCGGCTTTCATCATGGCAGTCATGATCCGTCTCCTTGCTCGCTCAAGTCGCCACGCTGCGCGAAACTCAAACGCACGCGTAGCGATCCAGTGTGATGTTTCAAGGGATTGCTCGGATGATGGTTGCGCGCTTTGTCGGCGACAGGGTTGCGCCAAATCAATCTCGATGCCCATCGCTCCAGAACACGCCTGGTGATGAAAGAAGTGACGAGATAAAAGGCGGCGGAAGAGGTCGCGTAATCATTTGGCGGCTCGATCCCGAATCCCAACGGAGATGTGTCGGGCGTCATGGCTTGATGCGTGTATTACTCTGAAGGGATCCGACCTGCGAAAGTCTGTCGATGCAAGGAGCAACGATGACGCGCCCGTATTTCACCGTTGCCGTAGTCATTGCCGGCGCCGCACTGCTGGAAGCGGCGAGTGGCTTGCTGTTTGTATTTCTGCCGCTGCGCATGTCGGCGGCGCAGTTTCCGTTGCAGATGATTGGCTGGGTATCGGCCGCCTACGGTGCTGGCCTCTTGCTGGGCTGGTCGCTGATCGGGCGTCTGATTGGGGTCGTGGGCCAAGCGCGCGCCTTCGCCGTGTTGGCGGCGACGCTTTCGTTGGCGACGCTGGCGCTTGCCGCGTTTCGCGAGCCGCTGGCATGGCTGCTATTGCGACTGGTGGGCGGCGCCTGCATGGCGGGGTTGATGACGGTGGCCGAACGCTGGATGGCCAGTTGCACGCCGCCGCTGCTGCGCGGCCGGGTCCTCGACGCCTACATCGTGTGCACCAAAGTCGCATTGGTGTGTGCGCCACTTGCGCTGCTTGCGATCGGGTTGGCAGGGCCGTGGGCCTTCATGCTGGCCGGCGTCTTGTTCTTGTGTACCTTGTCACTGCTGCCGGTGACGAGGCGCAGTGCCAGCGCGACGGTGTCCGGCTTCGGCACCCTGTGTGTGCAGGCGCTGTACCGAAGTACCCCGGAGATCCTGGCAGGCTGCCTGTCGGCGGGCATGATCAGCGGAGCACTTTTGTCGCTGGTGCCCATTTATGGCGAAGGAGTTGGTCTCGATCTCGGCCAGATCGTGCTGCTGTTTCCGGTCTTGCAGTTGGGTAGCCTGGTCTTCCAGTGGCCCCTCGGTTGGTGGTCCGACCGCGGGGATCGGCGTCTGCATATCGTCGGAATGGGCTTTGCGATCGGCGCTATTTCGCTCGCGATCGGTTTGCTGGATACGCCCGGCGGAATCGTTTTGATGTCGATGCTTTTTTTGCTCGGTGGCTTCTCGCTATCCCTGTATTCAATCTGCCTCGCGCACGCAGGCGATCATGCCAATCCTGAACAGATGGCCTCGCGGGTGAGCACGCTACTGCTGACGTGGGGCGTTGGCGCAACCATCGGTCCGGCGCTGGCCGCGGCAGTCATGGATCGGTTCGGCGTTCAAGGTCTGTTCTATTTTGTGGCGTCCGTCGCATTTACGTTTATCGAGTATGTGCTGTGGCGGATACGCTGGTATGCGCGAGCGCCCGACGCGGACCGTGTCCACTTTGTCAATCTGCCCGCCACCTCGCCGGCGGCGGTCGCGCTTGGCGTCGCAGCTGCAATCAGCGCCGAAGCGAATGAGGATGCGGCGCACCGGATCCGCACAAGCGCCGATTCGGATTGAACTGGCGCTCGCGAAACGCCTCACAGCTATTCGACAAGGGGCGCTGATTTTTGGCGGCAGACAATTTATACGACGCCTCGCGCCTCTACCTCGACTGGCTACACTGAAGTGAATTGGCGTTTTCCATGTCCGACGCGAAGCCGGAAGCACCGGGAAGGAGCCTTGACATGAACCTGTCCGCCGACATCCTCGATACCGCACTCAAGCTCGCCGAAAACCAAGGGGATCGCGCCTCAGCCTGGCGAGAGCGATAACGGTCGACGCACGGGCGGCGGTGTTTCCCGATATCGACCATCTGTGGTTCTGGATCGACCCGCTGCGTTTTCTGGCTGACTGACATCGAGGCATCACCCACTCACTGGTTATGCTGCCAATCTGGGCGCTGCTACTTGGATTGTTGTTTTCAACGCTGTTTGGACAACGCGCGAACTGGAGAATCTACAGCGGCTATTGCGCGCTGGGTTTGTTCAGCCATGTCTGCGCCGAGCCACGCCTGCGCCGATCTACTGACCGTTTACGGCACACAACTGTTCGCCTCACTCAGCGACCAACGATTCAGCCTTTCGCTCACCTATCTGGTCGACGCGTACTTTACGGCGATTCCACTGCTGACGATGCTCGTAATAGTCCGTCACCAGCGATCGACCCGCCTGCCGGGTCCGGACTGGGTTCGGCAACTCGGCGGCGCCTACCATGCTGCCGACGCGCTCGAGTGGACGCGCGAACTTCGGCCGGATCACATCTCGCAGGATGCCGTGGTGCGCGAGGTGTGGCGTCAGGCCGCGTTGGGCGACTTTCGCAAGTTCGCGCGTTACCCGGTCCTTGCCCGAATTGACCGTGAGCCAAACAGTGAGTGCTTGTGGTTTACCGACCGGCGCTACACGGTTCCCGTGCTACGGCCTTTCTTTCGCTATGGCATGTGCCGCGATGGCGACTCGGCCCCATGGTCGCCTTACCGCATTCGCCGATATACCGATGAGCAGCTCCAACCGCTATGAGCGGGCAACGCGCAATCAGCGGTATGAAATTTGCATGCAGCGGAGAACGGGGCCAACGCTTCATGAAGCGTTCGCGGCGCGCTCGAAGAACGTTCGCAAAGTGCACAGCACGGTCGTTTCAGCCCGTACGAAAGCCATCGCCATTAAAGGCCGCGGCGCGCGTGGTGGCCACACATTCGTACGCATCCACTTCACACCGAACGGTGCGTTTCCATAGGGCACTTTCGAGGGCTCACCCCGAATCACGTTCCGCATAGCCGGCCTCGCGCTGGCTGCGGATCGCGAGCACAAAGACCGTATTGATTTCAGATACGTAGCGGTACAGGGCGACGTAGCCATGCGAGCGACGGCCAATCACCAATTCGCGTTGGCCCGATGGCAACACGCGACCGATCTGTGGGTTGTATTCGAGTACGTCAATTGCCTCGACGATTTCACGGATGCGCGCCACCGGGTCTTTCACTTCCTGGGAAGTCAGGTGATCGAGGATGCGCTGAAAATCCTCGCCGAGCGCCGGCGCCAGCTCAACGGCAGTCTTTCCCCGCACTTCCGTCAGCGCGCCAGCTTGCGCGCCACGGGTGGTTTGGCGGGCTCCCCGGCAATTTGCGCCTCCAGATAGCGGCGCATCTCATGCCATGGAATTGTCTCGCCGGATTCCAGAATACGGATATAACGCGCCTCGGCTTCCGCATCGAACTCGGCGTGCCGCTCCTCCTGGGCAGTTTTCTCCGCAATCGCTTCGAGGATGAAGCCATGCGTCGTGCATCCGCTACGTTTCGCCGCAGCGGCAACGCGCGCTTTGAGTTCGTCAGGCAGGCGGATGGTCGTGGTCGACATGGCGTACTCCTGAAATTCAATCGCGAGCCAAATGTAGCACGTTTGTGCTACAGGACACAACGCGCGCTCGGCCCTGTCGCGCGCCCACGTTTGGTCGCCATGCCGGGAGGCGTCGCCGCCTCAGCGCTCCATTTGCGCAAGCCACACAGTGTGAAGTCCACAATCGGGATCCTCTGACACATGCGCTCGCACAGAAAACCCGTTCGCATCGAGAAGTTGCGAATACTCGGACGCCGACAAGCTGGCATGGTAGAGCGGCTCGCCCCGGTACGATCCGATGCTCTCGCCGTGTGATGGACCGCTGGTGAACAGCAGCACGGCGCCGGGTGCGGCGTGTTTGCGGAAGATCGGGGACATGCTGCGCTGATCGGCGTGGGAGAGATGGAAGAAGCTATCCCAGGCGACAAGGCCCTGAAAGGTGGTGCCGAGGGCAAGCTGCCGCATGTCTTCGACGCGCCACTGGTGATCCGGGAAACGCTCGCGGCACAAGGCGATCAGTGTTGGCGAGGTGTCGACGCCGAGCACATTGAAGCCTTGGGCGATGAGATGCTGCGCGATCGGCTCACCGTGGCCGCAGCCGATGTAGAGCACGGATGCCGCGGGCGGCAGGAGAGAAACGAAACGGTCCAGCCAGGCCTGTTCGACGGCAAGATCGCGGCTACGATCGGCGTCGTAGTGACGCGCATGGCGCTCGTAGAGATCGGCGATCCGGTCGGCGTGCGGGTTCATCACGGGCATCGCACCGCGCGGCCGGACAGCGGGTCAGTCGTCGGCGCCGTCGGCCGCGTCCCTGCCCGCCTGGCGCACAGCGTCTTCGACGCGCGCATCTTCGATCACCTGCATGACATCGTCGAGGTCGACAGCCGTTTCGTCGCGCGCGAAGTTTCCGCTAAGCGCACTGTCCGGTTGCAGCTTGCCGGCTTCGTAAAGCGCCCAGATTTCTTCGCCATAGCGGGTTTGGAGCAACTCCGGCGCGAACTGGCCGAAATAGTCGGTGAGGTTGCCGACATCACGCTCGAGCATGCGCTTGGCGTTGTTGTTGGCGGCGGCATCGACGGCTTGTGGCAGATCGATGATCACCGGCCCCTCGTGATCGACCAGCACGTTGTATTCGGACAGATCGCCATGCACGATGCCGGCGCACAACATGCGCACCACTTGCCGTATCAGGAAGGCGTGAAAACGCCGTGCTTCGTCGGCGCTCGGTTCGATGTCGTTGAGGCGCGGTGCCGGATCACCGTCTGCGTCGGCGACCAGTTCCATCAGCAGCACGCCTTCGTGGAAGTCGTACGGCATCGGCACACGCACGCCGGCGTCGGCGAGGCGGCGCAGAGCGTCGACTTCGGCATGCTGCCAGGCCGATTCCTGCTCATGCCGGCCGTAACGCGAGCCTTTGGCCATGGCCCGCGCCTTGCGGCTGTTCTTGATCTTGCGCCCTTCGGTATATTCGACGGCCTTGTGGAAGCCCCGCTTGTTGGCTTCTTTGTACACCTTGGCGCACAGCACTTCGTCGCCCCGCTGCACCACGTAGACCATCGCCTCCTTGCCGCTCATGAGCTGACGATGAACCACGTCAACCAGGCCGTCGACCACCAGCGGTTCGAGTCTGTCCGGTATCTTCATGCGAGTTGGGTGGTCGAGGTCAGGGATGCCAGCGAGGCGTCCTTGCCGTGGATGAGGCTGTCTGATTGCATCGTGTGTTCCTGCTGCGTGCCGTGGTAGCCCGGATTCCGGCCTGCGGCCTGCATCCGGGCGACGTACTGAGTGCCGGGACGAGAAGCGCAGATCGACTCGCCCGCAAGTAAGAGAAGGCCGTAATTATCCCGCAATTGGTGCAACTGCGGCGCGCTACCTGACAATAAGCGCCCGGCTTCGCGTGTGCCCCCGCCCCGAATGCAGGCTGCAGGCCGGAATCGGGGAACATCGGTCGTTGTCGATTGAATCCCGGATTCCGCTTCGCTGCATTCGGGCTACGATTTGCGCGGCGCTACGTTCGCCGCCTCGGACTCGACCACGCCTACGCTCGACGGAGCAACCGGTTCCGGTTCCGGCCCCGGCTCGCCCTTCATCGACGCTGAAATGCCCGGAAAGGGTGGTTGCTCGGGCACGCAACCGACGTTGGCCACCGTGCCGCGTTCCAGATACGGCGTCAGCATCGGGCCCATCGATTTGAGTATCTGCACCGGCAGCGACGAGGTGAAGCGGTGGGCTGCGGCGTCGGGGCCGATGACGTAGGCGGTGAGTGTGCCGAAATGGCGCGGACCGAGGTAGAAGACGAAGGTCGCGGTACGGTTGAGCGCGGTGCCGTTGCGGCCGCCACTGAGCACGATGCGGTTGTCGCCGGTACCGGTCTTGCCGCCCAGCGTGAGCAGCTCGCCATCGGCGCGCGTGAAGGTGCCCGCCAGCCGGCGCGCCGTGCCGCCTTCGACCACATCGGACAAGGCGCCACGCAAGGCGACCGCCACTTCGCGCGGCATGACCCGTTCGCCTTGTGTCGGGCGGCGTGCAAAGCGCGTTTCGTAAGGGGTGTTGGCGGCAAAGCGGATGCGCTCGATTCGCGTGCTCGGCAGGCGCACGCCGTCATTGACGATGATGCCCATCAACTCGGCGAGCGCGGCCGGCCGGTCGCCCGAACTGCCCAGTGCGGTGGCCAGCGAGGGGACGAGGTGATCGAAGGGATAGCCTACGCGCGCCCAGCGGCGGTGGATGTCGAGGAAGGCCTCGACTTCGAGAATGGTGTAGATGCGCGAATCCTGGGCGCGCTTGAAGCGGGTATTGAACAGCCAGCGATAGACCGTCTGGCGTTCGTCTTCGCTCGCCGCCACGGCATCGGCCAGACTGGCGTCCGGATGCGCCGAGCGGTAACCGACCAGCCACAGTTCGAGCGGGTGCAGACGGGCGACATAGCCACGATCGGGCAGATCGAAGGCGTCAGGGGCGTGACGTTCATACAACTGCGCGACGCGCGCCTTGGACAATGGCGCAGCGCCCAGGCGTTCGTTGAGGAAGGCCGCGAGCGCCTCGGGGGCGGCGGCCGGTGCGAGATAGCGGAACACCGTGGCGAGCCGGTCCTCGCGCGGGCGCAAGCCATCGATCAGCCGTTCCCGCATCTCGTCCGGCGTCAGACCACGGTACTTGCGCCAGAAGCGACGCAGAAAGGTCTGGCCTTCGCGGTCGGCGAAGCGCGCCAGGTAAACCGCCCGGCGCGGGTCTTCACTGTCTTCGAGCAGTTTGGCGGTGCTGCCGGGCACCTGATACATGGTGTGATGCACGATCTCGCGCATCAGCCGCACGAAGGGCAGGTTGATCGAGGCCTGCAAAGCCTCGCGCACGGTCGGTATGCTCGCGTCATCGCGTCGGCTGAAATTGCCGAAAGTGTGCACGCCGCCGCCGGTAAAGAAGCGCTCGCCCGGGTTGGCGGAGAAGCGTCGTTCCAGCGCGGCGTCCAGCATCCCCGGCAACGAGCGGTCTTCGGCGCGGGCCAGATAGTCCACCGCCCA
>RCMY010005435.1_pt1 | contig 10814 bp, 14 predicted proteins | sample 2041341 | NCBI WGS metagenome assembly RCMY01 (sample SAMN09708234, study PRJNA481090) | Marine sediment metagenome, whole genome shotgun sequencing project.
TGCGCACGCCGCAACCGTTCGCGCGCATCCGCCAAGGTGCCATCCTCCAATTGGATCGCCAAATCCCACAACGCTTGCACAATCTCACCCTGCGCGGCCTCGGTCACAGCACCAACAGGCGCAAAACCTTCCAAACGACGAATAATTGCCCGCATGCGCAGATACGTGACCTCATTGGAAAACAGCCCCTCTGGGCGGTGCGATATCGCCCGCATAATCTGCGCCGCACGACCCGCATTTGCACGCGACCACATCACATCACGGCGCTGCTCGATCACCGCCTTGGCAAACGGCTGGAAAAACCGCCGCCCCGGCAAAATAATCGGCTCCGCAGGGCTCTCACCCACCTGCCCCGCCGCATCAACCACCTGCATGGAGAGTGTCACAGGCAGGTTCGCCAAGGGGTGCTGCGACAGGTTCTCAACCAAAAACGCCTCAAAATCCGCACGGTCGCCATGAAACGGCATCGGCAAATCCAACACCAACGGCTCAACGCCATCAGGGTCCGCGCTCAAGCCATACCGTCGATCCACCGCGCTCAAATCTAGCGCAATCGTCGCCGTGCCACTCTCGACACCGTAATCGTCAAAGCCCAGAAACGGTTGCGACATTTCACCCATTGCATCCGCCTCGACAGGCCCCGTCAACTCGACCAATGGGGGGGCATCGGCAATCACCTGCACATCCCACGCGACCCCGTTCTCGCCCTCAATCGCCAAACGCCCCGACGTGACAGCCACAAAATTCTGCTGGCTCTCGGATGCAGCCCCCAAATCCTCGGTGCGGTTTGAAATCGTCTCGGCCACAGTCAGCGCACCCACTTCACCGTACAGGCGCAGCGTGATCTTGCTGCCCGCAGGCACCAGCAACAAACCTTGGGGAATGTCGTTCAAATATAGCGCAGGCTTGCCAGTATAACGCGGCGGCGCGACCCAGCCCTCCCACACAGGACCCAATGCTGCCACATCACCCCCAAGCCCCTGTTCGCCCACCGTGCCGACCCGCCAAAGCGAGCCAAACATCAAGGCTGCAACAAAAAACAGCAGGGCCACAAACCGCAGTCCAAACGGATCACGATCCGAAATCTTCAAATCAGGTTCAACCGCTTTAGCATCCTGTGAACGCACTTCCATACGCACCAAATGCGCCCGCCAAACCGCCTCTGACGCGGCATCACCACGTCCAATCGCCTGCGCATCCGCCATCGCCGCAAGCGGGCGTCCGGGCAATGAGGCATCTACCCGCGCTACCGCCTCCGCCAAGTGTGGCATCTTAAACCTGCGCAGCCCGAACACCAGCGCCGCAATCAACGCAGCCCCCGCCAGCACCACCAAAATCCAGAACGCTTCCAGCGGCAAAACGTCCTGCCAGCCAAACATCAACGGCGCAAGACAGACAAACACCACCGACCACAACGGCCAGAAACTGCGCACAGCACGCTCCGCAACCATCCCTAAACGAGTGGCAAAGACCGGCCATTTCAAATGGCTTAAATGTTCAATCGGGGTCGCCAGTGTGCTTCTCCCTTTCATGCGGCGTTACAACCACTCAGGTATGGTATCGCGCGCGATCATCTCTTCATAGGTAGGACGCGCGCGGATAACTGCAAATTGATCACCGTGCACTAACACCTCCGGGATCATCGGACGCGAATTATACTCCGAACTCATCACAGCCCCATACGCCCCCGCAGAACGGAACGCTATCAGATCACCTGCCACGGCCACAGGCATTTCACGGCCCCGCGCAAACGTATCACCGCTTTCGCAAACAGGACCAACAACGTCATATTTCGCAGGCATATGCGCCACATCAGGCGCCACCACAGGCACAATATCATGATGTGCGTCATACATCGCAGGACGGATCAAATCATTCATTGCGGCGTCAATAATCAAGAACTGACGGTCCTCGCCATCCTTCACATAAATCACCTGCGACACCATCAAACCCGCATTGCCCGAAATCAGACGCCCCGGTTCAATCTCGATTTCGCACCCCAGATGCGACAGCGTGCGCTTGATCATCGCACCATATTCCATCGGCACAGGTGGCGCCTCATTGTTGCGGGCATAAGGAATCCCCAAACCACCGCCCAAATCCAGACGCTCAATCGTATGACCATCCGCGCGCAGCACCTCAACCAAATCCGCAACCTTCAGGTACGCCGCCTCAAACGGGGCCAAATCCGTCAACTGACTGCCAATATGCACATCAATGCCAACAATCTTCAAACCCTTCAGGCCTGCCGCCATCTTATACACGTCACGCGCACGACTAATCGGAATCCCGAACTTGTTCTCGGACTTGCCCGTCGCAATCTTGGCGTGGGTCTTGGCATCCACATCAGGGTTCACGCGAATCGTAATCGGCGCGATCACGCCCAACTCCAACGCCACCGCCGACAACACCACCATCTCTGGCTCGCTCTCGACATTAAACTGACGAATACCGCCCGTTAGGGCCATGCGCATCTCGTCGGCAGTCTTGCCAACACCCGAAAATACAATCTTGTCGCCCGCAACACCCGCCGCCTTGGCGCGCAAATATTCACCCGCAGACACCACATCCATGCCCGCACCCGCCTGCGCAAGCGTCTTTAACACCGCCTGATTGGAAAGCGACTTCATCGCAAAACACACCAAATGCGGCATACCGTCCAAGGCCTCGTCGAACAGCTTGAAATGGCGCTGCAACGTAGCGGTTGAATACACATAAAACGGCGTGCCAACCTCGGCCGCAATCTGCGCAACCGACACGTCTTCGGCAAACAAGTGACCGTCACGGTAAAGAAAATGATCCACGGGCAGGTATCCTTAAAACGAATTCTATGCGGGACATATCAGATTGCAAGCAAAGCCCAACCCCAGATCACTGGCCTAGATGACGGGGCGCGACCGCAAATAAAAATACAGCGGCAAGCCACAACTGACCCCGATGCCAAACGTCGCAGGAACAGCGATCAACGCCAGCCAATTGCGGCGCACCGATACCTCGGACACGATGAAAACCGTCAGTGCAAGTGCCGCAATCGTCAAATCCCAGACCAAGCCTGACGTGGCCGCATTCACATGCCACGCATCAACCATCGCCATCAAATCCCAGCCATTGGCCTGAAACCATGCAATAAAATAATACATCGGATGAATGGCACCCCAAACCGCCAGCGCTAGATAGACCAAGCGGATCATGGCATAACCTGCGTTTTGGACGCAGGCGGCATGGGATCGCCCGGCGCGCCACAAGCAGTCAACAGGCCCAGAACACCCATCACAAAGATGATTTTCATCCTAAAATCTCCTTCCATTCCGCAATGCGCAGCCGCACTTGCGCGGGCGCTGTGCCGCCAAAACTCACCCGCGACGCGACAGAATTTTGCACACCCAACACATCAAATACACCTTGGGTAATATCCGCATGCACCGACTGCATCTCTTCCAGCGTCAAGTCAGGCAAATCAGCCTCCTTCCCTTCGGCCATCGCCACCAAGGTCCCCGTCACATGATGCGCATCGCGGAACGGCAAGCCCAACGCGCGCACCAACCAATCGGCCAAATCCGTCGCCGTCGAAAACCCGGTCGCCGCCGCCGCTCCCAAACTCTCAACATTCGCCTGCATATCACCAACCATGCCTGACATCGCAGCGAGCGCCAGCATCAGGTTATCAGCCGCATCAAACGTCTGCTCTTTGTCTTCCTGCATGTCCTTGGAATAGGCCAGCGGCAGCCCCTTCATCACCGTCATCAGCGCGACATTCGCGCCAAAAATCCGGCCAATCTTGGCACGGATCAACTCAGCCGCATCAGGATTCCGCTTTTGCGGCATGATGCTCGATCCGGTCGACCACTTGTCCGACATTTTCACAAACCGGAACTGGGCGCTGGACCAAATCACCAATTCCTCGGCCAAACGCGACAGGTGCATCGCGCAAATGCTCGCTGCCGCCAAAAACTCCAGCGCAAAATCGCGGTCGGCCACGGCATCCAGACTATTCGCCATAGGCCGATCAAACCCCAAGGCTTTCGCAGTCATATGCCGGTCAATCGGAAATGACGTGCCCGCCAGTGCCGCAGCCCCTAAAGGCGAGGTATTCATGCGCTTACGCGCATCTACAAACCTAGAGCGGTCCCGCGCAAACATCTCGACATAAGCCATCATATGATGCCCCCACGTCACAGGCTGGGCCACCTGCAAATGCGTAAATCCGGGCATGACCCAATCGGCCCCCGCCTCCGCCTGACCCAACAGCGCCTTCATCAACGCATCCAGCGCCAAATCCACCGCATCACACTGCTCGCGCACCCAAAGGCGGAAATCGACAGCAACCTGATCGTTACGCGACCGCGCAGTGTGCAAACGCCCCGCAGGTTCGCCAATCAAATCCTTCAGCCTTGCCTCGACATTCATATGAATATCTTCCAAAGCGGCCGAAAACGGAAAATCACCCGCCTCAATCTCTGACAAAACCGTGAGCAGGCCTTCCCCTATCGCGTCCGCGTCTTTATCAGTGATGATACCGCAAGCGGCCAACATGGCGGCATGCGCACGAGACCCTGCAATGTCTTGGGACGCCATTCGACGGTCAAAGCCGATGGACGCATTAATCGCTTCCATGATGGCATCAGGTCCGGCGGCAAAACGGCCACCCCACATTGTGTTCGCGGTCTTGGTCATGGGAAAAGGGTGCTTTCATGCGCAAGTTAAAATCTATTCTGCTTTATACGGCCCTTGGGCTGCTTGCAAACGCCGCAGTTGCCGAAACGGGTAATCTGGCTGATCTGTTAGAGGGCGACATGCGCAAGCTGACCCTGCACAGCGCGCCCATCGCAAGCTCCGACGTGGGCTTTACCAATGCGGACGGGTCCGACATGACGCTTGCCGATTTCAACGGCAAATATGTGCTGGTGAATTTCTGGGCCACATGGTGCGCGCCCTGCCGCAAAGAAATGCCGCAACTCTCTGCCCTGCAAACCCAACTGCAAGGCGACAGCTTCGAGGTCGTGACCATCGCCACGGGCCGCAATCCACGCCCCGCAATGGAGGCGTTCTTTGACGACATCGGCGTCGACAACCTGCCGCTGCACACCGATGCCCGCCAAGCGCTTGCGCGGTCGATGGGGGTGCTCGGCCTGCCCGTGACCCTGATCCTCGACCCCGAAGGACATGAAATTGGCCGCCTGCAAGGCGACGCCGATTGGGCCTCAGACAGCGCAATCGCTCTTTTGACGGCCCTTAGCGCGCCCGAATAATGCAAGACGCGTGCAAGACGTATGCAAGACGCAAAAAAGACCGCTACGCACGGCCCGCAGTAGACGACAAAAGCTGCGGCGAAACCCCCAGTTTCGCCAGCGCTTGCGTCCACTTCTGGTCGTCATCAGCCCCAAAAACCAGCGCCTGATCCGCGTCACAGGTCAACCAGCCGTTGGCGGCAATCTCCGCCTCCAACTGCCCCGCCGACCAACCCGCATAACCCAGCGCCAACAGCGATGTGATCGGCCCAACGCCCTTGGCAATATCCTGCAAAACATCGATCGTCGCCGTCAACGCGATGTTATCCGCAACCGCAACCGTGCCGCTCTCCGTATGATAATCATCGGTATGCAACACAAATCCGCGCACGGTTTCGACGGGGCCGCCATAATGCACGCGCGCCTCACGAATGATGCCCTCTACCTTGATATCTAACTGTTTCAACAACTTAACAAAGCGCAATTTTGGCTGCGGCTTATTGACAATCAACCCCATTGCACCCTCATGCGAGTGCGTCACGACATAGACCACACTGCGATCAAACCGCGCATCCCCCATGTCAGGCATCGCAATCAACAGTTTACCAACAAGGCTAAAATCATCAGGTTCCATACCTTATGATGGGTCGGCAGACTGTAGGACGCAAGGGGTATATGACAATCCGGTCGCGGCCATGTGACTTCCCATTGCTGGTATTTTCTCTATGAATAACAACATGAAACACGCCCTGACACTCGCCGCATTTCTATGCGCATGCGCAAACACCCTGCCCGCAGGTCCCGCCGACCACGACACAACGCTCACCGTGTTAACGGGTTGGGAAACAAAGTCTGGTAGTCACATGGCAGGCCTGCGGATCGATCTCGCGGACGGCTGGAAAACCTACTGGCGCGCACCGGGCGACGCAGGCATTCCGCCGCAAATCACGTGGGGCGGGTCGTCAAACATCGCATCGGCCGCCTTCCATTGGCCCGTGCCAGACGTGTTTGACCAAGACGGTATGCGCTCGATTGGCTACCACGATAGCGTGACGATTCCGGTCGAGGTATTTCCAAATGCTGCGGGCGACATTCGCTTTGCAGGGCAGATCGAGATCGGGGTTTGCGATCAAATTTGCGTGCCCGTGTCGCTCACGTTTGATGCGGTCCTACCCCAAGGTGGTAAACGCGACGCGGCCATCGCAGCCTCGCTGCTGAACCGCCCGCAAACCGCCACCGAGGCGGGGATCGACACGATGACCTGCGCGATTGAGCCGATCAGCGGCGGCATGAAAATCACCACCACCACGGCGCTGGCCCAAAACGGACCAGAGGCGATTATCCTAGAAACTTCAAACCCTTACGTCTGGGTGTCCGAGCCGAAAGTGATCCGCACAAATACCCACATCACCGCGAGTTCCGACCTGATCCACGTGGACGGCACTAGCTTTGCGGTGGTCCGTTCAGGCATACGCATGACCGTTTTGGGGGCCACGCGCGCCATCGACATCATGGGGTGCACGACGGGTTAGCCCTATTTGCGGCGCTGGTGCTCGTCCAGACGCGGCATGATTTCCACAAAATTGCACGGTGCATGGCGGTAATCTAACTGCTTCACCAAAATCTCGTCCCAAGCATCTTTGCAGGCGCCCGGACTTCCCGGCAGCGCGAACATATACGTGCCATTCGCGACGCCACCTGTCGCACGACTTTGCACCGCAGAGGTGCCGATTTTGTTCATGCTGACAATCGTGAAAACCGTGCCAAAGGCATCCATTTCTTTCTCGTAGACGTCGCGGTGGGCCTCCACGGTCACATCGCGCCCCGTCAGCCCCGTGCCACCCGTCGAGATCACAACGTCAACCGCATCATCAGCACACCACTCGCGCAATTGGTCAGCAATTTCAATACGTTCGTCACGCACAATCTTACGCTCCGCAAGCACATGCCCCGCCTGCCAAATCCGCTCGACCAGCACATCACCTGATCTGTCATCTTCATGCGTCCGCGTGTCACTGACTGTCAAAACGGCGATACGGACGGGTATAAATTCTTTGCTCATGTCTTGCTTTCTAACTTTGCTTTGATCGCCAGTAAATCCGCCCAAGCCTCACGTTTTGCGCTTGGGTTGCGAATCAATTGTGCAGGGTGGCTCATCGGGATCGCAGGACGGCCCATGACCTCGACCCAACCGCCACGCAAACGGCTGACGCCGGTTTTACCCAGCAGCATCTGACAGGCCGTGTTGCCCATCAGAACCACAACATCAGGGTTCGCCAAGGCGATGTGCCGCTCCAGAAACGGAGTCAACATTTGCATGTCAGCGGGTTCTGGCCCGACACTGCCCGCAGCCCAAGGCATCGCTGCCGTCAGGTAAATTTTGCGGCTCGCATCATCATGCGCCACGCCCATATCAATCGCGGCAAACATGGTGTCCAAAAGCCTGCGCGCATCGCCGACAAACGGCAGCCCCGCGCGGTCTTCTTCGCGCTCTGGCACCTCGCCGATGATCATCACGCGCGCCGCAGGGTCACCCTCGGCAAAAACCATTTTGCGCGCACCACGGCGCAGATCACAATGCGCAAACCCGTTCAAACTTGCGGCGAGCGCGTCCAAATCATCCGCAGCAGCGGCAGCAATTTTGGCCTCTGACACACAATCCACTTTAACAGCCACAGGGATCGGCGGTGGGCCTTTTGGCACCTCGGCCACTACAGGTTTCGGCAGCTTTTCAGGGACTTCATAGCGGTTCAGAGGCGCGTCCAAGATCGCCTCGTCAGCCCCCATCTCGACCTGCCACTCAAGTGACGCGCGGTCGGACCAATATGTATCAACAGAATCCATTGCCCACTACATACCCCTGATTTGCCCCGTGTGTAAGGTGGCGCTTGCGACCACGCGGCGCGTTTTCTATAACCCTTACAAACAACAACAGGATGAGTGATGACCTTCAACGCGCAGCATCTTTTGGGGATCGAGCATCTTCACCCTGTTGAGATCACCACATTGCTGGATTTGGCGGACCAATACGCCGAACAAACGCGGCGTGGTGTGCGGCACAAAGATGTGCTGGCAGGGCTGACGCAGATCAACATGTTTTTTGAAAATTCGACCCGCACGCAGGCGAGTTTCGAGTTGGCGGGTATGCGGTTGGGCGCGGATGTGATGAGCATGGCAATGCAGGCCAGCTCGATCACCAAGGGGGAGACCTTAATTGATACCGCCCTCACGCTGAACGCGATGCACCCTGATTTACTGGTGGTCCGCCATCCCCATTCGGGCGCTGTTGATCTGCTGGCCCAGAAAGTAAATTGCGCGGTTTTGAACGCGGGTGACGGACGCCATGAACATCCGACCCAAGCCCTGCTGGACGCGCTGACAATCCGCCGTGCCAAGGGGCGTTTGCACCGTCTGTCGATTGCGATTTGTGGCGATATTGCCCATTCCCGCGTGGCCCGATCCAACATTCTGCTCTTGGGTAAAATGGAGAACCGCATCCGCTTGATCGCCCCGCCGACCTTGATGCCCACGGGCATGGACCAGCTGGGCTGCGAGGTGTTTGATAGCATGGAAGAGGGGCTAAAGGACGTGGATGTCGTCATGATGCTTCGCTTGCAAAAAGAACGCATGGACGGCGGATTTATTCCGTCCGAGCGCGAGTATTTCCACCGCTATGGGTTGGACGCGGCCAAGCTGGCGCATGCGAAACCTGACGCGATTGTCATGCACCCCGGCCCAATGAACCGTGGCGTGGAAATCGACGGCAATATCGCCGACGATATCAACCGCTCCGTCATTCAAACCCAAGTCGAGATGGGCGTGGCCGTACGGATGGCCGCGATGGATTTGCTGGCGCGAAATTTGCGGGCATCGCGTGCAAAAATGGCTGAGGTCACAGTGTGATTCACGACGAGATCATAGCCCAGTGGACCCCATCAAAACGGGTTTTCTTATCGCGGTCCGTCTTTGTCGGCTTGCTCACTTTCGGGTTTATAGGCTGCTTCGCACTCTTGATGGGCTTGCCCGTCGTCGTCACGCCACTTATCTTGTTGATCTCGGTTGCCTACTACATATTCGTCTTTGACGACTTCGTTTTGTGGAACCAGCATCGCAATGAAATCTGGAGGCTATCACAGTCCAATCTGGCGCTTGTCGAGAAGAACCATCCCGATCAAACGGCAGCACTTCCGCTAGACCGGATCGTAAAAATACGCCGTTGGTTTTGGTGGAGCCTGACAGTCAGGTTGACGAATGGCACATCCGTCGAGATGAACTACTTACCGCGTTCAGGTAACGTCCGGAAAATAATTTTAGACACGAAGAAGGGGCGCGCATGTTAACCATTCCTGCAAACGACCACGGCGCGATTTATGTGCTGGAGTTGAACCGTCCTGCCCCTGATGGGTTAGTGGAAAAAACCGATGCTGCGATGATGGCTGTGTTTGGCAAAGTTGTGCTGAACACGGACTATGTGGACGCGATCACGCCAGGTATTTTGACCGATATGAGCTTGGCGGATTTGATCAAAAACGGCTACGAAATGCCAGTATCAGAGCGTGACGCAGAGACCATGCGCGGGCTGGTGGGCACGGTTGTTCTGGTGATGTCGGCGGCGTTTGGTGGTGATGCAATGACGATTGATTTGCCTGCCGATGTGCGCCTTGTCACGACCTTGCGCGAACCCGCCAGTATGTCCGCGCCGCAGCCGATTCATACCAAGAGCGCCAAGGGTATTGTGCCGCCTTCGGGCAAAAAACCGCCGTCGGATGCGGCGATGTCGGGGCGTGTTGCCACGATTGCGTTGCTTGTGATGTTCTTGCTTGTGGCGATCATGATCTGGATCGCGGGGTAGCGGCGGCATGTTTGTCGACCTCATCAAACGCATGCCACCCGCGCCCAAGTCGTTGCGTTGGCAGGACTACTTTTATGGCCGCGAAGAATTCGCACTGGACCGCATTCCCTGTCGGCGCATGGATAATATCGTCGCTAAGCCCCCGTCTTGTCCGCTATGCGTTAAGCAACAAACGCGCCTATATTGCGACGTCGTGGTGGCATTATAAGATGGAAACTTACCCCATCAATCACGACAACGATACAGCGCTGGAACGGGGCAAACCAATACCGTCTATTTCAGCGACGAAGGCACAGTTACAACCCGCATCGGGTTTGAAAATATCGCGGATGGGGCGGCGGTTTATGCGCTCCTGCGGGATCTGCAACAAAAGGCCAAGACATGACTGATACGCTATTTATCAACGCCCGATTGATCGACCCTGTAGCGCAGACCGATAATCTGGGGGCGTTGCTGGTCTCGGACGGGATCATCGCGCAGGTGTTTGACGACCCGAACCCCAGCATCAAAGGTGCTGTGATCGTGAACTGTGCCGGCAATTGTCTGGCTCCGGGGATCGTAGATATTGGCGTGAAAGTATCCGAGCCCGGTGAGCGCCACAAGGAGAGTTTCCGCTCTGCGGGGCGTGCTGCGGCCGCAGGCGAATGGCCAGACCACCGTCGATGTCGCAGGCGCCTCCGTTGGTGAAATTCTCACGAACCTCGTCGCCGCCTATCCCGGTCTGGGAGGCAACC
>RCMY010005991.1_pt1 | contig 10814 bp, 13 predicted proteins | sample 2041341 | NCBI WGS metagenome assembly RCMY01 (sample SAMN09708234, study PRJNA481090) | Marine sediment metagenome, whole genome shotgun sequencing project.
CTGACCATGATCGCAACCCTTCTTGGTACCATTCAGATGCATGTGTTGTCGTATAGCATCCAATAACGACGTGCGCACATCAACCGATAATTCGTGCATTTCGCCGTTGACCCGAAGGTTTAGTGTTTGCATTGTTTTTTCTAGAAAGATATAGGAGAGTTGTTTGTCATAGCATAAGCCTTTCAATGCTGTGCAAAAACCTCATTGAAAAGTTGACGGGAGCTTTTTTTCAGTTCCATCTGACTTGAAACTGCGGTTGCGTTAGCTATTTTCTGCCAATCTGGGTGGTCAACGCTACAGGCACATCATTTTACGCACAGACACGCCAAAAAGAACATCCAGCAAACCTGCAAAAGTGTGAACGACTGGATTGCAGGCCACCGATTAGGGAAGGCACATTGGTGGGGCGTCAGCATGAGTTAGGCGCTGTGCGCTTGGAGACACTGGAGCGCTGGAGTGAAGATCTGCTCAGTGCCGTTTGTCACCTCGAAGACAAAGGTATCGCTCATCGTGATACCAAACCTGAAAACAGTGGCCTGCGTAAAAGCCACGGTAAAGACTGCCGATGGTTTCTTGCAATTTTCGACCATTCACTCCCTGGTGTTTCAGCCGACAACTTCAGTGCACTCACTCACTCACTCACTACATATTGTATACGCCGCCATTGATGTCGAGCGTAGCGCCTGTAATGAAGCCATCGTATTCGGATGCCAGATATAAAACCGCTCGCGCTACATCAGCTGCATTGCCTGCCCGTTGGATTGGAATACCGGCGATTGTTGCATCCGCTGATGCTTTTGACGTATGTGTGTTGTGAAACGAAGTACCCAGGATAAGACCGGGAGCGACGGCATTTACTCGAATGCCTTGAGGTCCTAACTCAGCAGAAAGTGCTCGTGTTAGCGTCAGGATCGCGCCTTTACTGGTCGAGTAAGCAAGTGACCCAGGGTGGCCTCCCTTACGCCCAGCAAGTGATGCCAGATTAACAATACTGCTATTGTCATTCTTCGCTAGATAAGGCGCGGCAGCTCGCGTCACAAACATCATGGAGGTGAGGTTGATATCCATGACCTTGTGCCAGAATTCAGCCTGCATTTCGCTCAGCATTTTACGCGCTACCAGTGAACCAGCGTTGTTGATCAGGATGTTCAGTCCACCAAACGCTTCGACTGTTTTTTCGACCATTGCATTCGCATCACCTTCCTTGGTTAAGTCACCACTTATCGCAACCGCTTTTTGTCCTTTGCTGCTGGCGTACTCAAGCAATTGGTCGGCGGTATCAACACTGGAAAAATAATGGATGGCAACATTGGCACCGCTATCAATAAAGTGTTTGGTGATTGATTCGCCAATTCCTTGAGCGCCCGCTGTAATGAGTACGTTTTTTTCGGCTAATTTGCTATTTTTCATCTTGTTCCTGAATTGGTAAAGATAGATAATCTTAGATGAAAACGGTGACCGTCAACGTATTTCCACGTATTTCCCCCAACTGTGGCTCAGGCATATGCCGCTGATTGCTAAATCGGAACTCCTTGCCCGCGCTATCAAGAGAAGTCTGGGTATACAACAATGCCCTGATGAGTGTCACCGATGCACAGGTATTCTGATCCTGATTGACTGATAGAAGCGTACTCCGTCGCGAAATCGCTTTGCAACGGCAGCCTTGCGATGTGAGGGAGATGTCGGTACCAGCCCCCGATAGATTGTGACCGCGCTGTTTAAACGACTAAACAGTTCTGGGGGTGACGTGTGCGTAAGGGCTTCATCAGTCAGGCAGTTCGCACTGGAGTTTTCTAACAGAATAAGGAATGGGGTGTTTGCAACGACATTTGTGAAACCATTTTTGGGCAAAAAAGCTTCCTGCAAGAGAGGCATTTGGTGCGAATGATCTAGCTGTGGGTGCGAAGGTAGAAGTGGATTTCCTGGGTGCAACAAAGCCTTGCCAATGGATAAGCGGGGGTTTCGGGCAGTTATCCTTCGTGCCTTGCAATATTGCATCGTCACTGTGACAATCATTGGACGGGATCTGCAACGGGGATAGGTATGTCATGTCCGTTGAAATGGATCTGAAGCAAGCACTGCTAGAAGCACAGGTGGATGCTTCCTTCTTCGCACTCACTTGGGAGGGTCGATATGACGACGGACATTCAGACTGAGCTTCGTTTGCTGGCGAATCCAGATATTGCGGAGCATTCCCTACGCTTTTTCAAAAGCGGTAAAGGAGAGTATGGGGAAGGTGATCAATTCCTGGGCATACGTGTCCCTGCTCTTCGAGACAAAGCCCGAGAGCACAAGGACATGCCTGTGTCCGAAATTCTGCAGGTACTGTGTTCGGCTTATCACGAAGAGCGGCTGCTTGCTCTGATTCTACTGGTCACCAGATTCGAAAAATCCAGTGAGAAAGAGAGGGCGCGGATCTATAAATCATATCTTGCCAATACCCGCTATATCAACGGTTGGGATCTGGTTGACAGTTCCGCGCACAAGATTGTCGGGAAACACTTGTTGGACAAGGATCGTCAGGACTTGATGACGTTGGCAGCATCATCCAGTCTCTGGGAGCGTCGCATTTCGATCATTGCAACCTTCTGCTTCATCAAGCACGATCAGTACGACGATACGTTGAACATTTGCAGGCAGCTACTTCAGGATGACCATGATTTGATACACAAGGCCACCGGCTGGATGCTTCGGGAGGTCGGTAATCGAAACCGGCGAGTAGAAGAAGAATTCCTGCATGAGCATTGTCGCGAGATGCCACGCACGATGCTGCGTTATGCCATTGAAAAATTTGATGCTGAAGATCGGAAACACTACCTCAGGGCGGGGTCATGAACGCTGTGTATCGATGTGACAGACGGCAGCTTTCGCAGCGCCAAACGTCTCAGTCGGTGTCAGTATTCTGCAAGTGAATGCGCCAGAGCGAATACAGGCGTTGACCGTGATGCGCTGGTTGCCATACAAACCTGCCTGTGCGATACCGGCACCGGCCAGTACGAGTCAACGACAGCTTCAGACTTGTTGAGTACCAGCGCTGAAGTTGGCTCGAGATTGTGTGCTTGTGTGGATGCTGATGCCTTGTATGACCAGCGACTGACTGATCCGTCGGGAAGGCGGTGTTGAGTACCCCGTTGGTGAGCAAGATCTTTCGGTGACGTTGGCACTCCTACGCGTTTCAGGAACTCCGAACTTGCGATGAGTGCTACCGGAAGGCCACACAGACGACGTGTAGCCAATACCGCCCGAAAGAGATGCCCATCGAGACTCGCACCAGCAGCAACAGGTACTTTCGTACCCGAGTTGGAAGCTCTACTGTGTTGATGTGCCCGTTCTGTAGGGCTTCTTTCAGTGAAAAGGAATGTCGCGCTCGACGTGGTGCGTGGCGTTGCCAGAGAGTTGGTGGGAAGACGGTTATCGACACTACCAACCCGATTACAGATGCACGCCCTGAGCAGGGCTGTAATCAGCTACTTCACCGACGTGAACGACTCCGTGCTGGAGATGCGTCAGCGGGAGTTCACTGCAATAAACTTCGTTAAAGCATTCAACTCCGTCGGTGCTGCCTCCATGATCGATCCCAACCTGCCTGGTGGACCACCAACCATGTTCATCGTCGGTAATTCAGCGGATGCAAAGCGCACAGTAGCCACGTTGCTCGAGCAGGTTGATTGGGAGGTGGCTGATATGGGAGGTGGCTGATATGGGAGGTGATGTCGCAGCTCGAGCGATCGAACCGTTGTGTCGGCTCTGGTGTATTCAAGGATTCGTGGAGATCAGCTGGGGACACGCGTTCAAATTGCTGCGTTAGATCGTGGTCTGGTGAGTGCGACCTGGCAACATGAAGAACAGCGCATGTTTAGGAGTGTATCAGGCGCATTTATCGGTAACGGGATTGATGAACTCCCCCGAAGGGGCGGCAAAGGGCTTCTTGAAAGTGAAAGCCGAGTAGGTAGGCCCATGTCGCTGTAACAATTCAAGACGAATCTTTGCCTCTTCGACAGAAGGCGTGCGCTTCTCTTCGATCCACCACAGCACCATGAAGAATTCCATTTTGTCGAACCACTGCTTGCGCATGCGCATGATGTCCTTGTGCTCGCTGTTCCTGTAGACGAAGTTGACCAGTGACTGGATATTTGTCCAGAGCGACAGATTGACGATGACATTCGGATCGTCAAAAGCATTGATTTCCAGGGCATCGTTGTCAGTTCCCTTGAGCCTCCAGACGAATCCGGCCTGGCTCTCTGCAATTGCATTGATGCGATCCAGATTGTCGACAAATCCTTTGTTCACGGGGTCGTCTTGCTGAACCCGGAACCTGGCGATATTGAGTTGAGCCAATTGGTAATTCATCTGCACAAACCTCTTGCGTGTTCGGATTGTGCATGATAGCGGCAATTTCAGCGAGTGACGAGCCTGTTCGCGGCGCCTGAAAGCGCTGATAGATCAGCGTCAGGATAACAATGACGGTTCCGTAGCCTGAAATACCGAACGGTGTGGGTAGGGAGTCTTACTCTACGCCTGTAGTGAATCTCCAGGTTCACCGCAAGGGGGGCGGTTCGGCGACAGTATTGCTCCTGCTTGCCCCAAACTGTGTTTATGTTCTCGAATTGTCCATTGATTTTCCCGATCCAGTTTTATTGCTCGCGGGCGCGAAGCGCAATCAAACGTTTTTTTGCTGATTTCAAAAGTGCGCATGAATAAATTCGATGGAACCCGCTAAGGCTATGAAAAACCAAACCAAACCCTGCATTGGATTTTTTCGGAAATACTACAAGAGATAGACAATCATCTGCGATATTATCTGCAAGTGGAAAAGATCATCTGGATTCCACGCGGAACCTTCAATGATGAAACCAACGGGCATGTGGATAATATTGCCTGCTTCCTGCTTCCTGCTTCCTGCTTCCTGCTTCCTGCTTCCTGCGCCCAGGTGTCATAGGTCTGCATTGGTGTGATAACAAGAAAGATCCACAGTACGAGATATCTCGAGAGGAACTGGCTTGTATTGAAGCTAGCGTTGATGCAATAGGGCGTTCCTTTGAGGTAGTCAAGTTCCCACAACCCGCACCGTTACTTATCACCGCCCAGGAATCAATCGGGGTCGATCAGACAGACATTAGCCATGGACGTGGCGAAGGGGAGCGCATGGCTGGCTCCTACATCAATTTTTATATCGGAAACAGTGTAGTCGTGTTCCCAAAGCTGGATTCCAGTCAGGATGATGTTGTCGCCGAGTTGCTGGCACGGCAATTTTCTGGTCGGAAAATCATAGGCATCGAAGCAAGGGAAATCTTGTTGGGAGGTGGGAATATCCACTGCATCACCCAGCAGCAACCGAGCTGCAGAACAAGTTCATGAGACTCATCTTGTGACAGTTAACAGTTAGCACTAAACACACATTAACCCAAGGAGTGATGCACTGTATGTTGGATGCACAGGTTCGACCGGAAGAAAAGGAGACTGGAGATGTATTGAATCCAGCTGTCATCGGCGTTTCGTTACTGGTGCTGGCTACTGCCTTGTACGCGAGAAGTGCCTTTGAGCTAGGCAATTATGGTTGGTTCAGCCTGCTACCCACCACGATTGTTGTGGTCATTGCGCTGTACACCAAACGTACCATCGAGTCTTTGTTCATCGGTATGTTGGTATGTATCCTGATGACCACATCCATCACTGATTTTGTGCCGGTACTCGGCAGCACGTTCCTTGAAGTCTTTCTCAATGATACGGTGGCATGGATATTCATTGCCTGTGGATTGATGGGCAGCATGATCGTCCTGGTGACCATAAGTGGTGGCGCTGAGGCTTTTGGGCGCTGGATCTCCAGTAAGGTGAAGAGCCGTAAAGGTACCCTGTTTTCTACCATGGGACTGGGATTGCTGATTTTCATTGATGATTATCTCAATGCCCTCACCATCGGCTCCTCCATGCGCCGTGCTACAGACAAAAAAGGAGTCTCTCGCGAATTTCTTTCCTATGTCGTTGACTCCACTGCTGCACCCGTTTGTATCATTCTGCCTTTCTCTACCTGTGCGGTCTTTTTCTCCGGCTTGCTGGAGGAAAACAATGTTGCTGCTGAAGGTGCAGGCATTGATCTGTTTATCCAGTCAATTCCCTATATGTTCTATGCCTGGTTTTGTCTGCTAGTTGTCGTGTTTGCAATCCTCGGCATAATTCCAATGCTGGGTGCCATGGGTCGTGCTGAAAAGCGAGCCCGTGAGACTGGCGAGCTCTACCCGGAAGAAGATAAAGTTCTGAACGTCAAGGAGGAAGGTGCTGTAACCATTGGAACCGGAGTGTGGAATTTCTTCATTCCCATCGCGCCTTGATAGGATTCACGTGGTACTTCGACGTGGATATTCTATCGGTTGCACTGGCAGCAATCTTCCTGACGGTCGCCCTTTATCTTGCACAGCGTCTGATGCCTGTACCTCGCATGTTCGATGCAATTTTATCTGGGTTTGTTGGCATGATCGCACCACTGGGCACACTGTTCTGTGGGTTCATGTTGGCGGCAATCAATGAGAGGTTAGGTACTACTGGGATTGTCATCGAGTCTGCTAGCGGCTTGATGAGCGCACAGTTACTGCCGATGGTCGTGTTTGTTACCATGGCGGGCCTGGCATTTGCTACGGCGTCCTTTTGGGGAATATTTGTTGTCGGAATGCCGATCGTACTGCCATTGGTTCAGTCAGTCGGGGCGGATATTCCGGTTGTAATTGGTGCATGGATCTCGGCATCAGCCTTTGGTTCCCATGCGTGCTTCTACGGTGATTCAACGGTGTTGTCTGCCAAGGCATGTGGAGTTAGTCTAATGAATCACGCACTGTCCCAACTGCCTTACACACTGATTGCCGCTGTTGCAGCCGCGGCCGCTTTCTACTTTATCGCCGCTTGATCCTACCTGCAGTTGCGTTCTCTCTGGGTACCCTCGCAGCAAAGCTTTAGTGAGCTGTGAGGATTATTCAGACAATCGGATTCAGGTGCTGCTGATCAGTTTCGTCAGGGGGTTCATCTGATGCCGGACAGCCACTTTTAATTCCTGAATTGTCATCGTATCGCTCTTCACGAACTCGACAAACATCATGTTGAGGTTGTTGAAGATAACGTGCGCCATGGCGTCATGATCCAGAGAAGGTTTGATCTTGCCCTTGATCTGAAGCGCGAGCAACAAGGATGAAAACTGCTGACAGATCAACCTGTCCAGTTCGGAATATCGTTGACTGAAGGGTGTCTGCGGCCGCTGTATGGAAAATGACATGGCCATTCGCCACATCTCTTTGCTGAGATATACCAGCGAATGGTCATAGTACAGCGCTATTAGCTTGTTCAATGCTCCCGCAACCGAAGAGGGAGGTGAGTCAACGAGTTTTCTCCCAGCCTCGAACGATTCCACTACCTCCATGGATACCACGGCTATCAGAATGTCCGCCTTGCTCTGATAGTAATTGTATGCCGTTCCTGCGGACACTTCGGCAATCTCGGCAATATCCTCAATGCGGGTTCTGTCATACCCATCCCGATTGAACAGCGTTGTTGCTGCCTGCAGAATCCGCTGTTGGCGTGCCAACTTCTGTCTTTCACGTAACCCGGCCATTGAATACTCAGTGTCGCAAAAAGTGAACTAATTTATTTTTGTAGTTGACTTTATAAATAAGTAGCTTCACTCTAATTTCAAATTCTAAAGTACTCAACCCATTTCTTCATCTTTTTAACTTCCTGGAGAGCATCGCGTGTCTGAGAAAACGGTCAGAACGGCTAATGGTCGGTTCATTGCCACCAGCTTGTCGATAAGCTGTGTCGTCGCAATCACAGGGATCAGCCCTGTTTTTGCTCAAGATGAATTGAATGCTCTCGTATGGTGCGACCACACGGATGCTGAATTGCTGGAACCCTTCGAAAAGGCCAACAACGTCAAGGTCAACCTGAAGGAATACGAAGGTACGGGGGCCGCTCTTTCCATCATCGATCAATCACAACCCGGTGATTGGGACGTACTGGTCATCGACGGCGTGGATGTGCCTCGCGCTATCGAAGAAGGCATTCTGGGAGAGATACCGGCAGACTCCTTGCCCACAGCCGACTTCTTTCCGGAAGTCGTCATGAACGACAACAACACAATGGACGGCAAGACGTATGCAGTCACTGAAAAATATGGGTACAACACCATTTCCTTTGACAGCTCCAAAGTCGATCCGGAGGACATGAAGGACATCGCTAACGTCTGGTCAGAAAAATACGCCGGTCGCATAGCCATCTATGATTACTACCTACCGGTCATGGGTCTGACAGCCCTCGCTGTCGGCATAGACACAGCCGACATCAGTGAGGACAACATGCCAGCCATCAAGGAAAAGCTGATGAGCATGAAAGCGGCGTCCAAACTGGTTGGTGATGTCGTGTCATCACAGACGGCGCTGGCGACAGGTGAAGTGGATATCCTGGTCGGCGGTGGGGAATGGGTAACGGCCGTATTGTCTGCAGAAAAACCCGATCTTGACTGGGTCATTCCTGAGCAGGGCGGCTTGCGCTGGTCGCAGTCCATCGGTGTCATGGCCGATTCGGAAAAACAGGATCTCGCACTGAAGTTCGTGCAATACATCGCCAGTCCGGAAGGACAGGCAAAACTGGCAACATCATCCTGTTTCTGGGGAATGCCGGCAAACAAGCTTGCGGGCGAATACCTGTCCACTGAACAGAAGGTGGCACTGCGCTGGGATGACCAGTCCGAATACTTGAACAACTCTCAGCTCTACCCTGTACCTGATGCGGATCTGGATGATCTCATGCAGGATGTCTGGACAGAGATGCTGCAAAACTAGCCATCGAATCATGAGAAACAGGCATACACCGGCCGGGTGCACCTCGCGGCCGGTGTCGCCAAGACAACCAATCCATGTCTCCCAACAAACTGGAACAATCGGATACCCGAAGGGCATGGTTTTACGTCATGCCGGCGCTGCTCTGGACAGCCGCGTTCTTTATCGTTCCCTTTGCCTTCATGGCGGCGGTGAGTTTTGCCTCGCGGGTAAGCAGAAAAATCGTCTACACCTGGAACCTCGATAACTACCTCGACTTCTTCGACAAACCCTATCTGCTAAAGGGCTTGTTCGTCTCTCTGGAAATCACCCTGATGGTGACGGTGATTTCGGTACTGCTGGCCTACCCTCTGGCCTGGATCATCGCTGAGCGTGTTCCAAGGCGCTGGCAACGCGCTGTGCTTATACTCGCCATTCTGCCTTTCTGGACATCCTACGTCGTCCGCTCCTATTCCTGGCTTCTAGTGTTATCCAGCAATGGTGTCATCAACAATGCACTGACGGGCCTTGGTGTCATCTCAGAGCCGCTGCCATTGGCAAGCACGACCACAGCCACTGTCATCGGTTTCGTGCACTTCTTTGTCATGTTGCTCACGTTGACAATCTACTCAAACCTCATACAATTGTCGCCAAATTACAAACGTGCCGCCAGTGACCTGGGAGCCAACGGTCTGCAAACATTCTGGCATGTCATCCTGCCACTGACCTTGCCCGGCATCATGGTAGGCGCATTCCTGACGTTCGTGCTGTGCATCGGTGATTACATCACTCCACAGATTCTCGGTGGCAACAATGAGTTGGTCTTGCCGCAAATCATCATGCTTCAGCTAGGTCGGCGAGCCGACATACCTGCAGCGGCCTCAATGTCCATCATACTGATGCTCGTCGTCACGGCAGTGTATCTGCTGTGTTTGCGCTGGCTCAAGATGGAGCGCACTTGATCATGAGCCGCTTGATCCCTTTCCTGTCGTGGGCTTATTTGATCGCACTGTTCGCATTCATACTTCTGCCCGTCGCGGTGCTGGTGCTGTTTTCGTTCCAGGACGGCACGCTGCCGATTCCCCCGTTCAATGGATTTACCCTCAAATGGTATGCCGAAGTCTTCGCTGATGACAAACTCATGGCGGCATTACGCAATTCACTGGTGGTTGCATTCGGCTCTTCGCTGGTCGCCTGCGTGCTGGGTTTCTTTGCCGCTTACGCGCTGGCACGCTACAAGTTGCCAGGGTCGGCATTTCAAAGAGTGTTGTTGATGGCCCCGATGACTGTCAGCTATCTGATTATCGCACTGGGCTTGCTGGTAGTCTTTAACTGGACAGGCATCCGGTTATCGTTATGGACGGTAGGTATCGGACACGTCGTCATCAACCTGCCACTGTGCTTCGCCATCATCTATGCCTCAATGGGAGATCACGAAGAACACTGAACGTGCCGCTCTTGACCTGGGCGCCAACAGCTTTCAGGTCATGGCATTGGTTACGGCTCCCATGCTGATGCCTTCAATACTGGCGTCGTTTTTTCTGGCGCTCACGTTCAGCTGGGATGAGTTCATCATCTCGTTTCTGCTGTCACGCTTTGATGTCACGCTGCCTGTTGAAATCTGGAGTCTGCTGCGATCCGGACTCAACCCAAAAACCAATGCTATCGGCAGCCTGGTATTCATTCTCTCAACAGCCATTCTGATTGTATTGGAAATGTTCATTTTTCGAGACAGGGCTACACAATGACCGCTGACGTATCGTTGCAGAAAGTCTGCAAATCATTCGAAAGATTCAGCGCCTTGAGTGATGTTTCACTGGAAATCGATGCGGGCGAATTCATTGTATTACTCGGCCCCTCCGGCTGTGGCAAATCCACACTTCTGTCAATCATTGGCGGATTTCTCGACGCCACTACCGGCAAGGTGCTGGTGGGCGGAAAAGACATGACGGCCATACCGCCTTCTGCACGTCCCACAACCACCATGTTTCAGGATTACGCACTTTTTCCTCACAT
>RCMY010005436.1_pt1 | contig 10810 bp, 6 predicted proteins | sample 2041341 | NCBI WGS metagenome assembly RCMY01 (sample SAMN09708234, study PRJNA481090) | Marine sediment metagenome, whole genome shotgun sequencing project.
GGCCACTCAAAAGTTGTTTTATGTGGACAACAACATTCCAACGGCCACTTTCACACGTTTTGCCTACCTCTCGCAAATTGAAGATGCCATTGACAATGGCGGACTTCATTTACCTTTTGTTTGGAAAGCCGCGCAGTTTGGATATGATGGTAACGGGGTGAAAATAGTGCGAAGTAAAGCCGACTTAAAAGACCTTCAAGACGGTGAGTGTATTGCAGAAACCTTGATTCCATTTAAAAATGAACTTGCGGTTATTGTTAGTAGGAATGTAAAAGGAGAAGTAAAAACCTATCCGGTTGTAGAGATGGAATTTCATCCAGAAGCCAATCAAGTAGAGTATGTCATTTGTCCCGCAAGAATTGGCACTAAAATCGCCCATAAAGCACAAGACATCGCTTTAAAAGTTTCAAAAGCCTTTAATCATGTTGGTTTGTTAGCGGTAGAAATGTTTCAAACTCAAGATGACGAGATTCTTGTAAATGAAGTTGCCCCCAGACCACACAACTCCGGACATCATACTATTGAATCCAGCTACACCTCTCAATTTGAGCAACATTTAAGAGCCATCCTAGATTTACCTTTAGGACGAACAGATAATAAAGTTGCAGCCGTGATGGTCAATTTGGTGGGTGCCGAAGGCCATTCTGGCGATGTGATTTATGAAAACATTGAAGCCATCATGGCTATGGATGGTGTGACACCTCATATCTATGGTAAAAAACAGACCAGACCATTCCGAAAGATGGGCCATGTAACGATTGTCAATGAAGATTTGAATGAAGCGCGACAAGTTGCGGAGGATGCGAAGAATTTAATAAAAGTTATTAGCCAGTAAATACTTTACAAATCAATAATCTTTCTTCCTCTTAACCGAGAACATAAATATTTATAGTTTATAAAATTATGAGCAAAATAGGAATCATCATGGGAAGCAAAAGCGACCTTCCAGTCATGCAAGACGCTATTGACATTTTAAAACAGTTTAATATTGAAGTTGAAGTTGATATTGTATCAGCCCACAGGACTCCAGAAAAATTATTTGATTATGGAAAAAACGCCCATACACGCGGATTTTCAGTAATCATTGCAGGTGCTGGAGGCGCTGCGCATCTTCCAGGAATGATTGCTTCGTTATCGCCACTACCGGTAATAGGTGTTCCTGTAAAAAGCACCAATTCTATTGATGGTTGGGATTCCATTCTTTCCATTCTTCAAATGCCTGGCGGTGTTCCGGTTGCTACAGTAGCCTTAAATGGCGCAAAAAATGCCGGCATTCTGGCAGCTCAAATTATAGGAAGTTCGGACGCTCAGGTTCAGAAAACAATAATTGCCTACAAGGAAGACTTAAAAGCTCAAGTTATTGCTTCTTCTCAAGACTTAAAATAGAAAACCCCCGACAAGTGCCAGGGATCTCATGCTATTAATCAACTATAAAAGGGTCTTTATCTAAACTTATTTACAATTGCTAAACAAAGGTAAATATATAACGGATAAATCTATGATAAAAATAAGTTAATTATCAGAATCACAATAATTTAGCAGGATAAATCGCACAACACATTTTAAAAATCGAATCTTTCATTCTATGAATATCTTAGATACTTATTTCAACACTCCTTACAATACGGCACCTTTTTCAAAAATAAAGGACACTGATTATCTGCCCGCTTTCAAGGCTGCAATTGACAGCGCGAAATTGGAAATTGATGCTATAACAAATACGGATGAGGAACCGTCCTTTGAAAATACAATTGAAGCATTAGAATTTACTGGTCAACAATTAGATCGGATTTCGAATATTTTTTTTAATCTCAATTCTGCAGAAACCAGCGACATCATTCAAAAGATTGCCCAAGAAGTCTCTCCTTTGATCACTGAATTTGGCAATGATATCACTTTAAACGAGGATCTCTTCAAAAGAGTAAAAGCGGTTTACGATCGGAAGGACACTTTAGAACTGACTACTGAGCAGCACACGCTTTTGGACAAAAAATATAAGAGTTTTGCACGGAATGGCGCCAATCTTTCCGATGATAAAAAGCAAGAACTTAGAGCCATTGACAAACAATTGAGCCAGCTAAAACTGACCTTTGGCGAAAACGTTTTGGCAGAAACCAATAACTTTGAGATGCTGGTCAGCAATGAAGACGAACTTTCAGGATTGCCAGAAGGCGTATTGGAAGCTGCGAAGCAATTGGCAGAAAGCAAAGACAAAGAAGGCTGGTTATTTACTTTGGATTACCCAAGCTATATCCCTTTCATGACTTATGCAGACAATAGAGCGCTCAGAAAAAAGTTAGCCATTGCCGCAGGAAAGAAAGCATTTAAAGGTGATGCCTTGGACAACCAAAATAATGTGTTGCAGATTGCAAAATTACGCTTTGAACGCGCCCAGCTTTTAGGTTATAAAACCCATGCGCATTTTGTACTTGAGGAACGAATGGCCAAAACACCACAAAAAGTCGAAGATTTTTTAGAAGAACTTTTAGTCAAGGCAAAACCAGCGGCATTGCGGGAATTTAAAGAACTTCAGGAGTTTGCTCATACTTTGGATGGCATTGACCAATTGGAAAAATGGGATTCGGCATATTACGCGGAAAAGTTAAAACAAGAACGTTTTGATTTGGATGATGAAAAGCTAAAACCGTATTTTAAGCTTGAAAATGTTATTGATGGGTCTTTTAAGGTCGCGCAAAAATTATTCGGATTGGCCTTTGAAGAAATCACGACCATCGATAAATATCACAAAGACGTTTTAACCTATAAAGTAACCGACGCCAACGGCGAATTGGTTGCCATTTTTTACGCCGACTTTTTTCCAAGAGCAGGAAAACGCAACGGTGCTTGGATGACTAGCTACAAACCTCAATTCGTAAAAGGTGATAAACATGAACGTCCACACATTTCCATCGTCTGTAATTTCACAAAACCGACCAAAACCAAACCGTCATTATTGACTTTTAATGAAGTCACAACCTTATTCCATGAATTTGGTCATGCTCTTCACGGCATGTTGGCAAACACGACTTATCCAAGTTTATCGGGCACCAGTGTGTTCTGGGACTTCGTGGAATTGCCAAGTCAAATATTTGAGAATTGGTGTTATGAAAAAGAGGCTTTGGAACTGTTTGCCACCCATTACCAAACCGGTGAATTGATCCCAATGGATTTGGTTCAAAAAATAAAGGATTCTGCTGCTTTTCATGAAGGGATGCAAACCTTGCGTCAATTGAGTTTTGGACTTTTGGACATGAGCTGGCACGGGATTGATCCAACATCAATAACCGATGTAAAAGCGCATGAATTAAAAGCTTTTGAAGGCAGTCAATTATTTCCAGATGTGAAAGAAAACTGCATGAGCACCTCATTTTCCCATATTTTTCAAGGCGGCTATTCGTCGGGATATTACAGTTATAAATGGGCTGAAGTTCTGGATGCCGATGCTTTTGAATTCTTTAAGGAAAAAGGCATTTTCAACAAAGAAGTTGCCACAAAATTCATGGAGCATGTCCTTTCACAAGGTGGCATTGAAGATCCCATGGTACTGTACAAGCGCTTTAGAGGAAAAGAACCTCAACCTGATGCGCTATTGAAACGTGCGGGGCTTCTAGAAAGATAATCGATTTCAATTATAATCATCAAAACACCATTCAAAAACTATCGCAGGATTTAATGGTGTTTTTTTATTGGTACCGAATCATTAGCGAATCAATCTCAAAAATTAAAACATCGAAAACGCTTTAGTTAATTTGATCAAATAATAGGAATTATTTACTTAATTTTGATGTAAATTGCTATAAAACAGATGTCAAATCATCACATCAACCCCAGTAGGTGGATTGAACTTTATTCGGATTATCTCTTTAATTACACGATCAGCAGGGTCAATGACCGCGAAATTGCTAAAGACATCATCCAGGATACTTTTTTTGCCGGCTTAAAGTCCATGAAAAATTTCAAAGGCGAAGCGAGCGAACGGACTTGGCTTATTTCTATCTTAAAGAGAAAAATCATCGATTATTATCGGAAAATAAATTCCAGGAAAGGTCAGGCTGAAGTCCGAATGACGTATAATACTGATGAAAATGAAGGCGATTGGCTGGAAGAGCGCGTGGAAGATGAAGGCTATTTAAATGCTCAGGAAACTCTTGAAAACACCGAGCTTGGCGATGCCATTTACGATTGCATGGACAAACTCTCTGAACGACAAGCCACCGTATTCAAAATGAAAACAATTTTAAATTATGAAACTGAAGCTATTTGTAATGAACTAAACATCACTGCGTCTAACTTATGGGTCATTATTCATCGTGCACGTACAGCTTTGGCGGAATGCATGGAGAAACACTGGTTTAAATCATAGCAATGTTAAAATTATTTTTAATTTCAAAAGAAGAGGCATTTCATATTTGTGACAAATCACAATATCAGGAATCGACTCTAGGGGAAAAGTTCAAACTGAGATTTAGATATCTTTGGTGCAGCACCACAAGAGTCTATGTCAACCGTAACTGTAAATTGACAAAAACCTTGAAATCTTCCAACTTGGAATGCTTGGAGCACAACGAACGTAAACTTATGGAAGACCGTTTAAACGAGCAGTTAAAAAACCAAATGTAAGATCAGCCAAAGTATCGGCACGCTTTCTACCCAAAAAGAACTGTAATAATCGCTCCTTTTTTTAGTGGCGAACACTATAAAAAGCAGGGTTATCAAGGCAATAGCCAAGGTTAACGCAATCAGTTTTAGGCTCAATTCGTCTTTTAAAAATTCTAAAACAAAAAAGACGATGCCCACCAAAACTCCCATCACCTTCGTGTTCTTGACCCCTATTTTTTGAGGAACCGTAGCCAACTTCAAACTGTCATATTTTAAATCTCTTATTTCAAACGGCAACATTAACAGCATAACCAACAAAAAACGTTGAATGGTCATGATCCAAGCATCCGTAGTAATTACGTCATTTTCATCAAATATGGGAAGCAAAACCGTAACTCCAGCCCAAACCAGAGCAATCACATACACTTTCAAACCACCTATGTTCCTTAGGTTATTTTGTCGGTTCATAAAATATCGTTTCGGCAAAAAAGGAATGGCATACAAAAATGTAACCACTCCAAAAACCCCGATATAGATAATGGTTTTTGGCTTTAATTGGAATAAAAACCAGAGCATCAAAAGAAAACAAATCAATGAAAATATCTGAATAACTTTCAACCATCTTGCCAACCGCCGATGATGAAATTTTGCCATTCCAAAATACTTCACAAAATTATAACCTGTAATTGTAGAGAAGAAGACAAATAAAAACAAGGGCCAATCTATTGGTAAATTGAGTTCCAACAGCGTCACATAAGTCATGGAAAACACAGCCAATGCTACGTGAATGCTACTATTGATATAAAAATCAAACAAAGGCTTTAACCTCTTCATCTTACAAAAATAAGCATTGTGTTAATAAGACGTTCAATTGGTTAAAAACTTTAGTTTTCCTTAACGAAAAATGGCCAATATTTCCGTAAATTCGCGGTTGCAAAAAACGCCTAATTCCAAAGAGTTTAGCGTTTAATAAATTGACTTTCATGCACAGTCGGGAATCTAACACAACACCTATATTAATGAATACAAACAGTTTTGCTCTTCGCCATATTGGTCCAGACGAAAATGACCAAAATCTAATGCTCAAAGCCATTGGAGCCGATAGTATGGATCAATTGATCTATGAAACAGTTCCAGATAATATCCGATTAAAAAAAGGATTGAACCTTGATGCACCAATGTCTGAGTATGAATACAACAATCATATTCATGAACTTTCAAAAAAGAATAAAATTTTTAAATCCTATATTGGTTTAGGCTATCACCCTACCATCGTTCCTGCGGTTATTCAGCGGAACGTTCTGGAAAATCCGGGTTGGTATACCGCCTATACACCTTATCAAGCTGAAATTGCACAAGGGAGATTGGAAGCGCTTTTAAATTTCCAAACCATGGTGACCGACTTGACCGGGATGGAAATTGCCAATGCTTCTTTACTTGACGAAAGTACGGCCGCCGCAGAAGCTATGAGCTTGTTGTTTGCTGTTCGTGAGCGTGATCAAAAGAAAGATGACGTCAATAAGTTTTTTGTTTCTGATGCGATTTTACCTCAAACCTTGTCTTTATTGCAAACCAGGTCTGCACCTATTGGCATTGAATTGGTAGTTGGAAATGAAGCTGAATTTGATTTTTCATCAGAGTTTTTCGGTGCTATCTTACAGTATCCAGGAAAAGACGGGTTGGTAAGCGATATCAAATCGTTCATTGAAAAAGCAAATGCGAATCAGATAAAAGTAGCAGTTGCTGCGGACATTTTAAGTTTGGTGAAATTGGAAGCTCCAGGTAAATTTGGCGCCGACGTAGTTGTTGGAACCACCCAGCGCTTCGGAATCCCAATGGGATATGGAGGTCCACATGCCGCCTATTTCGCAACCAAGGATGAATACAAACGCGATTTGCCAGGACGTATTATTGGGGTGACCAAGGATATGAATGGGAATAGAGCCTTGCGTATGGCATTACAGACCCGTGAGCAACACATTAAACGCGATAGAGCGACGTCTAATATTTGTACCGCACAAGTATTATTGGCTGTTATGGCAGCCATGTACGCTGTTTATCACGGTCCTAAAGGTCTAAACTTTATTGCCTCTAGAGTTCATAACACGGCTTCAAGCGTCGCAAAAGCATTGAGTCAATTGGGCTACACCCAAAAGAACACATCATTCTTTGATACGATAAACATTGAAGCGAATGGTGATAAAATCAAAAAAATAGCGGAACGTCACGAAGTGAATTTCAACTATCCAAATGCAGATACCGTAACGATTTCCATCAATGAAACGACCTCTTTAAAGGATGCCAACGAAATCATCGCGATTTTCGCTGAAAATATTCAAAAAGATACGGTGGTCCTAACAAAAATTGAGGATGCCAATAATATTGACAAGAACTTACAGCGTCAGTCGGAGTTTATGACCATGGAGGTGTTCAATAAGCACCATTCTGAAACAGAGTTGATGCGCTATATCAAAATGTTGGAGCGTAAAGATTTATCACTAAATCATTCCATGATCCCATTGGGTTCTTGTACAATGAAACTTAATGCTGCCGCAGAAATGCTGCCATTGAGTTGGCCAAATTGGGGCACGATCCATCCGTTCTGCCCAGTTGAACAAGCAGAAGGCTATCACATCGTTTTAAAAGCTTTGGAAGACCAACTGACTGAAATCACAGGTTTTGCTGGCACATCTTTACAACCAAATTCTGGTGCGCAAGGTGAGTTTGCAGGTTTAATGGTAATCAAAGCATATCACGAATCCCGCAATGAAGGCCATCGTAACATTTGTTTGATACCATCTTCTGCACATGGTACGAATCCTGCAAGTGCAGTGATGGCAGGAATGAAAGTGGTTGTGACCAAATCTACAGAAGAAGGCAATATTGACGTTGACGATTTACGCGAAAAAGCGCTTAAGCATAAAGATAATTTATCCTGCTTGATGGTGACTTATCCATCAACCCACGGCGTTTATGAATCTGCTATTAAGGAAATCACTCAAATTATTCATGATAATGGCGGTCAGGTCTATATGGATGGCGCCAACATGAATGCACAAGTTGGATTGACCAATCCAGGAAACATTGGCGCAGACGTTTGTCATCTCAATTTGCACAAAACCTTTGCCATTCCCCATGGAGGTGGTGGTCCGGGTGTTGGTCCTATTTGTGTTGCAGAGCAGTTGGTACCTTTTTTACCAGGAAATCCAATCATCAAAACTGGTGGAGAAAAAGCCATCACGGCTATTTCTGGAGCGCCTTTTGGTTCTTCATTGGTGTGCTTGATCTCTTATGGATATATCAAGATGTTAGGTGCTGAAGGATTGACCAAAGCGACCCAAACAGCCATTTTAAATGCCAACTATATCAAACAGCGTTTGCAAGGACAGTTTGATACTTTATATTCTGGAGAACGCGGACGCGCAGCCCACGAAATGATTGTGGATTGCCGACCTTTCAAAGACAATGGCATTGAAGTTAGCGACATTGCCAAACGCTTGATGGACTATGGATTCCACGCACCAACCGTATCCTTCCCAGTTGCAGGAACGTTGATGATTGAACCAACCGAAAGTGAAAGCAAGGACGAAATGGATCGTTTTTGTGATGCCATGATTTCTATCAGAAAAGAAATTGACAATGCCTCAAAAGATGATCCAAATAATGTGCTTAAAAACGCTCCACATACGTTAGCAATGCTTACTTCAGATCAGTGGGATTTCCCATACTCAAGAGAAGCGGCGGCATATCCATTGGATTATATCAGAGACAATAAGTTTTGGCCGTCCGTAAGACGTGTAGACGATGCTTATGGCGACAGGAACCTCATTTGTACCTGTGCACCTATTGAAGAATACATGGATGCTTAATTTTTAAGTCATTTAAATCAGTACCTAAAGCGTTCATTTAAAAATTATTTGAGCGCTTTTTTATTGATTTTTATTTGCACTTGCCATATTTTTGATAATTTGGCAAAAATTCCTAATAAAGGATACATTTACCGACAAACAAAACGAATATTAAGTACATTAGTCAATTGAATAAAACTTCAAATAAAATGGCAATAAAGATTACAGGCACTGGTAGCTACATACCAACTAGCATTGAGAAAAATGAAAGTTTCGGGCAACACCATTTTCTAAATGCCGATGGCTCCAGTTTGCCACATCCCAATTCGGTAATCATTGAAAAATTCAAAGCGATTACTGGTATTGATGAACGCCGTTATGCCTTTGACCATTTAACCTCTTCGGACCTTGCTTTTTTCGCAGCTGAAAAGGCTATTGCTGATGCCAAGATTGATCCTGAAGAATTAGATTATATCATCATGGCCCATAACTTTGGCGACGTCAAACACAATACCATCCAAACCGATGTTTTACCCTGTTTAGCATCACGTGTGAAACACAGTTTACGAATTAAAAGCTCGAAATGCGTCGCCTATGATATCCTCTTTGGCTGTCCAGGATGGATTGAAGGCGTCATACAGGCCAATGCTTTTATAAAGGCAGGGATTGCCAAAAAATGTTTGGTTATTGGATCTGAAACACTTTCCAGAGTGGTAGACAAGCACGATCGTGACTCCATGATTTATAGTGATGGTGCTGGTGCAACAATCGTCCAGGAGACAGATGAAGAAGGTGGTATTTTAGCCCACGAAACCGGAAGTTTCACTTATGATGAAGCCTATTATTTGTATTTTGGAAGTTCAAATAATAAGGATTTGTGTGCTGATACGCGTTACCTTAAAATGGACGGCCGAAAAATCTATGAATTTGCATTAAATAATGTGCCTTTGGCAATGAAAACCTGTTTGGATAAAAGCGGCAGGGACATTAAAGAGGTTAAAAAAATATTCATACATCAGGCCAACGAAAAAATGGATGAAGCTATATTAAAGCGTTTCTACAAACTTTATAACACTGAAATCCCTGAGGGAATTATGCCGATGAGCATTCAGGAATTGGGAAACAGTTCTGTAGCCACCATTCCTACCTTATTTGATTTGGTCAGAAATAACAAATTAGAAAACCATTCCCTCTCCAAAGGCGACATCATTATGTTTGCCAGCGTGGGCGGCGGAATGCATATCAATGCGATAGTTTATCAGTATTAAAATGAACATTGGCGTTGTTGTAGATAATGAGTTTGATCATGACCATCGTGTTCAAAAGGAAATCCGTTTACTTCAAGATGAAGGCCATACCATTTTTGTACTCTGTTTTGATTTCAAAAATACTTATAAAACCTATCCTGATTTAACAGTAAATAGAGTCCGGATCCATAGGAAACTTAGAGATTTATTTGTGTTATTAAGTACGAATTTCAAGTTTTATGAACGGCTATGGAAAAATAACATCACCCAATTCATCACAAATAATAATTTAGATGCGCTTCATGTCCATGATTTATATTTAGCCAAAGCTGCTAAAAAAGGCATTCAAAAATCAACGCGAAATATCCCTCTCACCTTAGATTTGCACGAAAACTATCCTGCGGCCATAAACTCATATGAATGGGCCGTTAAAGGCTGGCGAAAATATGTGGTTCAACCACAAAAATGGTATAAAAAAGAGGGTGAGTATTTAAATTATGCTGACCGTGTTATCGTATTGAGCACTTCTTTTAAGCAAAATCTGCTTGCGAGATTTCCATTTCTAAAGTCGGAATCCATTTATGTGCATCCCAATATGCCCGATTTTGAAAGTTTTCAGACCTTTGAAAAAAATGAATATGCCGTTGAATTTGATTCTAAACTACCCACCCTATTTTATTTTGGCGTCGTTGCCAAACGTCGGGGAATTATGGACATTTTGCCATGGATGATTGAACTTTTAGAAGAAGGAAATCAATTCCACACCCTCATTATCGGTCCGACAGATAAAGCAGATAAAACCCTATTTCAGAGTTATATTGACCACCCAATTTTAAAAGACCATCTCACCTATATTCCTTGGGCAGATGTAAAATACCTTCCCGCCTATCTTAAAAAAATAACCATTGGCTTGGCACCATTTCAAGTCAATGCCCAACACGATTCTGGCGTTGCCAATAAGTTATTTCAGTATATGTATGGCGAAATTCCAATTTTGGCCACAAAATGTAAAGCACAACAAGAACTTATTGAAAGCGCAGAATGTGGGTTACTCTATGAGACAAAAGAAGAGTTTAAAACCGAATTAAAACGATTGATTGCCAACCCATCACTACG
>RCMY010005438.1_pt1 | contig 10809 bp, 11 predicted proteins | sample 2041341 | NCBI WGS metagenome assembly RCMY01 (sample SAMN09708234, study PRJNA481090) | Marine sediment metagenome, whole genome shotgun sequencing project.
TTCGACTCCCCCCTCGGGCACCAATTTTTAAGACTGCATCCTGTCTGTTTTTGTGGCGGGTACTCGTGCTGGCCGGGTGACCAGTCCATTTCGGGGCTTGGACCCTTAGTGTCGGCCAGTCTCTGACCGACGCTGGCTGTGGTTCCATTCGACTAACGTCAGATAGATGACCACAAGGTCAATAACAGTGAGCACGACAAGCATAGTGCCACCGACCGCAAGCCATTCAAACGCTTGATAAGCGACAAACACGCTGAGAACGACAATCGCTGCGGGATAGGCCCAACGCGCCCCTACGAGCAGTGCGACGACGACACCGACGTGCAGCAGTCCGTGAGCTGCAAAGTAATAAGTGTAAAATGTAGTGTCGGTTTCAGGAAGCGTGCGGAGCAATGCCATGATGCGCGCGGCCAGAAAATCGTTCGGGTCCTCGGCCAGTTCAACGGCAATGATCGATTGTGCTAGTGCCGGTAGGACGTCGAGGAGCCCAAAGAAGATCGCAGCCGCGGTCGCAATCTGAAGCGCGCCCAATGCACCCTTTCCCAAAAGAATCACAACAAAGAGTATATGGCTGACGTCCGCCGTCCGGGCGTTTTGGTCCATGGGTCGTTTGCCTCGGATGATCCGCTACCGATGAGCGCTCGGATGCCTCTGGACGAGATACACGTCACGTTAGGGAATGAACACTCGCAATCTGCGCCGCCGCGCGGATCAAGACGCCTGCCGATACGACTTGCGCCAGATTGCGCTTCGCTCTTGCAATGATGCGCGCTTCATGGCCTGAAAGGGCCATGAAACTGATCGTTACCGCCCTGATTACACTGGTCTTCACCGCGCGAGTTGCTCTTGCCGACGAGGTGCTTTTGGCCGTCGCGTCAAACTTTGTGGCGGCAGCCGAAGAGCTTGCAGAGGCTTTTGAGGCCGAAACTGACCACACGGCTGTGGTGAGTCACGGCTCGACGGGCGCGCTTTATGCGCAGATCACGACAGGGGCGCCGTTCGACGTGTATTTGGCCGCCGATGCAGAGCGGCCCGCGCGTCTTGTGAAGGATGGGCTAACGCAAAGCGCGCGCACCTACGCTGTTGGGCGGTTGGTTCTGGTGTCGAAAATGGCGCTTGATCTTGAGGATGCGAGCGCGGTCTTTAACGGTCGGCGCGTGGCTTTGGCGGACCCGTTGGTTGCGCCTTACGGGGCGGCGGCGTTGGCCGTGATGGAGAACCTGGGCCTTGATACCGCGACGTTCCAGCCGCTTTTGGTAGGTAATGTCGGTCAGGTTGCGACGTTGTTTGTGACCGGGAATGCGGAGTTGGCGTTTTTGGCCGAGGGTCAGGTGCCCTACATTGGCAAGGCCGTGGTGACGTCGATTGAGGGCCTCTATCCGGTGATCCGCCAAGACGCTGTGTTGTTGGCGCGGGCCGCTGGCAATCCTGCGGCGGACGCGTTTTGGGCGTTTCTGGCCTCGGAGCGTGCAGGCGCGATCATTGTGGCCAATGGTTATGGGCTGGCGCAGTGACGATTTGGCCCGCCATATGGTTAACGCTGAAGTTGGCCTTTGTGACGACGACAATATTGCTTGCGGTGTCCTTGCCTCTTGCGTGGTGGCTCACGACGACGCGATCACGCGCGCGGCCCATCGTTGAGGCCGTGACGACACTGCCGTTGGTGTTGCCGCCGACGGTCCTTGGGTTTTACTTGTTATTGCTGATGAGCCCGACCGCGCCTTTTGGTGGGCTGTGGTTGAAAATCACCGGCAACACGTTGACGTTTTCGTTCACTGGGTTGGTTCTCGCGTCTTTGGTCTATTCGCTGCCGTTCGCTGTACAGCCCCTGCAGACGGCGTTTGCGGGCGTTCCGCGCGCGACAATGGACGCCGCGCGCACGTTGGGAGCCACGCCACGGGATGCATTTTTGACGATTGCGCTGCCGTTGGCACGGCGCGGTTTCCTGACCGCGGGGATTTTGACATTCGCGCATACCGTCGGAGAATTTGGCGTCGTATTGATGGTGGGCGGCAATATTCCTGGGCGCACGCGGGTCATTTCGATCGAGATTTTCACCGCCGTTGAGACGCTGGACTATGCGACGGCGCACTTGTTGTCGCTAGGACTTTTGGCGTTTTCGTTCTGTGTTTTGATGTTGGTATATGCGTCGAACCGGGCGGGGGGCGTGCGCGTTGCCTGATCAGTTACATTTCCGTTTGAAGCTGAAACGCGGGCGGTTCTTTACGTTGGACGCCGAGGAAAATCTGCCGCTTCATGGGGTTACGGGTATCACCGGACCATCGGGGAGCGGTAAAACTTCATTGATGCGCGCACTTGCGGGATTGGACGGGGATGTAACCGGCGAACGGGAAGTGACCTTTCGTGGAACAGAGTGGGACAGCGCCGGTCATTCGGTTCCCGCGCAGGATCGGCGCGTGGGGTTTGTTTTTCAGGAACCGCAGTTGTTTCCGCATCTGAGTGTGGCGGGAAACATTGGCTATGGGGCAAAGCGACGGCAGGTGGCGTCGTTTGATGCGATTGTCGAAGCGTTAGATCTGGGGCCGTTGATGGATCGCGGAGTCGAAGGGCTGTCGGGTGGCGAGGCGCGCCGGGTCGCTTTGGCGCGCGCCTTGGCGTCCAATCCGGCGGTATTGTTTTTGGACGAGCCGATGACGGGATTGGACAGTCAGCGGAAATCTGAGTTTTTACCTTACATTGCGCGGGCTGTGGCGCAGGCGCGTGTACCGGCGTTGTACGTGAGCCATGCCAGCGACGAGATCGTGTCACTTGCAGACCAGGTGCTAGAACTTGGCGGCGGGCGCGTGACGGGGTGGCGGACAGCGCCGATGCGTCTGATTGCGCGGGTCGTTGGCGACGCGGGGGGCGGCGTGGACGTCCGTGTGGACGGAGCCGAGGATGACGGGCCAGGGTCGGTTATTCCGCTGGCGCTTCGGGCGATGCCGGGCGAGACGGTCGGGCTTGGCTTGCCGGTGGAAAGCGTTCATTTCAGTTTGCACCATCCTGGCGCGGGCTCGGCGATTATGGTGTTGCCGGTGACGGTGACACGGGCTGCGTCAGCGTCCGGAAAAGCGATGATAGATGTGCTTGGGCAGTCGATTGAGGTGCCGCGCGCGATACGCTTGCCGAATGCGCGCAAGGTTTGGATGTCGGTCTTGCGTGTGTTGCCGCGTCCGATGCCGGGCGATTCGCAGAGTTAGGCGGAATTCCGCTCATCAATGATGCCAGATACTTTGGATTGGTGCGGGGGTGAAAACACTGACGCCAGCGGTCATTGCGACATAATTGCGCCCTATTGATGCTCAGACGGGATGATGATTGGTTCGTACGAGGCAACAATAGCGGGGTTGTTTTGGACGACTGACTCCACAGGTCTTTTCGATAAGCGGTTGCTTAGAAAACAGAACACCTCGCGAGACGTTGTTTCCAGTTTGGCATCAATGGTTTGGTTGATCGCCTCAGGGCTGTGCCGTATTTGAGTTTTCGCGCGCCCAATTGAATAGATCTTCGCCCAGATTTGGCCGTTTTTGCTTTGGGGATGAGTGGCAAAGCGTTAAATTTTCCTTACCTCGCTGGGAGGTAGTGTCGCGGCATGGGGGTGCCGCACATGTCTTGCAGGACGTTCCTGCAAGTATGGGTATCGAGTGCTGCCGGTTGGCGGCGGGGATCGATGCACCCCGTGCGATTTTGCCCTGTTGCCGGGCTCCACGGGAGACGCGCATCGGTTCCCGCCATTTTACCTGACCTGTTTGTCCAAGACCTGACGCCACCCCTTTTAAGCGGGGCTTTGGGTCTATGAACACTTCACCTGTTACACCTTGTTTTACACCGGGCACTGAGATTGCAACGGACCGTGGGCCTGTGGCCGTCGAGGCTTTGCGACCAGGCGACCGGCTTGTGACGCGTGATAATGGTTTGCGCTGTATTCATTGGGTGGGGCGTCGCGATGTGGCGTACACCGATCTGGTTTTTGAGCCTGAACTGGTGCCCGTTTTGGTGCGCGCTGATGCCTTTGGGCCGGGACGACCAGCGCGTGATATGGCGGTGAGTCCGTCGCATCGATTTTTGGTTTCACAAGAACAGGCCTTTATGATGATCGAGGGCGACGAGGCTTTGGTCGCGGTTCGGCATTTGACCGACGGGCGGATGGTGCGGGCCGCGGCGACATTAGGTGTGAGTTATCTGCATGTTTTATGCGATGCGCATCAGGTGATTTTGGCGGATGGGGCTTGGACGGAGACGTTTCATCCCGATGATCAGATCATGCGCGGCTTGGGGGATGCGCAACGACGTGAGATTCTGGAGTTGTTTCCTGAGGTAGAGACGATTGGCGCGGCGCGGCGATTTGTGGCAGCGCGGGATATTGTTGAAGGGTAATAGGGGCTCTGCCCCCACGCCTTTCAGGCGCTCCCCCGGGATATTTTTCAACAGGTGAGAATTCCGCGGGCCAGGGTATCTGGACTGCGTTGGCGGGCAATCTCTGTTTATCTTTCCGGGATGAGGCCCTTGGGGCTGAAGCGCAGGACGAGGAGTAGGATCAGGCCCATTGTCAGAAGGCGCATGTGCGCCGCGCTTTCGAGAAGGTGCGCTTTTAGCCAAGAGCCGTCGGCCATGCCCGACGTTACAAATTCGATGAAGGTGAGGCCAAAGGGTTCAACCATGACCCAGAGGTACCAGATGAGGAAACCACCCAAAACAGAACCGAAGTTGTTGCCGGAACCGCCGACGATCACCATTACCCATATGAGGAATGTGAACCGTAGGGGTTGGTAGGTGCCGGGTGTGAGTTGGCCGTCGAGGGTCGTCATCATCGCGCCCGCAAGGCCGCAGACCGCGGAGCCAAGGATGAAGATTTGCAAGTGGCGCGCGGTGACGTCTTTGCCCATGGCTTCGGCCGCATCCTCGTTGTCGCGAATGGCGCGCATCATGCGGCCCCAAGGCGAGGCGAGGGCGGCTTGAGAGAGCCAAAGCAGAATGATCAGCACAGTGACGAACAGGCCGGAGTAGGCGAGTTTGACGGTGATCGACGATGCCGTCACTGGATCGAAGCCCCATGAGAGCATACGTTCAACGAAGCTTGGGTCGTTTTGCAGGTCGATCTCGTACGGCACCGGGCGCGGAATGCCGATGACGTTTTTGACGCCGCGGCTGAGCCAGTCTTCATTTTTCATCACAGCGATGACGATCTCGGCGATGCCGAGGGTCGCAATGGCGAGGTAGTCCGAGCGCAGGCCAAGCGCGGTTTTGCCGATGATCCATGCAACGCCCGCAGCGAGGAGCGCTCCGAACGGCCATGACAGCAGGACGGGCAGGCCGAGGCCACCCAAGTAGCCAGTGCCTGCGGGGTTCACCTTTTCGATGGCGGCTGTCGCCGGGTCGAGAATTGCGCGGTAGGCGAAAAAGCCAATGATCAGGATAGCAAGGACGATGAGCGTTTTGCTGCGTCCTTTGCGCAGGCGTCGGATGGCTTGGATAGCTGCAATGATCGTGGCGGCTCCTAGGGCGAGGGCGGCGAGGACGCGCAAACCGCCCGCGGCCCATGCTTCGCCTACGGGTGGCATAGAAACGAGAACAGCACCGAGGCCTCCCAATGCGACAAAGCCCATGACACCGATGTTAAAGAGGCCCGCGTAACCCCATTGCATGTTCACCCCAAGCGCCATGATCGCCGAGATCAGCCCCATGTTGAGGATACCCAGGGCGACGTTCCAGCTTTGGAAATGGCCTGTCGCGGCGATGAGGCCGAAGACCACGCCGAAGAGAATGATATCGCGCGGCTGTAGGGTCATAACGCTTTTCCGTGAAAGAGGCCGGTGGGTCGAAACAGGAGGACGATCACCAAGATCGCGAAGCTGACGGCGAATTTATAGTCGGTGGATAGGAGTTGGACGAGAGTGTCGGGCTCCCATGCTTCGGGGAGCAGGTAGCGTGCGACCTTTTTGAAAGCATAGGTAACGGTGACTTCGGAAAACGCGATGACAAAGCCACCTGCAATGGCGCCAATTGGATTGCCGAGGCCGCCAACGATGGCGGCGGCGAAGATCGGTAGCAAGAGTTGAAAGTAGGTGAACGGTTTGAACGATTTGTCGAGGCCGTAAAGGACGCCCGCTGTGGTCGCGAGTGCTGCGACGATGATCCAAGTGATCATCACGACGCGTTCGGGATTGATGCCGGAAAGAAGGGCGAGGTCTTCGTTGTCAGAGAACGCGCGCATGGATTTGCCGGTGCGGGTTTTGTTGAGGAACCAGAATAGCAGCATGACGGTGATAATGGCGACGACCACAGTGAGAGCGGCAGTTGATTTGATCGCGAGGCCTTCGTCGAGGCCTGTCATCTCCTTGAAATCACTGGCGGAAATGATGAAGCGCGCTCCGTCAGCGAAGCGTTGATCGTCGGGGCCGATGACGAAGCGTACAAGGCCGTTCATGATGAACATCACGCCCATCGAGACGATGACGAGGATCACCGGGGCGGCTTTTTGTTCACGGTAGAATTTGTAGACCAGCCTATCGGTCGCGAGCAGGAGGAGGGCTGTGCCGGCGATGCCAATGGGGAGAGCAAGGAGGGCAGTTGGAAAGATCCCAAGGTTAATGCCCATGGATTGCAGACCCCAGGTGGCGAGGATGGTGACCATTGCACCGAAGGCCATCGTGTCGCCGTGGGCGAAATTCGAAAAACGTAAGATGCCATAGATAAGGGTGACGCCAAGAGCTCCAAGCGCCAGTTGGCTGCCGTAGGCGATGCCGGGCACGACAACGAAGTTGGCGAAGGCCACGATGGCATTGAGAAAGTCGATCATGAGGGGAGCCAGCGGTTGATGTGGGGTGTTAAACCAGTGCAGGCGCCGATGCGGGTTGTGGCGGTGTTGGTCAGCGTCAGGGCGGCAGTGCCGTCGTCGCGCATGCCAAGGGAAAGTGTGGTTTCGGGCGCTGTTTTGGCGCGGATCACTACGTCGCGGTCGGGCGTCGAGTTGACTGGCTGCGCGGCGGCTTTGAGGGGCGTGTTGCCTTCGACACGCAGTATAACTCGGTAGAGGCCGGGTTGATCCTTCAGGGACGGCATTGGGTCGAGGAGAACGCGCAGGTTTTTGCCGCCCTCAATGGGCGATGGGAAATCGCAGTGGATATCCGCTTTATGGAGTTGGACAGATTGGAGCATGGCGAATAGAACAATCGTTTCAAGCATTTAACGCACCCTTTGGTCCCTGGTTGAAGCGGCGTACTGCGCGCGTTTTTTAGGCCGGAAGGGGGTGTCGTTGTTTCGGTTCAGCCCCTGTGGCCCGGTGATCTAGCACCCTTTGAGGTGCGTCTATGGTTATGTCTAAGCGCGGTCATTTTCATCATCATCCGCCCAGGAAAGACCGGCGTACATCTGGGTCGTCGAGGAGGGCCTTTCCGGTGTCGGTAAAAGCGTTTCGGCCCTGAACGAGGACATAACCCTTGTCCGCGATCTCAAGGGCTTGGCGGGCATTTTGTTCGACCATGAGGATAGAAATGCCGGTGCGGGCGACCTCAATGATGCGGTCGAAAAGCTCATCCATGACAATGGGGCTTACGCCTGCGGTGGGCTCGTCAAGCATCAAGACTTTGGGTTTAGTCATAAGCGCCCGGCCGACGGCGACCTGCTGGCGCTGGCCGCCGGAAAGTTCACCCGCAGCCTGAAGCCGCTTTTCGCGCAGGATGGGGAACAGCTCGTAGATTTGCTCCATAGTAGCCGCAATGTCGTCGCGGCGCAGGAACGCACCCATTTCTAGGTTCTCTTCCACGGTCAACGAAGTGAAAATGTTTGAGGTTTGCGGTACGAAGGCCATGCCCTTGGCAACACGTGCTTGCGGGGTGAGGCGGGTGATGTCCTCGCCATTGAGGCGCACCGCCCCTTGGCGCACATCAAGCATGCCAAAAACCGCCTTCATCGCCGTGGATTTGCCAGCTCCATTGGGGCCGACGATCACAGCGATCTGTCCTTCGTCGACGGCGATGGTGCAGTCGTGCAGGATATCTGCCCCGGTGCCGTAGCCGCCGGTCATGGCGTCGCCAATGAGATAGGGTTGGCCTTCGCGCACGTCGGGTTTGCCTTTGGTTTCAGTGCCGTAGCCCCTTAAGGTGCCCGGACTGCGCGGATTGGCGATAGAGGCGTCTTTGTTGCCGCGTGTGTTCTGATAAGGGGTTTCGCTCACGCGCCAACCTTTTCTTTGACTTTGTTTTTGAGACCAGTGCCGAGGTAAGCTTCGATGACTTGCTCGTTGGATTTGATCTCGGCCATGGTGCCTTCGGCGAGAACTCTTCCTTCGGCCATGACGATGACCGGATCACACAAACGTCCAATGAAATCCATGTCGTGTTCGATGACGCAGAACGTATATCCGCGCTCTTCGTTGAGGCGTTTGATGGCGTCGGCGATGGTGTTCAATAGCGTGCGGTTCACGCCAGCGCCGACCTCGTCGAGAAAGACGATTTTGGCGTCGACCATCATCGTGCGCCCCAATTCGAGAAGCTTCTTCTGGCCACCTGAAAGATTGCCTGCTTTTTCGTCTTTGAGATGGTCGATGGTAAGGAATTCAAGAACTTCGTCGGCTTTCTTCAACAATGCCTGTTCGTCCGAGATGATCTTTTTGCGACCAAACCAGGTGTTCCAGATGGCTTCGCCCGATTGGTTGCCCGGCACCATCATGAGGTTCTCGCGCACTGTCATAGAGCCGAATTCGTGAGCAATCTGAAAGGTGCGCAGAAGGCCTTTGTGGAAGAGATCGTGCGGCGGCAGGCCGGTAATGTCTTCGCCCATCATCGTGACGGTGCCGCTGGTCGGCGGCAGGCGGCCCGCAATGACGTTGAAAAGCGTGGTTTTGCCCGCACCATTGGGGCCGACAAGTCCGGTGATGGACCCTTCGTCTATCTTAAGCGACGCTCCGTCGACCGCATGAAAGCCGCCAAATTGTTTATAAATATCATGGACTTCGATCATAAACTCAGCTCACCCCGTGCTGGTTATGGTGCAAAAAGTGGCCCGAAACAGTTGCGTCGGGCCACTCTTATTCGTGTGATCTTAACGGTACGAAACCGTCGAAATCACGCCGTCTTTGATCTCGATTTGACGGTAGTTGCCGGCACTTTCGCCGGGTCCGATCAGCTCGACAGCCGTTGCGCCGACGTAGTCGATCTCGCCTCCGTCAGCGAGGATTTGCATCGCTTTGGCAAGTTCACCGGGGAAGATTTGCACACCGGGCGCGTTTGCGACGTTCATGACTTCGTTCTTGAATTCAGCCGAGTCAGACGAACCAGCAGCCTGCATCGCCAGCATGATGAGCGCTGCTGCATCATAGCTTTCAGGTGAAAAAGGCGAAGTTGCGTCAAACGCGTCGCCGACCAAGTCGGTGAACATCTTCGCGCCTTCGCTATCGGTGCCAGGGTGCTGACCCGAAGAGCCGTTGATTTCGGCGCCGAAGTTTTCCTGAAGCGCGGCAGAGATCATGCCGTCCGGGAAGTGGAACGTGTCAAATGCACCGGAATCAAGTGCTGCACGGACGATGCCCGAGCCACCTTGGTCGACATAGCCTGCAACAACGAGACGATCACCACCGGCAGAAGCCAGTGCGCCGACTTCGGCAGAGTAGTCCGCTTTGCCGTCTTCGTGGGCTGCGTTGATCGTCACGGTTCCGCCAGCTTCTTCGTAGGCGGCCTGGAACGCATCAGCGAGACCTTTTCCGTAGTCGTTGTTTGTGTAGGTCACAGCGACTTCCATGATGCCTTGTTCCATCAGGACTTCGGTCATCACGACACCCTGACGAGCATCCGATGGTGATGTGCGGAAGAACAGACCGTTGTCTTCGACGGTCGAAAGGCCGGGTGATGTGGCCGATGGTGAAATCATCACGATGCCGTTCGGCAACGCGACGTTTTGCAGGATCGCGCCTGTGACGCCGGAACAGTCGGCACCCATGATGGCTTTGACGCCGTCACCTGTGATTTGTTGTTCGGCCACGGATGTCGCTGCGGCTGAATCGATACAGGTCGAGTCGCCACGAACACCAACGACTTTGGCGCCGCCCAATAGGGCTCCGCTTTCGGTGACTTCAGCGATAGCGACTTCAGCGCCGCCGGCCATCTGCTGTGTCAGCGATTCAAGCGGGCCGGTGAACCCGAGGATAATACCGATTTTGATCTCTTCTGCATGGCCGTCCGCAAATGCGGCTCCGGTGCACAGTGCAGTTGCGGCGGATGCCATAAGTAGTTTTTTCATTTTTTAAGCTCCCTGTTAGAACATGTGTCCTAACGTGCGACAATAGTGCAGAAAAATAGAATGAAAAGGGGGGGATCGCTCGAGTGTCGTCAGGTAAAATTGCCGTGTAGCGCGTGGTTGTTTGTGCTCGCACGGTTATGTTTCGGCGAAAGGAAGCGAGGATTGCATGATGTTTAGGGTTTTGGTGGTCGTGTTTGCCTGCGGTTTTGGGTCGGCGGTCGTGGCCCTTGATACATCGCAGGGCGCCCTTCGCGTTGAGGCGGTGGTGGACGGTCTGGACGAGCCGTGGTCGGTGGGTTTCTTGCCGGGCGGGCAACTGCTTATCACCGAGAGGCGTGGCGAGTTGCTGTTGGTGGACGGCGATGACGTAATGTCAGTCGAAGGCCTGCCCGCAATCGAGGATGTGGGGCAGGGCGGGTTGCTCGATTTGCTGGTGCCGCGTGATTTCATCACGAAACGCGAGATCTTCATGAGTTTTGCCAAGCCACAGCGGCGCGGCGCAGGAACGTCATTGATGCGTGCGCGATTGTCGCTGGATGGGCGACGGCTCACGGATGTCACGGCAATTTTCGA
>RCMY010005439.1_pt1 | contig 10809 bp, 9 predicted proteins | sample 2041341 | NCBI WGS metagenome assembly RCMY01 (sample SAMN09708234, study PRJNA481090) | Marine sediment metagenome, whole genome shotgun sequencing project.
GCGTTCTGGTTTGAACGTCCGGTAGTTGATGGTTTCGGGCTTCTTGATCTCACCGAAGGACCACGACAGGATCCGTTCCGGTGAGGCCAAAGAGACCTTGATTTCGTCAAACGTTTTCGCCGGTGTGAGCGGGTTAAACGGGTTGTTCATAAGTTCCTGGTTCATCTTCAATTCCTTGAATTGGGTGCGTTAAGAGGGAGTGAGGAATAGGGCCGAGGCCCTATTCGTCGTCCTCCGCTGCATCCAGGAGTTCCATGTTGAGGCCGAGACCCCTTACTTCTTTGACCAGCACGTTGAAGGATTCTGGCACGCCAGCTTCAAAGTTGTCTTCGCCCTTAACGATGCTTTCATAGACCTTGGTACGGCCTGCAACGTCATCGGATTTGACTGTGAGCATCTCTTGCAGCGTGTATGCCGCGCCATATGCTTCCAGTGCCCAGACTTCCATTTCCCCGAAACGCTGACCACCGAACTGGGCTTTACCACCCAGCGGCTGTTGCGTGACCAAGGAGTATGGCCCTGTGGAACGTGCGTGGATCTTGTCATCAACAAGGTGGTGCAGTTTCAGCAGGTATTTAACGCCCACTGTAACCTTGCGGCTGAACTGTTCACCGGTGCGACCATCAAACAGGATGGACTGGCCGGATGTGTCGAACCCAGCACGACGCAGGCTGTCGTTAACGTCCGCTTCCTTGGCGCCGTCAAAAACAGGTGTCGCGATTGGAACGCCGTGGATGACGTTGCCAGCGGCTTCGACCAGTTCGTCCTCGGTCATGTCTGCGATGCCTTCGTCGTAGACGTCATCACCGTAGGCGATTTTCATCGCTTCGCGGACAGGTGTGAGATCACCGGAGCGGCGGAATTCACCCAGCGCTTCGTCGATTTCGATACCCAGACCACGTGCAGCCCAACCCATGTGTGTTTCAAGGATCTGACCGACGTTCATACGCGATGGAACACCCAGCGGGTTCAAACAGAAGTCCACCGGAGTACCGTCCGCGAGGAACGGCATGTCTTCCATTGGAACAACCTTCGAAATGACACCTTTGTTGCCGTGACGACCAGCCATTTTATCGCCCGGTTGCAGCTTACGCTTCACCGCGACAAATACTTTGACCATTTTCATCACGCCCGGTGGCAGATCGTCGCCGCGACGTACTTTTTCGACTTTGTCTTCGAAACGCGCGTCCAGCTGGCGCTTTTGCGCCTCGTACTGTTCGTTGAGCGCTTCGACGATCTGCGCGTCACCCTCTTCCTTGAGGGCGATTTGCCACCAATGGGAGCGTGGCAGTTCAGCCAACAGAGCGTCGTCAATTGCCGTTCCGGACTTGATGCCCTTTGGACCTTTGGCGACGGTGCGACCGATCATCATCGAGTTGAGACGTGCGTAGATGTTGCGATCAAGGATCGTAAGCTCATCGTCACGGTCACGAGCAAGGCGTTCAACCTCTTCGCGTTCGATCTGAAGCGCACGTTCGTCTTTTTCAACGCCGTGGCGGTTGAACACACGAACTTCTACAACCGTACCGAAATCACCGGGCTTAACGCGCAGGGATGTGTCACGGACGTCAGACGCTTTCTCACCAAAGATGGCGCGGAGAAGCTTTTCTTCCGGCGTCATCGGGCTTTCGCCTTTTGGTGTGATCTTACCGACAAGAATGTCGCCCGGTTCTACTTCCGCACCGATGTAAACGATACCGGCTTCGTCGAGGTTGCGCAGGGCTTCCTCGCCGACGTTTGGAATGTCGCGGGTGATTTCTTCTGGGCCGAGTTTCGTGTCACGGGCGGCGACTTCGAATTCTTCGATGTGGATCGAAGTAAAGACGTCATCGCGAACGATACGCTCGGAGATCAGGATCGAGTCTTCGTAGTTGTAGCCGTTCCAAGGCATAAACGCGACAACCACGTTTTTACCAAGTGCGAGTTCACCGATGTCCGTGGATGGACCGTCAGCAATAACTTCGCCCTTCAGAACCGTGTCACCAACCTTCACCAAGGGGCGCTGGTTGATACATGTGTTCTGGTTGGACCGCTGGAACTTGCGCATGCGGTAGATATCAACGCCGGGGTCACCGACCTCAAGATCAGAGGTTGCACGCACAACGATACGGGTCGCATCGACCTGGTCGATGATACCGCCACGTTTCGCCATGATCGCAGCACCGGAATCCCGCGCAACGACTTCTTCGATACCAGTACCAACGAGCGGTGCTTCTGCCTGTAGCAGTGGAACCGCCTGACGCATCATGTTCGAGCCCATCAAGGCGCGGTTGGCGTCATCGTTTTCGAGGAACGGGATCAGGGACGCAGCAACCGAGACCAGCTGCTTTGGCGACACGTCGATGAGGTCAACGCTGGCGTTTGGTGCCAGTGTGTATTCACCGTTCTGACGGGTCGAGACCAGATCGTTCACGAAAGACATGTCTTCGTTCAGGTTCGCGTTGGCCTGCGCCACAGTGTGACGCATTTCTTCGGTCGCGGACATGTAGTGGACTTCGTCCGTGACTTTGCCGTCAGTGACGACGCGGTACGGTGTTTCGATAAAGCCATACTTGTTCACACGGGCAAAGGTTGCCAGCGAGTTGATCAGACCAATGTTCGGGCCTTCCGGTGTCTCAATCGGACACATGCGGCCGTAGTGGGTCGGGTGAACGTCACGTACTTCGAAACCCGCACGTTCGCGTGTCAGACCACCTGGCCCAAGCGCGGAAAGACGACGCTTGTGCGTGACTTCCGAGAGCGGGTTGGTTTGGTCCATGAACTGCGACAGCTGCGAGGAGCCGAAGAATTCACGAACCGCAGCGGCGGCTGGTTTCGCGTTGATGAGGTCTTGCGGCATGACTGTGTCGATTTCGACGGAAGACATACGTTCCTTGATAGCGCGCTCCATACGAAGCAGGCCAACGCGGTACTGGTTTTCCATCAGTTCGCCAACAGAACGCACACGACGGTTGCCGAGGTGGTCGATGTCGTCGATGTCGCCTTTGCCGTCGCGCAATTCAACAAGCGCTTTGATACAGGCGACGATGTCTTCCTTACGCAGCGTGCGCAGGCTGTCATCTACGTCCAGATCCAAACGCATGTTCATTTTCACACGGCCAACCGCAGAGAGATCGTAACGCTCTGAGTCGAAGAACAGGCTGTCGAACAATGTCGATGCGGCGTCAACGGTGGGTGGCTCGCCCGGGCGCATAACGCGGTAGATGTCCATGAGCGCGGTTTCGCGGCCCATGTTCTTATCTGCCGCCATAGTGTTACGCATGTACGGGCCGACGTTGATGTTGTCGATGTCGAGCACAGGAATCGTGGTGATGCCCGCGTCGATGAGTTCTTTCAGCGTACCGCCGATAAGCTCGTCCGCTTTGTCGTATTCCAGCGTCAACTCGTCACCGGCTTCGACGTAGATCGCACCGGTTTCTTCGTTGATGATGTCGTTGGCTGCGAATTTGCCGACGATCTGTTCGAATGGAACCATCAGGTCGGTGACTTCGCCGGCGTCGATCAGAACCTTCACCGCACGCGGGGTGATTTTCTTGCCAGCTTCGGCGATGACTTCGCCGGTTTTGGCGTCAACCAGATCGAACAATGGACGGGTGCCGCGCACGCGTTCCGGGAAGAACTTGGTTTTCCAAGCCTTCGTTTTCTTGTCGTAGGTATAATCGACGTGATCGTAATACGCGTTCATGATGGATTCTTGATCCAGACCAAGCGCGTAAAGCAATGTCGTTACCGGCAGCTTGCGGCGACGGTCGATGCGGCAGAACACGAGGTCTTTGGCGTCGAACTCGAAGTCCAACCAAGAGCCACGGTACGGGATGATACGGCATGCGAACAGCAATTTGCCCGAGCTGTGCGTCTTGCCTTTGTCGTGGTCAAAGAACACACCCGGTGAGCGGTGCATCTGGGACACGATCACGCGCTCCGTGCCGTTCACAACGAACGTGCCGTTTGGTGTCATCAATGGCATGTCGCCCATGAAGACGTCTTGTTCTTTGATGTCTTTTACCGATTTCGCGCCTGTATCCTCGTCGATATCAAACACGATCAGACGGAGCGTGACCTTCAGCGGAGCGGCATAAGTCATGTCGCGCTGCTGGCATTCCTCGACGTCATATTTCGGCTTTTCGAGCTCGTATTTTACGAACTCAAGAACGGATGTTTCGTTGAAGTCTTTGATCGGGAAAACCGACTGGAAGACACCCTTGATCCCTTCGCCGTCGAGCGGCGTTTCGCTGTCGCCGGAGCGCAGGAACAGATCGTAGGAAGATTTCTGAACCTCAATGAGGTTCGGCATGTCGAGAACTTCGCGAATTTTACCGTAGTATTTGCGAAGACGTTTCTGACCGAGGAAACTTTGCGCCATGTGGTTGGACACCTTTCAATTCTCACCGGATGTACATGCAGTCGGGCCCTGCACGGACAGCCATACGAGACGACAAAGAAAGAGATCCATTCTTGCCACACGACCCAATGTGCGGCCCCCGATCTCAACCCTGCCTTGGAAAAACCCCAACGGGTCTTACCAAGAAAGGACTGTCAAAATGCTGTGCCGACCCTGAAAACAAACGGTTCATCAGGGGTTGGTTCGGCTCCATTCATCAAGACAGAAATAGCGGCCCCGAATCAATCGAAGCCGCGTGAATGGTTCAAATAGGTTGACAACGGGTGAAACGCAAGCCCTGCGGGCCTGCTGATTTGCAAGAACACCAATATTCGGTGTTTTTGCAGTGTCCACGAAAGGGACCGTCTTGGTCAAGCGGCGATTTACCAGGCATTTGCTCTACGGCCGATTTACGGCGCTATGTGGCTGCTTACAAAGCAAAACGTCGCCGACATACAAAAACGGCGGCCCCGAGGGACCGCCGCTTCCGTAACATAAGTCAAACTTGGCTTAAGCCAGTTCGACTTCTGCGCCAGCTGCTTCCAGCTTGGCTTTGACGTCTTCAGCTTCTGCTTTGTCGACGCCTTCTTTGATTTTGCCACCGGCTTCAACCAAGTCTTTGGCTTCTTTCAGGCCAAGACCTGTGATGCCGCGGACTTCTTTGATGACGTTGATTTTGGAAGCGCCAGCATTTTTGAGAACGACGTCGAATTCTGTCTTCTCTTCTTCTGCTTCGCCGCCAGCCGCTGGGCCAGCCATCATAACAGCGCCACCGGCTGCTGGTTCGATGCCATACTCGTCTTTGAGGATAGTTTTCAGTTCTTGTGCTTCGAGAAGGGTCAGACCAACGATCTCTTCAGCAAGTTTTTTCAGATCAGCCATTTGCTTTTCCACTTTCTAAGGTTGTGTTCCAACGACAGGGGTAGTCCCTACGTCAGCCATTCAAGTTGCTTCAGGCAGCTTTCTCTTCGATGGTCGAGAGAATGCTAGCGATGTTGGAAGCAGGCGCGCCAATTGCACCAGCGATGTTCGAAGCAGGTGCCGCGATGCAGCCCACGATGGAAGCAATAAGCTCCTCACGGGATGGCATTTCGGACACAGCTTTGACACCAGCAGGGTCAAGTGCCGTCTCACCCATAGCGCCACCAAGGATAACGAGCTTTTCGTTGTCTTTGGCGAAACCCTGAGCAACCTTGGCCGCAGCCACAGGATCCTCAGAAAAGGTCAGAACGGTCATACCAGTGAGGTGTTCGGCGATGCTTTCGCAAGGCTTACCCTCAAGGGCGATTTTGGCGAGCTTGTTCTTGGCAACGCGTACGGAACCACCTGCTTCGCGAGCGCGAGCACGTAGATCCTGCATTTCAGCAACTGTCAGGCCTTCGTAGCGGGCAACCACAACGACGCCAGAGCTTTCAAAGATTTGGCCGAGATCCTCGACCAATTGTTCTTTCTGGGCTCTATCCACAGTTTCACTCCAAATATGGGGCTTGGGAAGTATTCCGGCCCCGGCTCAAGTTTGCTTGGACCCTTGCGGGCCAAACGTAGAAGTCCTCGAATAACGGGGGTTGAGCCGAGTGTGACTGAGGAGATCCTCAGGTAAATTCGGTCGATCCCGCCTCAGGCAGGAATTATGAACCGAAGTTCACCCACCGTCTCGGACGAATGCACGGCTCGACGAATCGAACCTGTGTGCAGGGATGCGTTTAGAGGGGTTGGCCGCGTTTGTGAAGGGGAAAGGTGATCGAATTGTTCATCCCTTGAAAGGACACTCGGAAGGTGCATATAAGCAGGTGCGAGGACGACCTCCCCAGACGGACAATATTCCGGGACGACCCGGAGCCTATTTAGAGGTCACTATGCGTACCCCACTTGATCGTATTCGTCATGCACTGATGTTTGAAATTCTGGCTTTGGGGATTGTCGTGCCCCTTGGCTCAATCGCGTTCGGCATACCGATGTTGGATTTCGGAGTGATCGGTGTCGTAAGTGCCACAATCGCGATGCTGTGGAATTATATCTTCAACTACGGGTTTGACGTGATGTTAAAGCGGACGACGGGAACCACGCTGAAAACCGGCCGTGTCCGGATATTTCACGCTGTGCTTTTCGAAGTGGGACTGTTGTTCGTCCTGATCCCCTTTATCGCGTGGTATCTGGACATCTCGCTCTGGGTGGCGCTGGTGATGGATGTAGCGTTGGCAGGGTTCTATCTGGTCTATGCCCTCGCGTTCAACTGGGCGTATGACGCGCTCTTTCCGCTGCCGGAGTGGAGCGAGGCGCGGACCTCAGACCGCGCGGAAGCAGACGCGCGTTAACTCAAAAACGCGTCTGCTGATTTTCGGGCTCAGGACGTGCGGCTTTGCTTTGTCGCGTTTGGACTTCCGGCCGGGCCTTCGTCCATTGTCTCCTCAGCGTTGTGCCAATGTTCCTTGGCATCTTTACGAGGCGTTTTGTCATCGTCCTTGGCAACGTCTGGGCGTTTGTCTTTGTCGTCACTCATAGCGGCTCTCCTTGGTTGCGGTTCACAAGAATAACCCGCAACGGGCGGACATGGTTCCCGCAACGAAAAAGGCGCGCCCCGTTTGGGACGCGCCTTCAAATTTGTTGAGCATGGCTCGCCTAAGAGACTTAAGCGTTGCCTGTTGCGCTATCGACGTTCAGCGTAACGCTTGGGCCCATTGTAGAAGTCAAAGAGATCTTCTTCATGTATGTGCCTTTGGCGCCTGCTGGCTTGGCTTTCTGAACAGCATTGACGAAAGCGAGAACGTTTTCTTCCAGCTTGTCAGCAGAGAAGGACGCCTTGCCGAGGCCTGCGTGTACAACGCCGGCTTTTTCGACTTTGAACTGCACTTCACCGCCCTTGGCAGCTTCGACAGCTTCTTTGATGTCCATGGTCACTGTACCGATTTTCGGGTTCGGCATCAGGTTGCGTGGGCCAAGAACCTTACCAAGACGACCAACGATTGGCATCATGTCAGGTGTCGCGATGCAACGATCGAATTCGATCTTGCCGGACTGAACGGTTTCCATCAAATCCTCTGCGCCGACAATGTCAGCACCAGCGGCTTTGGCTTCGTCAGCTTTGTCGCCACGGGCGAAAACTGCGACGCGCATGGTTTTGCCTGTGCCGTTCGGCAGTGCGATCTTGCCGCGGACCATCTGGTCGGCGTGGCGGGGATCAACACCCAAAACAACGGCGATCTCGATGGTTTCATCGAATTTCGCGTTGGCGTTGTCTCTAACGAGCGCGACGCCCTCAGCGACAGTGACGCGCTCTTTACCAGCAAATGCTTCGCGAGCGGCGGTTGTGCGTTTTCCGTACTTTGCCATCTTACTTAACCTCGATGCCCATAGACCGGGCAGAACCCAGAATGATTTTCATTGCGCCTTCGATGTCGTTTGCGTTGAGGTCCTTCATTTTGGCCTCTGCAATCTCACGAACCTGCTTTGTGGAAACGGTACCGACAACTTCACGCGAAGGTGTTTTGGCGCCGGAGTTCACTTTGGCAGCCTTCTTGAGCATGTAAGCCGCCGGTGGCGTCTTGATGTCCATAGAGAAGGATTTGTCCTGATAGTACGTAATGATCGTCGGGCATGGGGCACCAGGCTCAAGGTCAGCTGTTTTCGCGTTAAACGCCTTACAGAATTCCATGATGTTGATACCGCGTTGACCCAATGCTGGGCCGACAGGTGGGGATGGGTTGGCTTTACCGGCTGCAACTTGCAGCTTCATGGTGCCAGCGACTTTTTTAGCCATTTGGCTTCTCCTTTTGTCCAGCTTCAAACCGCGGTTTGAAACCTATGTGGATGTGGTCTGGTCTGACACACGCGTGTGCCTCGCCTCCCACATGGAATGCCGGTGCCCAGTACGGACGCCGACAAGCGGTCCCTTTAACGGGGCAATCGGATTCGTGCAAGGGGGTGGGCAAAGGTTGGGGCGAATGGGTGCTGTGATAACGGTTTTTACGGTCGTGGTAACTAAAACGACACTAAATCAGTTTAGGTGAATGCAAACCGCAATTCTTTTGGTAAGACGTCAGCATAACAAAACGAAGAGCAGGCACATGAAAGACACCATAGAGGGCTACGACCCTATCGATGAAACCCGAACCGGTCAGGATTGGGTGCGCACCCTTGCGCGCTACCGCGACCCTGATGCGTTCCGCAGCTGGTTTGAACTGGCCGTAACTATCGGGCCGTTCGTGCTGCTTTGGGCGCTGGCATGGTGGAGCTTGTCTTACAGCTACTGGCTTGCGTTCGGCATCTCGATCGTAAACGGCGCATTTTTGTTGCGCTTGTTCTGCATCCAGCACGATTGCGGGCACGGCGCATTCTTCAACAGCCGTAGTTTGAGCGATTGGACCGGACGGGTGCTTGGCGTGTTGACGCTGACTCCTTATGACGTCTGGCGGCGCACCCATTCCATCCACCACGGCGCGTCCGGCAACTTGAGCCGTCGTGGCATTGGCGACGTCTACACTATGACGGTGGCAGAATACGGCGAATTGTCGGCGCTGAACCGTTTGAAATATCGTATGTACCGAAATCCGGTCGTGTTGTTTGGTCTGGCTCCTGGCTATCTGTTCCTGCTGCAGAACCGCCTGCCGTTCGGGTTGATGAACAGCGTCAAATACTGGGTCAGCGCGATGTGCACCAACGCGGCGTCGATCGTGGCTCTGGCTGTGATCTTGTACTTTGGCGGGCTGGCTCCGATCCTGCTGGTGTTCCTGCCGTCCACCCTGCTGGCTGCGACCGCTGGCATGTGGCTGTTTTATGTCCAACACCAGTTTGAAGACACGCATTGGGACGATGAAGACGACTGGCAGGTTCACGATGCGGCGCTACGTGGCAGTTCACATTATGTGATGCCGAAGGTCCTGCAATGGCTCAGCGCAAATATCGGCATTCACCATGTACATCACGTCTATGCCCGTATCCCGTTTTATCGACTGCCGGAGGTGCTGCGCGATCACACGGAATTAGCGATGGCCAACCGCATGACCATCCGCGATAGCCTGCGCAGCGCGCGACTGAACCTGTGGGATGAGAAAAGCAAACGCTTGCTGTCCTTTGCTCAGGTGCGTGCCCTTAGCAGCTAGGTCTGCCGCCTTTTAGATCGAATGAATGCCGCCCCTTTGTGGGCGGCATTTTCATTTACGGGAGAGGCTTTGACCGACGCGCCCCGCCGTGCCATGCTTTTAGCAACTGATTTCAAACATCTGACGGGGAGGGAAGGATGGAAGAAAGCGAGGCTATACCGCAACGCAAACACCTGAATGCCGCCGAGGTTGGGGCAATGGCGCACCTTTATCGCGCCGAGGTCTATCGCTCTACCATCTGGCGCACGCGGCTGGACACGACAACAAACTGGGCTGTCGTGACGTTGGGCATTGCACTGTCAATTACCTTCGCGTCGCCGGATGCATCGGCCTTGCCACTTGTGCTGGTCGGGGTCCTTCTATTGTTCTTCCTGATGGTCGAGGCACGGCGCTACCGGTTCTTCAACGTCTGGCGCGCGCGGTGCCGTTGGATGGAAACCCATTTTTACGCCCCGATGTTGCATGACGGCGATCTGCACCTCGAAGAGAACTGGCAGCAAACACTTGCGGACGATTACTGGCGCCCGAGGTACCACGTCACAATGCTGGTGTCGGTGGCCCGCCGCGTGCGCAATACCTATTTGTGGATACTGCTCATTCAGGCGCTGGCGTATGTCGGCAAACTGATCGTGCACCCCGTGCCGGCACAATCTCTCGATGAAGTGCTTGAGCGCGCATCGGTCGGACCAATTTCCGGCGGCGTCATCATCGCGCTTGGAGGCGTGTATATTTCTCTGCTCATCGGGTTGGCTGTGTGGGGTGTTCACTATGACCGCAACCGCGCGAAAAACCACGGGCGCAGTCGCGGCAGCAGCATGGGCTGACCCTGAAACGAAAAACGCCGCCCCGAGGTCGGAGCGGCGTTCTGATTTTGTGGTGGGTGGGTTTCCCCGCCCCTTACATTTGTTTGGTCACCTGGGTGAACTCCAGCTCGACAGGAGTGGCGCGGCCAAAGATGGACACAGTCACCTTGAGGCGCTGGTTGTCCTCGTCGACTTCTTCCACCATGCCGTCGAAATCCTCGAACGGGCCTTCGTTGACTTTCACCTTCTCGCCGATTTCGAAGTTGATCAGCGTACGTGGCGCTTCCTGACCTTCTTCGACGCGGCCAAGGATCTGCTGCACTTCGGCGTCGCGCATCGGCATCGGGCGCCCCTGTGGGCCCAAGAAGCCTGTGACGCGGTTGATGGAGTTGATCAGGTGGTATCCTTCGTCCGACATTTCCATGTGAACCAGCACGTAACCGGGCATAAAGCGACGCTCTGCGGTGACTTTCTTACCGCGGCGCACTTCGATGACTTCTTCGGTCGGCACCAAGACTTCAGTGAT
>RCMY010005440.1_pt1 | contig 10807 bp, 7 predicted proteins | sample 2041341 | NCBI WGS metagenome assembly RCMY01 (sample SAMN09708234, study PRJNA481090) | Marine sediment metagenome, whole genome shotgun sequencing project.
ATAGCCTTGAAAAAGCACAAATATACTCATTGTAGAGTACTTTTAGTAACAACTAAATTTCGACAAAAGTTTTATCGGACAGCAATAATTTTGAAACTTTATAATCAATATTATTAAAATATTTTAACTTTACAATAATTAAACAATTGGCGAGCATCTGTCTTTCTGATAATATTACAAGATATTGGCTAGATTTGATTTTATAGCTGTAGTATCACCAAATTAGTATGAAAATAACAAAACCAACTTACGAGTATATATAAGAATAATTAAGCCAAATTGTATCAGTTCATACATTGGGAATAAGTCGTACCTTTATTTACAAATTGGCTTATTATTCTATTTAGGATTACGCTCTACAAAAAATATCTACAATATCACTAATGTTACCATACCACAAAGACTTTGTCTATACGAGAATGATATTTTACGATTTGCGACCAATTCTTATCTAGAACTAGAAATCAGGATGTTCAGATACCATAAATTCATTGACATTTAACATCATTTCATCTATTTTCTCTTCCTGTGATTTTCTTGCTCCAGGATGCCAACTATCAATAAGCAGAATATTTTTCTCTTTACAATAGAAACACCAATTATTTATTTTTTTAAAAGATAATTTTGGATATATAAACTTCTTTGCGATTTCTGTCATATAGCATCCGTAAGTATCCGAATAGCCACAGCAGACTACAATGTTAGGTTGTAATATATCAGCTACCTGCGTACGAAGAAAATCTTTATCACGTTCTGCATATTCCTGTATAGCACTTATACTAGCTTGCGTACCACCTGCAATTTTCTTCACATTAACTATGGCTAACGGATATTTTCCTATTACTTCATTTGGTGTATCGAAATAATCACCTTCATGATTTAAAGAAGGGATGAATGTCTCTGACACTGTTGATAATCCCTGCAACCATTTGAATACAATATTAAAAGTACGATGATAAACTGTAGGCCATTGCCATTCTCTATAATCTTTGTCAAGGTTACCATTTGTTTCTTTCATCAAAAACACAACACGGCGCTTTGCATTAATCCACATTTCCTCTTCTTGTTCGCCATATTGTCCTTCTACATCACTTATACTACACAATCCATCCCTACAAAATTGTATTTGTTCTTCTTTCGAGTAACTTTGAAGCCATTCTTCGTATAGGAAATCTTCTTGTTCATGGATGTTTTTGTTCATAATGTTATTGCTTAATATTTATTATTATGTTAATCAATTAAATGCATACCGTAACAAAAATTGTTTAGTATATGAAGTCTATTTATTTTTCTGCAAAGTACTTATAGCCATAAAATTTATATACCTGCAATTTTTACTTTCCAATCCTCCAGAATAGCTCCAAATTCAGTTTGCTTATATCCTTTTTTTATAATTTTCATACGGAAAAAGATTAATGCTTATTTTCACTGTCGATATTACGGATAGATTTTTCGATCTCTTCAATAGATGGCAACTGACTCTTAAAATCATCGGGAATAAGTTTGGATAAATCATATTCAGATATGCCTATTGGCTGACTGCAAGACTCAAGAGAATACTGGGCCATTACATCATCTTTGGTCTTGCATACAATAAGCCCAATAGTGGCATTGTCGGTAGGTTTCTTCTTAAGATGATTGACAGCACTAACATACGTACCCAACTGACCAATGAAGGCGGGTTTAAACTTACATGCTTTGAGTTCAATAACAACATAGCAACGCAACTCAAGGTGATAAAAGAGGAGGTCTGCAAAAAGAGTTTCATCTCCTACCTCTAGTGGAACTTGACGACCTACATAAGCAAAGCCCTGTCCAAGCTCTATTAGGAAACGAGTTATGTTGCCTGTCAACGCATCTTCGAGTTCTCGCTCTTTATAATTCTCAGTGAGTGTGATAAAATCAAATGTATAAGGGTCTTTCAATGTCTGCTGTGCCAGTTCGCTCTGCGTATCAGGCAGAAAACGGGAGAAGTTGTTCACCGCCTTACCCTGACGCTCGTAAAGATCAGTGTCCAAGAAGTTAAGTAATACGGCCCGACTCCATCCGTTCTCTACAGTCTTTTGCAGGTAAAAAAGGGCTTTGTTAATATCTTTGCACGACGACATAATATACAGATGATGCCCCCACGGAACAGAGAAAAACATGTCTTTCCCTAATTGGGCAACAACTTGTTGCCCAATTGAGCCTTCTTGGTTATAAAACAAAAACCACTGACGTATATATTTTAGATTCCGGTAAGAAAAACCTTTCATATCGGGAAATTCAGCCATCAGTTCACGGCTGAGTTCTTTGAGAAAACCGTCGCCCCAATTAGCTGTTTTTTGTCGTTCGGTTATTTCTTTGCCTAGATTCCAATACATCTGGAGCATGCCACTGTTGACCTTAACCGCTGCTTTTATCTGGGCTGTTCGTATTTCGTTTTTAAGGGTTTTCACCCATTGAGCAAACTCAATATTAATATTTAGTCTTTGTTCCATAAATTCATTATCTTAGTGCTACAAAACAAACCAATATAGAAAATATCTAACATGGCAAAAGTAGTTATTTAAACCTGCTTGGCTTTTAATTATGTCGAATTAGACACAATTAAAAATTGGATGATTTAATTCGCCTAAATACTCGACTGTATTATTAAATAGAATGGCAACATCTTTTAAAGCCAATTGAACTATTTTTCAACAAAGTACTTATAGCCATAAAGTTTATATACCTGCAATAATCTTTCAAGTCGCTTTCTGAAATCAGGATAGTTCTTCTTATCATATTGCATCCACTGCACCTCTGACAATGCAGCCATTCGTGGCAACACCTGATATTCTGCAAGGGATGGACACACGATGTATTCAGTCCAGAGGTTTCCCTGGACGCCTATGATATGTTTCTTTTCGGCAGCAGTCAAAGAATCAGGCACAGGTTGGTAACTATACGTTTTCTCTATATTCAGATTTCCACCAATAAGCAATGGCTCATTCCATGTTTTATCAGTCTGATAATAATCAAAGTAACAATATGAAACAGGAGTCATAATGGCATCATGACCAAGACGCGAAGCCTTGATTCCGCCCTCTACTCCACGCCATGACATAATCGTGGCACTCTTCTGAACATCACCCTCAAGGATTTCATCCCAACCAATAATTTTACGACCTTTCTGATTTAGATATTTCTCTATTCTTGACACAAGATATCCTTGCAATCTGTTTTCGGCAGTACACTCCTTATCACCTTTAATTTCTAAACTCTTAATCTTTCCTTGACATTTTTCACAAGTAGTCCATCTTGTTTTAGGAGCCTCATCACCACCAAGATGTATGTATTTAGATGGAAATATATCCATGAGTTCATCCATTACATCCTGTATAAATTGGTAGGTTTTCTCGTTTCCTGCACAAAGGATATCATCAAAAACGCCCCAGTTTCCACTCACCTGATAAGGACCACCAGTACAACCTAGTTCCGGATAGGCAGAAAGTGCACCAAGCATGTGTCCCGGCATATCAATTTCTGGTATCACCGTGATGTATCTTTCTTTGGCATATTCCACGATTTCACGAGCTTGCTCTTGGGTATAAAAGCCTCCATATTGAGTATCATCATAGAGTGAGGAATTGCGACCTAAAGTAGTATGCTTACGAATTGAACCGATTTTTGTAAGCAAAGGATATTTCTTTATCTCTATTCTCCAACCCTGATCATCCGTGAGGTGCCAGTGAAAAGTATTCATGTTGTGCAATGCCAGCAAATCAATGTATTCCTTGACGAAATCAACAGGAAAGAAATGTCTTGCCACATCCAGCATCATACCACGATAAGCAAAACGAGGCGTATCACTAATCATTGCTGCCGGCAAAACTACATTTTCAGCATGCTGAATAATCGGCAACGACTTACGTAAAGTCTGAATTCCATAAAACACGCCATTTGCAGTTTTTCCTGATATAATAATATGATGTTTATCAATCTCTATTTTATAAGCTTCGTCACCATTAATCTTTTTATCAATACGTAAGAATATGTTGCCATCAGATTTAGAAGGACGAGACTTAACCATCAGAGAAAGTCCCACAGACTTATTGATATATTCGGCAAGAAAAGCAGCGTTTCTTTTTAAAAGGCTGTCACCATTAGCATACACTATATTCGCAGAAGCATCAAGGATAAAAGGTTTATTGCCCAATATCTTAATATTCTCAGGCAATGGCACTACACGATAGTCAGCCTTAACATCATCTGCATAAGCAGAAGAAACACAGATAGATACTATCATGGCACAAAAGAATGATAAAATTCGTTTCATTACGTTTTAATTATTATCAGTATTATATTTAACAATACCAACGGTTTGAAACTGAAGCCGAAGACATTAATTAATTCACAAATGTAATCAAAATCGAAACAACGACAAAATAAAACAGCAAGTTTTTAATTTCAACAAAGTATATGGTAAAAAAACGAATTTGATATTTTACCGAAATATTATGTAAAAACTATTAGACTGTAAATGAATAATTAGCGAATTATTTGTATCTTTGCATGCGTTATCACAAAGAAAGATTATGATTAAAGAATCTTCACGCAAATCCACAATAGTGAAAACCAGTTATGTTGGTATCGGAACCAACATATTGCTAGCATTGTTTAAAGCTATAGTGGGACTGGTTGCTAACTCGATAGCCATCGTGCTTGACGCATTAAACAACTTGACTGACGTGCTGTCTAGCTTGATAACTATCATTGGAGCAAAACTTGCCAATAGACCTGCTGACAAAGGACACCCATACGGACATGGACGAATAGAATATTTCAGCGCAATAATTATTGCCTTTATCGTTCTTGCTGCCGGGATTACATCTCTTATTGAATCTGCAAAGAAAATCCTTAACCCAGAACCTTCTCAATATACTTATATTTCTGTATCAATAATTGCCGTTGCAGTGGTAGTTAAAATCGTGCTTGGAAACTACGTATCGAAGATTGGTAAAACAGTAAACTCTCAAGCATTATCGGCTTCAGGTGCAGATGCATCATTCGATGCTGTGATTTCTGCTGCAACTCTGATATCGGCACTGATTATGATGATATGGGGTATATCGGTTGACGCATGGTTGGGTGCTCTGATATCAATCGTTATCATTAAAGCAGGTATAAAAATGGTGATGTCTCCAGTAAACGACCTCATGGGGAGACGCATTGACGCAAAACTGACGAAAAGCATAAAACAGGATGTAGCATCAATTGAAGGAGTAAACGGTGCATACGATTTACTGCTACACAACTATGGACCAGAAAAAACGGTCGGATCGGTACATATCGAAATCGCAGACACACTGAGCGCAAGTGAGATTTATATGATAACAAAGAATGTACAAAGAAAGATAAGAGAGAAATATAATATATTTCTAACGGTTGGAATATATGCTATAAACTCAAAAGACAAGATAGCCCTTGATATGCAAAAGCAAATCAGGACTGTAATAGCAAAATATAAAAACATCATGCAGATGCATGGACTGTATATAGACAGAACACTTAAAATTATACAGTTTGACATATTGGTGAGTTTTATGGAAGAAAATGTCTTAATGCTGAGACAGAAAGTTATAACTGACATCAACAAGATATTTACTGACTATGATATAGAAATAAACATTGACAGAGATATCACTGACTGAGATTACACAACATTACTATACGAGAAATAAATGAAAACGGAACTTGAAATTGCACGCGAATGCAAATTGGAACGCATTGAAAAGATTGCGGACAAGATTGGATTACCAAGTGAGGATTTAGAAAACTATGGCAAGTATATTGCCAAAGTTCCACTGAAACTTATTGACGCTGACAAAGTTGCCAAAAGTAATCTTATTCTTGTTACTGCTATAAGCCCTACTAAGGCCGGTATCGGAAAGACCACTGTAAGCATTGGCCTATCTATGGCGATGAACAGACTGGGAAAGAAATCAGTGCTAGCTCTTCGTGAGCCAAGTCTTGGTCCTTGCTTCGGCATGAAGGGCGGTGCTACCGGTGGAGGTTATTCACAGGTATTGCCAATGGATAGAATAAATCTGCATTTCACAGGTGATTTCCATGCAATTACTTCTGCTCACAACATGATTGCGGCGTTGCTAGACAACTACATATATCAGCATCGTGAGGAAGGATTCGCTCTGAAAGAAGTTCTGTGGAAACGAGTTTTGGATGTCAACGACCGTAATTTGAGATGTATCACAACAGGTATTGGTCCTAAGACAAACGGAATTATAGCAGAAAGCGGATTTGATATTACTCCAGCAAGCGAGATCATGGCTATACTTTGTCTAGCAAAAGACGAAGACGACCTGAGACTTAGAATAGAGAATATACTACTTGGAGTAACGCTCGACAACAAACCATTCAAAGTAAGAGATCTTGGTGTTGGTGGAGCTATAACTGTATTGCTGAGAGATGCACTATCACCAAACTTTGTGCAGACGATAGAAGGTACAGCAGCATTTATACATGGCGGTCCTTTTGCTAACATCGCTCATGGATGCAACAGTATCCTAGCAACAAAAATGGCAATGACATTCGGTGACTATGTTGTAACAGAAGCTGGATTCGGTGCTGATCTTGGTGCAGAGAAGTTCCTTGATATTAAATGCAGAAAAGCAGGAATACAGCCTAAGCTTACTATTATCGTGGCTACAATCATGGGACTGAAGATGCACGGTGGTATGCAGGTTGGAGATCCAAACAATGGAAATATCGACAACATAAAAGCTGGACTTGAAAATCTGGATAAGCACATCAGCAACATGCGCAATATGGGACAAAGCGTAGTTGTTACCTTAAACAGATTCAGCAACGATAAAGAAGAAGAAATAGATATCGTCAGACAACACTGCATAACATGTGGAGCAGGATTTGCTATGAATGAGGCTTACATGAAGGGCGGTGAAGGATGTTTGGAACTTGCACAGTTAGCCATAGACACAATATCAAACAATCCTTCTAGAGATATTAAATTCACATACAGCGAAACAAATAGCATAAAAGACAAGATTACTAGTGTTGCAAAGAATGTATATGGTGCAAGCAACGTGGTATTTAAGAAGTCGGCTATGAAAGCTCTTGAACGCATTGATGAATGGGGACTAAGCAATTATCCAGTATGTATTGCTAAAACACAATATTCTCTAAGCGACGATGCAAAGAGATATGGTGTGCCAAAGGACTTCACATTCACTATTCGTGACCTTGTTATAAACACTGGTGCCGAAATGATTGTGGCAGTAGCCGGAGACATCATGCGCATGCCTGGATTGCCAAAGCATCCACAAGCAGAAAGAATTGATATTGAAGACGGTCTCCTTGTGGGACTAGAATAATATAAACGAAATAAGGCAGAAAACAATTTGTATTTTCTGCCTTATTTTTTTATATATTAAATGCTTTACAACTTACCTTGTTCTCCAAGATAACTATCCTTGAAACCTAAGAAATAAAGCACACCATCAAGTCCGATATTACTTATTGATTGTTGAGCAGTAGCCTTAACACGTGGTTTTGCATGATATGCAATACCAAGTCCTGCTTCGGAAATCATCGGTAAGTCATTAGCTCCATCACCTACGGCTATTGTCTGGGCAAGATTTACTTTCTCTACTTGGGCAATGAGCTTAAGAAGTTCAGCCTTACGCTTGCCATCAACAATATCTCCAATATATTTACCAGTGAGCTTTCCGTCTTCGCCAACTTCCAACTCATTTGCATATACATAATCAATACCATAACTACGACGCAGATACTCTCCGAAGTATGTGAAGCCACCACTAAGTATCGCAATCTTATAACCACATCTTTTCAATACAGACATAAGACGATCAGCACCCTCAGTGATAGGCATGTTTTCAGCAATCTCCTGCATCACTCCTGCATCAAGTCCTTTGAGAAGCGCAACACGCTCAGCGAAACTTTCCTTAAAGTCAATTTCTCCACGCATTGCTCTTTCTGTAATAGCTTTCACTTTATCCCCCACTCCAGCACGCGCAGCTAACTCGTCAATACATTCTGTCTGAATAAGGGTTGAATCCATATCAAAACAGATTAGACGACGCATACGGCGATACATATCATCACGCTGGAAAGAGAAATCTATTTCTTCTTCAGAAGCCAAGTGCATAAGTGAAGCCTGCATCTGTTCTCTATCAGCAGGTGTACCTCTTAAAGAGAACTCAATACATGCACGAACATTGCGTTCAGGTTTCTTAATACTCATTCTACCAGTAAGTCTCAAGATAGAGTCAATATTCAGTCCCTGATCAGCGATAATCTTTGTAGCTGCGGCAATCTGTTTTGCAGAAAGAGTACGTCCGATGACAGTAAGAATAAATCTGTTCTTACCCTGGCGATTAACCCATGATTCATATTCATCATCAGAAATAGGTGTAAAACCTATATTCACGTTCAGTTCGTCAGCCTTGAAAAGCAATTCTTTCATAACCGGACCAGAATGCGTATCATCAATACGGATAAGAATACCCAGCGAAAGCGTGCTGTGAATATCAGCCTGACCGATATCCAGAATATGTGCGTTGTGAACCGCAAGTATTTCCATTACCGAAGCTGTAAGTCCTGGACGATCCTGACCTGTTATACGAATTAAAATCTGTTCTTCTTTCATAATGAAATGATATATATTACTCCGCCTTAATAAAAACAAGCGGTTGAGTTTTTACTACAAAGTTATTTCCCCAGAACCGAAGCAACGATGATGCTGATTGTCATATATGACACAAAATTGTCCAGGAGCTACGCCATGAACCTTATTTGCAGCATGAATAGTATATGTACCATCAGCGTTTCGTTCCAATGTTGCTGGTAAATACTCAGGAGTGTGTCTTATCTTGAACGTAATAGTATCTGGAAGCTGCAGTTCTGCGCTTCCTTCAGGACAATATGTTGTGAAATGGAAATCATGAATTTTAAAGTCATGTTTGTATGCCGTTTCAGGATCATAACCATGACTGACATAAAGGATATTGCTGTCAACATCTTTTTTAACGACAAACCAAGGTCCACCACCAAATCCAAGTCCCTTACGCTGACCGATTGTATGAAACCAAAGTCCCTTATGCTGACCAATGACATTACCAGTTTCAAATTCAACTACATCACCAATCTTTTCACCAAGGTAACGCTTAACGTATTCATTATAATCAATATTACCAAGGAAACATATTCCCTGACTATCACGGCGTTTAGCATTGACAAGATGTTCACGTTCGGCAATCTCCCTCACTTCATTCTTTTCAAAATGACCTATCGGAAATATCGCTTTACGCAACTGCCAATCATAAATCTGGGCAAGGAAATCAGTCTGGTCCTTTACAGGATCAGGACTTGTAGTGAGCCATTTGCATCCGTCTAACCATTCAGTCTGTGCATAATGTCCGGTTGCTATCAAATCGTAGTCATGGCCCATTTTTTCATCAAATGCACCAAACTTAATCAGACGATTACACATCACATCAGGATTAGGCGTGAAACCAGCCTTAACCTTATCCATAGTATATTTTGTTACCTGATCCCAATATTCCTTGTGGCAATCGATAATATTTAGTTTGCAGTCAAATCTGGCAGCAACGGCAGTAGCCATTTCTAAATCTTCTTCGCTACTGCAATCCCATTCCTCTTTTTCTTCTGGTCCTATCTTTATGTAGAAACAGTCTGGTTTTGCACCATGACTAACCATCTCATAAAGAACGACACTACTGTCGACACCACCCGAAAGAAGGAGTGCAATCTTTTTACCCTTTATATCCTCGTAATCAATCATATTTTGCAAAAGTAACAAAATTATTTGTTATTCACTCTTTTACTACCAACTTTCATTCTATCAAAGCCCAAACCGTAAACTCCGGTAACGGCACTTTGACTGACAAAAGCATTTGGATCAACATCATCAATAATGCTGAAAATATTGTGGCTTTCGTTCTGCTTTGCTATGACAAACAACATGCCCATCTTCTTTCCGCTGTAAAAGCCATGAGCATCTATCACGGTGCAACCACGTGCAGCCTCATCATTTATGAGTCTACCAATTTCCAGATACTTCTCTGATATTACAAAGAACTGAACTGAACGACGGAAACCATTTATCACATGATCTATTGTGTATGACATGACAAAAAGCACGATATAGCCATAGATAACTTTTTCCCAACTGTTTAATACAAGATAACTGGATGTTATGACACAAAGATCGCATACCAGAATAATATGTCCAAGCGACACATCATGATATTTATGCACAATAGAGGCAATGACATCAGAGCCACCAGTGCTGCCATTACGCAAAAGACTGAATCCTGTTCCTATACCTAAAAGCAGACCACCTACTACACATGCAAGAAAAGGTTGATCATGAAACATTATCGTATCTCCAACAATTCTTTGCCAGAAAGTAGTGAAGACCGTGAAAAACGCAACGGCATATATTGTCTTGATACAGAATTTAAATCCAAGTACCTTCAATGCAGCCGCAAGAAGTAATACGTTTATGGCTAGATAAGTGTACTGCACAGGAATACCCATACCCCAATAAACGATTGAAGAAACGCCAGGAAGACCTCCTATAGTAATTTTGTTTGGTAAAAGAAAAGCCACCCATCCAAGACTACTGATGACCATTCCAATAGCAATTATAAGGTAATCATATATACCTCTTATTAGTTTTCTTTCTTCTCTTCTCATTACATAATATCTTATAATGGATGCAAAATTACAAAATAAAAATAAAAAAACTCCGCAATTGCGGAGT
>RCMY010005808.1_pt1 | contig 10807 bp, 11 predicted proteins | sample 2041341 | NCBI WGS metagenome assembly RCMY01 (sample SAMN09708234, study PRJNA481090) | Marine sediment metagenome, whole genome shotgun sequencing project.
AGGGCAAAATAGGGGCCAGCCAATTGCGCGATTTGCCCCGTCAGCGCGAAAATACCCGCGCCGATCATCACACCGGTTCCCATCCCGACCGCACCGGCTAAACTGATTGAGCCTTTTTTCAGAGTTTCGTCGCTATGTGCATGTTTCAACGGCATCTCTCTTTTTTCATTATCGCGAAGCCTGGTCAGGGCAGTGCCACCATCTGGTGCCCCTCACCTTCGATCTGGAATTCGCTTCGGGCCGTCATCGTCGCCTGATCAATAATCCAAATCTTTGGCTCGGCACGTGACGAAATAAAGAGCGTGCCGGTGCCCGGTATATTCGTCAAATGGTAAGGTTCCGGGGATAGGTCTGCATATTGTATTGCGCCGTCGGCAAGGGTGATTGCCGCAATCTTGTCTTCACCGCGACCAGCAATAAAAAGCGTTGCGCGGTCATCCGATAGATCTATCGCGTGCAACTCGCCACCAATGGCAAAGCTCCGCAAGACTGTTCCGTCGGACAGCGACAGTTCGATCACGTTGCCAGCGTCTGCGTCCGCCGCATAGAGCACCGCTGTTTCGGGGTCGATGACGATATGTTCCGGCCCAGTGCCAACGACCATATTGCGCCGCACGATCCCGCGTCCGAGGTCAACTTCGCTGATCGTTCCGTTGCCTGTGTTCGACACATAGACAACTTCAGGATCGGACCCGAAGGCCGCGTAATTCGGCATGCTGCCGGTCGGAATATACGCCGTCAGCGTGAAGGTTGTCAGGTCAATCACCGATATTCCATCGCCCGTGGGGTGGGTCGCGACGGCATAACGCCCATCGGGGGAAACGGCGGTGTGATGCACGGCACCGGGGACTTCGATCCGCCGCATAATCTCACCAGACGTCGCATCCAGAATGCTGACAATGCTGATGCCTGCATCCGAGGGCCCAATTGGTGCATCTTCGGCCACTGAATGATGGGCAGCATGCTCATCCTCGGAAACGCCTTCGGGTTGGATCAGTTCCGATATCGCCGCGCGGTCGGTCTCGGAATAGCTGCCCGCAACCAAATACGGCACACCGGGCGCGCCGGACAGCCCATGCACCGCCTCAAGCCCTGTGATCGTCTTCACCGTTTCACCGGTTTCAGCATTGACCATGAGCACGGTATTGGCGCTACCCTCGGGCACAAAAACCACTGGCTCTGCTATCGCGATTGATGTGGAAAGCATCAATGCGGCTGTCACGGCATAATTTAGTTTGAACATCGCGATATTCCCTCTGATGTGTCTGGTGAATTGCGGACGCCGCTTTCAGCAAAGGCAAACGCAACGATTTCGGGACGCCGTTGGTGCACGCGGGCCGCAAATCTGAGCGGCAGACCGCATGCAATGGCGAATAGGATGAGTGTCATTTTTATTTCTCCTCTTGGGACGAAACCCAGCGACATACGCTGGGATGAGACGGATCAGCATGCGCCACAGCGCCCGCCGATCTGGGTCTCCATGGCATTGTCACTTTCAACACTGGTTGCGACAGACGTGTCTCCACTGAACAGCTTTGCCGCGCTGGACTCTTGCTTCTTGGAAGAGGATCCGCAACAGCAGCCTTTTGACCCTTGATCAGGCGTTGCCCTGAGCGGGTTAATATTTGATGGCATTTTCGTTTTCTCCATCAGTAAGTGTCTCCTGTAAGATATAGACGCCCGAGGCGTCCCAACATTACGCAGGCACAGATGCCTTCAGGGATTTGGCCGGTTCGCCAGATCGCAATCACATCCTGCCAAACCATGTTCTGGACAGATCCGGGACATCTCTGCGAACCGCTCCTTCAGAGCCTGGCGTCCACATCCAAGTTGATCAGCTATCGTGCTCGCGCTGAGGCCCAAGCTGCGTGCGACGTCCTCAAGAAGCCCTCCGTCGACATCGACGCGTTGCACAATCTCGGCCTGTTCAGGCGGAAGCGTAGACAAAAAAATGTCGATGCAATCGCATATCAATTCGTCAAGTTCAGGGTCACTTGCCGGATCAGAGCCAGTCGGACCTTTCACGATCTCATTCCTTGTCTGGCGTCGAACCGTTGCGCATAGCGACAGCCCAGATTAAGTTCCGCCGATTGCCCGGCGGCGTTCTCAGGAGACTTAGACTCTGACCTGTCAATGGCACCTCCCATATTTTCCAACCTTTCAGATGAGAAGACGTGCTAAAGGCGAGGTCATTACACCAACATACGCATTTCAGAGTGGTGAGCAGTCGACGAAGGCCGCTTGTCACAAGAATGGTCGCAGTCACAAATCATAAAATTGCCTTCTCCACAGACCGGGCAGACCTCTGCTATTTTTTTCTTCAACGCCGCTCTGGTACGATGAACTCGAACTCCCAAAGAGTTCAAGCTCAGCCCAAGATCAGCAGCGACCGACTTACGCGGCTCCTCTCTTAAATCAATCCGTGTCAGTAATTCGGCCTGAGAAGGATTTAACATCTTCATAGCTGCGACGATGCAGGTGCAGGCAGGTTCATCAAGGTCCGTCACCTCTTGCTGGAGTACTTTGGTCTCGATCGCATAGGCTGCTGCGCCGCGATTTCGCGTTGCGTGCCGTCGGTAGTGATCTGTTAATGCGTGCCTTAAAGTGATGCCGAGCCAAGCATTTAGGCGCTCATGACTTTGAACCTGTGCATGGTGGCGCAGCACTTTGACGCAGAAGTCTTGAAAGACATCCTCGGCATCCGCTGGTCTGCTCAGTCGACGTCGAAGAAAGCCAAGAAACCGATTGCGGGATTCAACTAGTTTTGCCTCGACGTCCCGGCGCGACACTTCTGTTACATAGCTATTTTGTTCAGCAAACATTTTTTTGCTCCTTTCACATGATTTTGTGCAGCATCAAAAACCGATGCTGGCAGTCAGACCTGTGAAAGGCGTCGTGGCGGATGAAAGAGCAGATACTTTACTTCATACGGCTTGAAGTATGATTCAGTCGGGTTTTCTGGTGAACTCACAAAGCGCTCCAGCGCCAAGTTGCTTATCGGAACAATCACACTGAAACAGCTATATCCGACGTGACAATTCACGTCCGAGGTCGTCTGCTCCAAAGCATCGCCAACGACGCCTCCGTCAAAGACCAATTCGTTGGCGGACTGCGCCGAAAGAATGCGATGGTCAATCTCAGAGACCTTCGTCAGTGCAGAAAAGAGAAATGCCAAGATCACCGCCGTGACAGTCACCACGTGCAATCCAACTGTCCACTTTGTTAGCTTCGATGCCGTCATACTATGAACTTTTGCGGATTCCATATTCTCCTTTTACAGTTGCCTGATCCTAATTGCCTTGACTTAGATTGTCTGACGTCAGCACCCTTGAAAACCGTTTGCTCAAAAAAAGCATGATCGGGGATGGGGCGACCGAGGAATGAGGTATCCCGCACCCGAGAAGATGGAAATTATTCGCACTGTTGAGGGATCACATCTGCCGACCAAGCAGACCCTCGACTTGCTGGGGATACCCCGCACCACATTTTATCGCTGGTATGACCGTTACGTCGAAGGTGGGCTTGTCAGATTGCTCGCCGCGTCCCGGGTCTGTCTGGAACCGCATTCCACAAGAAAGGCGGGACGATCTGATTGAGTTCGCGCTGGAACATGAGGCTTTGACCACGCGGGAACTGGCGGTCAAATACACCGATGAGAAGCGGTATTTTATATCTGAATCATCAGCATACCGCATTCTGAAAGCAGCCGACCTGATCACGGCACCCGATTATGTGGTGATCAAGGCCGCTGATGAGTTCACGGACAAAACCACGGCCATCAACGAGATGTGGCAGACCGACTTTACCTACTTCAAGATCATCGGCTGGGGTTGGTATTACCTCAGCATGATCCTTGATGATTACAGCCGCTACATCATCGCATGGAAGCTTTGCACAAACATGCGGGCTGATGACGTCACCGCCACGATCAAGCTCGCTTTGACGGCATCCGGCTGCGACCAGGCTGTCGTGCGCCACAAGCCACGTCTGCTCAGTGACAATGGATCGTGCTATATCTCGGGTGATTTGGCGGAATGGCTGGAGGATCAGGAAATGACGCATGTCCGCGGCGCACCGTTTCACCCGCAAACGCAGGACAAGATCGAGCGCTGGCATCAGACGATGAAAAACCGGGTGCTGTTGGAAAATTACTATCTGCCTGGCGATCTCGAACGTCAGATCGGGGCCTTCGTCGATTACTACAACAACCAGCGCTACCACGAGAGTTTAAACAACGTTACGCCCGCCGATGTCTACTTCGGACGGGACAAAGTCATTCTAAGGGAAAGGGAGAAAATCAAGAAACAAACAATCCGCCAACGCCGCTTGCAACATCAAAAACAAGCCGCATAATCAATCACACAAACGAACCAGAGCCTCCAAAACTCAAACCGCTCCGATGTCCCATTTTATATGACGACGGACAACTTAGATCAGTCTCTGAGATCGCTCTGCGCGAGGTTTGCGACACCCGAGGCGACATTCTTACCGTTCTCGCCAATGCTGTTCACCCCTAAGTCGACGAAATTCGGCATAGATCTTTGAATTTAATATATAAAAGAGGCCATACATGTCCCCACCAATCACATACATTCGCCATCTTCCTCCGGAGGTTGATCTTCTTGCATTGTCGTTCCTTGGGCTTTTCGCATGGGAGATACTGCAGGCGCCCCTATTCTCAAGCATGAGTCAGGTGGACCACTTTGCCGGGATATACATTTGTCTGAAGGCAACGCTGGGCGATCTGGCAATCGCACTTACGGCGTTCTGGAGTGCGGCCGTCTTGGGCCGAAGTCGCAAGTGGTTCACGCTCCCAGGTAAGCGTGCTCCGGCCGTATTTTTTGCGGTAGGGCTTCTGCTGACCATCGGTTTGGAGTACGTCCACACCGAGATCACGGGACGTTGGGCCTACGACGGGGTAATGCCGCTCCTACCGATCATTGGCACAGGTCTGACTCCGATCCTGCAATGGATTTTTGTGCCGCTCTTGGTTCTGTCGTACCTGCGCAGACTGCCTCCAAAAATCAGTGATTCAGGGCGTTCTTAGTAGTCATTTACTGTGTGGTCGGGTCGGATGGAGCAGCAGCTCGCGGCCCTCAGCAAGCTCACGGTTAGCTCTCAGGCTGGTTCAAGAGCCCGCGGCTGTAATGTTTGTCCACGCGCTGCGTCAATAAATGCAGAGACCACGATTAGAGTCGGCGGAAGCCGCCATTGAACTCGCGGTGGCTTCGAACAACCGAGAAGGAGGAGAACCCAAGATGAACGCTTCTGATGTCATGACCAAAAATGTTGTGACTGCAAGTCCAGACACGACCGTGAAGCAAGCGGCCGAACTCATGACGCAGCACCGAATAAGTGCGGTTCCTGTTCTCGATAAGAATGGTGCACTGGCAGGCATCGTGAGTGAGGGGGATTTGATGCGCCGCGTGGAAGGGGCCCTTGAGCAAACCCGATCCTGGTGGCTATCGCTCTTCTCCGGTGACCGAGAAAATGCAAAAGACTTCGTGCGCGACCACGGCAGGTATCTCAAAGATATCATGACCACTGGAGTTACCACCGTCACGCCAGACGTTCCCGTTGGCAAGATCGCCAGATTGTTGGAACAAGAACACATCAAACGGGTTCCAGTTCTGGAAAATGGGCAGCTTGTTGGAATTGTAAGCCGCGCCAATCTGTTGCAGGCAATGGCTGCGCAGCCCACCGTTCACATTCAGTCAAAGGCAACCGACGACGAAAAGCGTAACGTCGTCTTGGGAGCACTTGCGCAGGTGCCAGGGTTGAATCCGGTCCATCTGAATGTGGTTGTCGCGGAAAATCGGGTCGACGTCTGGGGCATTGTCAATTCCAACGATGAGGAAACCGCTGCCAAAGTCGCGTTGGAAGCAATTGATGGCCTTGGTGATGTATCGGTGCATTTGGGTCGCATCCCCAACTATGCCTGGGGAATGTAGAAAAATAGCTGATCTGAGAAACCCGGTGTGTGGAGCATGACATGCCAGGCCATCTCTCTTGATTTTTACGAGAACTTCCACGGGGTGGAGACGCTGGTATGACTACTCTAACTCGAGCGACCTCGTCACCGCATGATCTAAGCGAAGAGATTCATCATCAAACAACAAGCGCTACTGGCCAGAGCGATCGACGAATGAACCCACATGTTGATGCACGAAGTGTAACAAATCGGCCCGACGCGCGTCTATGAGTACATCCTGCGGTCTGCGGTGCATCTGGTGCGCCGGTCTCGGGACGGTGACGGCCTATCGACCGTTTTCCGGTCAGAATGTGTTTAAAAAGAGGATATTCTCATGCGACTAACCAGTTTATTTGCCTCGACGATCATCGTTGCGATGGCGAACACCCCCGTGGCCGTTCGCGCTGCTGATTTGGAGACTCTTCCCGATGCGTCAACTTCCGATGAGCAAGGGGCTCAGCAGTGCCAGAGCGACCTTCGGGCGTTCGAACGCGAACTGTCGGACGTCGGCTTTGGTGTCTTGGCACCGGGTGGCTACAGTGCGGGATACGCTAACTACGGCACGAGTTATTATGGCTATGGCGTGATCGGCACGTCGCGTGCGCAGATTCAGGCGTTGCGAAACGCCGCCCAGGTCTACGCGTTTCAAGACAATGAGGAGGCATGTCAGACCGAGCTTGCCTCCATGCGTCAAATTTACGAACAGCATAACGAGCTGGTTGGTACCGCAGCCGACGACCCGGCGGTCCGGACGGCGTGGCGGCGCTCCCATCTCGCGAACGCGATTCCAGTCTCAGAGATGGATCAGCTGATGCGCGCGGATTTGGTCACGGGAGCCGATCTCCGCACCACCGGTGATGAGACGCTGGGAGAAATTGAGGACATCGTGCTCGACCCGCAACGGCAGACGATCGCCTACGTGTTGGTCTCAAGCGGGGGCTTTCTTGGAATAGGCGAAGAGTTGGTCGCGGTGCGTTGGTCCGATCTGCGCGCTACTGAGGATCACGAGATTTTCGTGCTCGATGTGACGCCAGAAGCCTTCGCGGCAGCACCCAAGGTGGAGCGGCGGAACTTCGAGGAAAGCGCAGGCGAGGCATGGCGTGACGGCCTCGATCAATACTGGGCCAGCGTCGTCGACAAGTCATAACCGCGAACTCTTAACTTAAATTCGTAGCTCAATGCCGAGGCTTCGCCCAAGATGCCGTCAGATATACAATCGCCAAATGATCGGCAAGAGCCGCTCCAGGAAGAGCCTGATCCAGACACCAAAGATCATCTAAGGTGTCCGGCTCAGGCCCAAGTCCCGATAAATGCCAGTTAAAAACAAAGAACCCGTACGAAATAGAAAAACAAGGATCAACCCGAGCCCAAAACCCATGAGATCGCCCTGCAAAGATTGCAGGTCGAACGGAACAAGCTGCAACGGCGTCTGACCAAGAACAGCCTGGAGATTCTGTTCGTACTCGAGCCCCGCGAGGCTTCGAGCAAGGACTTTGTGATCGAGCGGACCACCAAACACCTCAGCCCACGCGACACACCATTGGTATCATAGCACTGGCCGTTGTAGGCCGTGTAACCTAGCAACTCGGTCGGACTGTCAGCTCGGCAACCGCGACATCCAGTACCTCTATCCCAAAGGACAACAGATGCCCGACGTCGTTCAGCCTGTATTTACTGACAATTTGGTGTCCGCACCCCAGCATCTGAACCAGACCTGTTTCTGCGTTACCCTCGACCAGGGCGAACTAACGCGGGCGCTGGACACCGCTTCGGGCGAGCAAGGGTTTCGAGACCGGATTACGGTCAATCAGCCTCACCTGTTTTCCAATGTGCCGGTGTTTCTGCCTACTTTGGCACTTCTCGCGATTCAGGATATCGTCGCGGCCATCGAACAGGTGGCGCAGATCCCGGCCTATAAGGCGGCGGTTCTGAGTTGGGCCCCAGACATTGCGCATCCTGATCATGGGCCGCGAGGTGCGCTGATGGGTTATGACTTTCATCTGTCCGACGACAGCCCGAAACTGATCGAAGTGAACACCAACGCCGGGGGTGCGTTTCTGAACGCGCTGTTGGCGCAGGCGCAGACATTGTGCTGCGTCGGCCGGGTGCAGGTCGGGGACGAGAGCCTTGTCGCAAAGTTTGAGGATGCGGTAATTGCGATGTTCCGCGCTGAATGGAAGCGACAGCGTGGGGCAGCGCCGCTGCGCCGCATCGCATTTGTTGATGATGCACCCCATGATCAATACCTCTATCCCGAGTTCGTACTGGTCCAACAAATGCTGGTGCGGCACAATATTGATGCGGTGATCTGTGATCCGAGGGACTTTACCTCCCGCGACGATGGGCTTTTCCTTGGTGATCTGCCGATTGATCTGGCCTATAATCGTCTTGTGGATTTCACCCTGTCTGAGGCGCGCCACGCCGTACTGCAGGACGCCTATCAAACGGGTGCCGTTGTGATTACACCTAACCCGCACAATCACGCTTTGCTGGCGCACAAGCGCAATCTAACGGTACTGTCGGACCCTGCGGCCTTGGCGGCCCTTGATGTGGATCCGGCGCTGGCCGCCCGGTTGCACTCCATCCCACGGACCCGGATGGTCACTCCAGAGAACGCCGCCGATCTTTGGCAGATCAGACGGCAGTTGTTCTTCAAACCTGTCTCGGGGCATGGCGGCAAAGCGGTCTATCGCGGCGACAAGCTAACGAAATCGGTCTGGGCCGACATCCTGCGTGCTGATTATGTGGCGCAGGCGCTGGCGACCCCGAGCCAGCGGATGATCGAACTCGATGGTGTGCCTACACCGCGCAAGGTAGATCTGCGGCTTTATACCTATGACGCACAGCCGCTTTTGGTCGCGGCCCGAATTTATCAGGGACAGACTACGAATTTCAGGACGCCCGGCGGCGGATTTTCGCCGGTTCTGATCCTTTAATCGCTTCTGCCGCCGAATTGCGGCGAATCTGAGCCCAGTCCGGTAATCCGCAGCAGACTTTCACGTCTAAATGTTCAGGACGCCCGAACGCACCGAACCTGCGGCAGCCTATGGCAGCCTGATCAACACCAGTTTGGCCATGCCGGTTTAACCACTATTTGTCAGACTTGGATGTGTTCGCAGTCAAACGAGAACCAGTGGCGCACGCTGCGACCAACGGTCGAGCGAGACGCAGAAATAGTACCAAGTCAACCATTCCGAGTGTCTAAGCGGACAAGAGGCGGTGGAAACTTGATTGTCCATCGATCGCAAAGCCACGGCTGCGCCCAGACCGGACGAGCTTCAAGCGCGAGGTGGGTGTGGAATATTCCTACTATTATCGTTCCCCCAGCATTTCGGCCAGTAAGCCGATCCCAAGCGCTGAATTAGTCTTGGCAATCGATTCTTCGGCGTTGCTGATCGTTCCGGTCAGGGCCCGGATCGCGTCGATCGTCTCGGGAATGACGATCGCCTGATTGTCGACCATGTAGGCGTAGAATAACTCGTCCCCTTCGATTTTCAGCATGTCCGACCACAGCGCCACCTCATAGAGGTTGTCATGCGGCCGACCGAGGTCGGCCATGAGTTCCTTGACTGCGTTGAGGGCCGTCAATCCGGCGCCCATGCGGATCAGGGCGATCCGGGAGGATGCAGCAAAGGCGTCGAGCACTTCCTCCTTGGATGCTGGCCGGGTCAACTGCACCGACCAGTAGTGCAAATGCGCCAAGGTCTCGGGCACCTTGACCGCCATCGTGATGACATCGAGGTCAGGGTCGACACTCTGTGCGTCCGGCCCTTGATGGCTAGGAATCTCGGGCTCGGGGACGAGGGTATTCATAATCCCGCCGAGGTGACTTTCCCACGGGTCCGTCGCCCGGCGCAGTAGCGTCCCGCGCGCGCGGCGGAGCAGGCCCGTTTGCTTCAGCGCTGTAAGGGTTCTGACGATCGAGGTTGTGTTGCAGGAGACGACGCGCGTGCTTTCCCGGTTCAGCGCGCTCGAATAGCTGGCCTCGGCGACAAAGGAGTGTCCGGTGACCTCGTGCTTTTCGCCACCCTGGACGATGAACTTGATGCCACGTTGTCGATAGATGCCGACATTGACCGCCGCGATCCGCTTTGGCGTGCAGTCAACTACCAGATCACTCGCCGCGAGCAGATCATCAAGAGTCCCAGCAATATTGAGACCCGCGTTCCGCATTGCCCCTGCATGGTCTTGGGTGGCCCCGTAGAGGCGGAAACCTTTCTGCATCGCCATTCGCGGACGCCAGTCGGCACTGATATCCGCAACCCCTGCAAGTTCCATATCGTCCTGCCGGGCCACCGCGTCGGCGACACGCTTTCCGATCACGCCGTAGCCGTTGACGGCCACCCGGATCTTTTTCGCTGGGTTCATCTGCTTCTCCTTGCGCCAGAAGCGCACCGCTGTGATGCGTCGCCAGCTGTTTGCGGTAATCGTTTCAGCAAGGTCGAGGTCGGGAGCGGCACTTGGTCCGACGATTCGATGATCATGTCTTCCCTCTTCTGCTGCGCCGGATCGACCGCAGCGCTGCGAACCGACCTCTGATCAGTTTCGTCCTTGCAACCGTGACCCACTTTGAGGGTTCCGCGATGTTCCGCGTCGACAACGCCTGACACCAGGTAGTCGACACCCTCAATCAAGCGGGCATGGAGCCCCGCGAGATGATGTAGAAATTAGGTAATCCTTAAAGCACGTTTTGCGATCGGGTACTGATCGATGTTAGGTTCTGGTGGCGTTTTTCCGTTCATTGAAAAACATCACGGTGAAAGCCGCCGTCAGGTTCCGCTGATATGCATCAGTGCCGCACAATCTTGATACTGGCATGCTCCGGTCAACCCGGCG
>RCMY010005442.1_pt1 | contig 10806 bp, 7 predicted proteins | sample 2041341 | NCBI WGS metagenome assembly RCMY01 (sample SAMN09708234, study PRJNA481090) | Marine sediment metagenome, whole genome shotgun sequencing project.
GGTCGTGGCGCTCCCGTGACGAACTTGTCCCATAATGCTTCCTTCCATTTCAAAGAAAAGATTGCACCATCAAACCGTGGGATCAAACATCTAAGAGTTGTGCGAGTGTGTAGCGTGTGTACTCCAAAGTCGAATCGCAGCTAACAACGCTTTCTTGGTGATCGGCTTGGTTAGAAAATCGTCCATCCCGGCTTCCAGACAGCGCTCCTGATCCTCCTGCAATGCGTTAGCAGTCAAAGCCACGATCGGACAATGACCAAACGTCATTTCGTTTTCTAGCTTTCGAATAGCATGGGTAGCCTCTAGACCGTCCATTTCCGGCATTGAGACATCCATCAGTACGATATCAGGCCTTATTTCAGAGAACTTTTTCAAAACCTCGCGGCCATTGTCAGCAAAAGTCAACGAAACAGCGGCACTCGCCAGCATTTTTTTCAGGATAAACTGGTTCGTTCTGTTATCCTCGGCCACAAGAATGTTCAGATCAATAGCCTTCTCTTCTTGCTGTTTGATGCGTTTGGTAGTGCACACTTCATTTTGTTGCATTTGAAGCGACCGAATGATGGTGGCTCGCAAGCTCTCGGACTGAACCGGTTTAAGAAGCAATTCGCATGGGCTGATCTCTGATCTAATTGCCACGCTCATCGCCTGGTCGACCGACGACAAAACAATAAGCGGAGTGTCCTTGAAAGAATCCATGGCCCGGATGCGCCTAGCAAGCTCTTCGCCATTCATTTGCGGCATCTGGTAATCATGAATCACAAGATCAAAATACTCTTTCGGTCGTTCGAGGATATCAATCGCTTCAGCGCCAGACGACGCCATCACAACAGACATATCCCAACTGGCGAGACGTTCCGCCAAAATTCTGCGATTTAGCTCTAAGTCATCAACGACCAGAGCGCGCAAACCTTCAAGTTTCGGCTGCTTATTGTGCATGCTTGGGAGCGCTTTCGGTGCGACGGGCAAGGACAGCTCCATCGTAAAAGTCGATCCGCATCCTCGTTTCGAGGTGGCAGTTATCTGACCGCCCATCAGCACCAACAATCTTGCTGAAATCGCCAAGCCTAGACCAGTGCCTTCGAACCGTCGGTTCCGGGCGCTGTCCACCTGTTCGAAAGCATTGAAAATCTGATCAATCCGGTCAGGCGCAATACCTATCCCCGTGTCCGTCACTTCAATACGTAGATTGTAACCGGTCGGACCTTTTACGCCAGTCACATCAACAAAGACGTAACCTTCAAGGGTAAACTTCACAGCGTTTCCAACGATGTTTGTGAGAACTTGCCTAAGTCTGCCAGCATCGCCCTGAAAGACCGTTGGCAGCTCAGGATTATATCGTAGCACAACTTCCACCGATCTTTCTCTGGCTCTCGTCGAAAGTAGTGTCAGAACATCCTCGATCGTAGCCTGCAGGTCAAAGGGAGCGATTTCCAATTCCGTCTTGCCTGCCTCGATCTTGGAGAAATTTAGTATATCATTAATAATCGTCAGAAGCGCCGAACCGGATGATGAGATTGTTTCAGCATACATTTTCTGATCTTCATCAAGTTCGGTTTCAAGAATGAGTTCCGCCATACCGATCACACCATTCATAGGCGTGCGGATCTCGTGACTCATATTGGCAAGAAAGTCGGACTTTGCTTTGTTTGCTTTGTCAGCATTTTCGCGCGCAGTTTCCAGCGCACGCTCACGTTCGTCTCGTTCGGCAAACGTATTTTGCAGGACGTCGACCGAGTTATCGAGAGCGACGAACTCACGGGAGGCAAACGACGCAATCGGTTTTCTTGCGTGAACATGTCCGGATATAACTGCAGACATCCGCTCGTGAATATTTCGAAGAGGCCGCATGGCCAGAAAATGTGTCTGCAACAAAAAGAGGCCTGAAAGCGCGAACACCGCAACCAAAATGATATAGCGAGTACGCCTTACTTTAGCATCTATCAGCGCCTGACCCTCGGCGGTGGACCAATCCACTTCCATTATCCCGAAAGGCTCTCCTTCAACGATTATGTCCCGTGTAAAGTGACGGAATGCAGTGATGCTCTGAGCGCCTTCGCGCTCTGCTTCGGCAATGACGTCCCCGAAATCGTTTTTGATAGAGAGAGCAAGCAGTTTAGGGTTTCTGGATAAAGCTTCTTCCATTGCGGATTCGAGGACCGGTGTGTCCTGAACAATAATTGGTTCCACCATCAAACCGCTGATAAGAGAGACGGTCAGGTCTGCTTGCGCTAGAAGATCGGAATTCATGCGGCTGATTTCCGCACTGCGTTCGTAGCCGCCAACAAACAACCCTACAAGAGCCGCAGCACAGGTCATAGAGACGGCGATCTGGGTGTTAATTCCCATTTTTTTCATCTGCGCATCCTGCCGACTGATTTAGAATGACCTGCTGTTTTTCATGGCCTCACGGATGATGTCATAGTCGGCGTCTGATCCCTCCAGAAACCCGTCTTTGGCAATCTCACCCAACAGCTCAGCATCCTTTATTTCCAGCATAACCAGCCGGATAGCGGCCAATATCTCTGGATCCATGCCAGAAGCAGCCAGCCAGGGTTTTGTGACGTTCTCAAATTCGAACATCGCTCTGATCGGGACGCCTGCCTTCATCAGTTTCAGCAAGGTACTTTCTTTCAGTGCTCCTGCTGTGAATCGGCCAGCACCAACGGCGGCACCAACCCGATCGTGCCGACCAAGATAGTCGTACCCGCTCAGTTCCTTGCTGGTTATGCCTGCATCCAGCAGATGGCTTTGTGCAAGGTACCTGCCAATGGTCGAAAGATGATCGCCAAAAGCAAAGCTCTTCTGCCTGAGTTCTGACAGTGACTGAATGGTACTATCAGCGTGGACAGCGATAGTACCTTTAAACCGTTTACTTCCGTTGTTGGATTCCATTGCTATAATCTGGACACCGCTGTTCCGTTCAAAAACGGTGATGTAGGAAGCCGGTCCAAAGCGGGAAAAATCGACGTCACCGTTTGCAAGGTGGTCGATACTGGCTTCATATTCCTTTGCGATCCTCATCTTGATTTTAACCGGTTCGCCCAGAACTTCAGTCATCCCCAGAGCCAGATACTGCAGAAATGGCCGGTACATCTTGACCGTATAAGTCGGTTTATCCGCAGCGTAGGTACCGAAAACCAAATTGATGTCCGCCTCAGCCGACACTGCCAGCAGCATTGTAAATACTGCAGCAGCGACCACTCTGGCCTTGCGCGATATGTAGCCTTGGAGCGCTTGTAGCCACCTGGCCGGTTTCAGCGGAGTTCTTTCCATAGGTTCCCTCGATTCTGTCTGGGCGCGTTTCGCAAAGCACGGTCGAAAATATTCGAACCATTCGTGGCAGACCAAAGAGAAGAATCCATTAATGCGGAGTCGCAATCAAGAGCGCCAGTTTTGCTGCAGTATCTCTGGAAATAGTCGTTCGTTCTGATTTCTGTAAATTATTTGTAAATCAAATTTGTACTTAATCGCTAAGTGATTATTAGGTTAATAGGCGGGGCAAGTCGTGACTAAAACAGAAAAAAAACGTGTGGATTGGCTGCGGGTCCCGGCCCAGATCGGCAAATTAGCGCTTCTCGTACTTTTGATCCTCTCCCCAAATTCGGCGTTTGCCATCCCTTCGCCGGAACTCGTAATCGGATCGGTTTCGTCGCTTTCGCAGGTTTTTGCGGTAGGGCTTGCTGCGATGACAGGGACCGGCGCACTAATTGCGAAACGGTTTGGCTTCAATCCTCCAGCAGGTCGTCGGCAGACCCGGTTCCCAGCGCGACTCATCGCGGTGCTTTTACTTATCGTAGCTGTCCTTGGCATGTTCATCATTTGGCAATACCGCACGCAGCAGGCGAGTGAGCTTAAGCGCCTGCAAGCGACACTTGTCAGGCCGGCACAGTTTGAAGGGACCCGGATTCAAGATCCTGATTTGAAAGAAGCCAGCTTTGGCCAACAATCGGAAAATCCGCTCGCAGTGACGACTGAAGAGGCTCAATATTTACTGGAAAACTCAGGTGGTAACGCAGCCACTCTTTTCTTTGATATTCGCGAAACCGGCGAACATCGCATGGGAAGCCTACCCGGAGCAAAACACGTCCGTTTTCCTGATTTCCTGCAGTCAAACATCCCGTTGGAGGGCGAACAGGTTATATTGTTCTGTCATAACGGCAACCGCAGTAGCGAAATTTGCGCGGAACTGGCAGCCCGCGGTATCGACTGTCGCTTCATTGCCGGTGGCATCGAAAAATGGATCGTTGAAGGTCGTAAGTTCAGTGACAAAGACGTGCAATCCTTATCAGATCTGAGGGCAATACCCAAGTATCCTAACAAGGAAACACTGTTGAGCACCGCTAATTTTCAGGAGCTTCAGGCCAACGGGGATCTACAGATCGTTGACACTCGTTATCCTGGAGATTTTTCCACCGGTCATTTACCTGGAGCGATTAATATCCCGATTCGGGCGTTGCCAACGGATGAACTGAATAGACGTATTGCGCAGTTGCAGGACCAGCCCACGATTGCGGCCTGCTACGACCGTCGCAGTTGCTTTATGTCACAAGTTCTCGCGTTGGAAATGCACGAAGCGGGTATCGATTTCCGAGGTCGCTATACGACGCCTTGGGAGTATTTCGTTGCCCCCAATCCTAAACCGCATGTCCAGCAGTGGCAGGCTGAACAGCAAGTGACGCTCTGGCAAACCGGAGTGACCAAATTGGCCGGAGTGCTGGTTTGGGTAGGTGAGCGGTCGCACTTCATAGTGGGCCTGCTCGCGCTGTCGCTTTTGTCGCGGGTGCTCGTTTTACCTATCGCTTTGAAATCAGAGCGGGATCAGATGATCACCGCGAAACATGCTGACGAACTGAAGAAACTGAAAGAAGGCCTGAAGGATGACCCGGCCCGAAAGGCGCGCGCCATTCAGCAATTTTATGTGGGTAAGGGTCTGACCCCGATGCGGAACCTTGTTGCTTTGCTGTTCCTCCCGGTCATGATGCTCGGATTGAGCGCGACCGAAAAAGCCGCCGCTGAGGTTAGCGCGCCCTTCCTGTGGATTCAGTCTCTGGGCCAACCGGACGGAACTTATGTCTTACCGCTCCTCTTTTCACTGCTGGCGGGCACCTACCTGCACTGGGCGGTGGCCAAGTCCAAGCGGCAGGCCGTGTTATACTGGGCAATCGGCGCGCCTGCGATGTACGGACTGGTATTCCAGCTTAGCGCTGCGGGAAATATCTATCTCTGCATCAGCCTGACACTTTTGCTGGTCCAGCGTGCCTATGTCACTGGCATTCTGGGAAACCTCGGACTTCGCGCTAAAAATGCCTGGCGCCGACTGAAACAGCGCAAATTTCCCGACGGTGTCTTCCCGCTTGATAACACGTTGGCTCTGCAGGAGAGCGGCAATAAATCCTACCGGTTATCTGTTTTAAAAAAGGCGTGCCTGCCTGTGCCTGACGGCGTCGTCATCCGATCAGAGGGGCTGAAAGCATATGAGAGCATGTCAACACAACAGAAGGATGAATTTTCTCTGATGATCTGGCACATGGTTGGCAAGAAGCCCTGTGCCGTGCGCAGCTCTGCAGCCAGCGAAGATGGTTCCGACCAAAGCTTTGCCGGTGTGTTCGACAGCGTGTTGGACGTACAATATGAAGGGATGCGCGATGCCCTTGACCAGGTCATCGCTTCCTTCTCGTCTACCCGTGCGAGAGACTATGACCGTGAAAGTGGCAACAAAGATGATGGTAATATTCTGGTTCAGCAAATGGTGCGTTCCGAATATGCCGGGGTCTTTTTCACCCAAGACCCGACCGCACCCGGATTGATGATGGTGGAACTGGTCAAAGGCTGCGGAGATGATCTGGTCTCGGGCAGAGTAACACCGCAAAGTCTACGTTTTGGGCGCCATACTCAAACAGCCTCTAGCGATGAAACCCCACCGATTGACTTGGCACCTTTGCTGGCGCTCGGGCGAAAGATCGAAGCAATATTTGGCTGTCCACAAGACATCGAATGGGCCTATGCTGATGGCGCGTTCAATATCGTACAAAGCCGTGACATCACAACGCTGACTTGCGGAAACTCCGACGAGATGGCGTGGAAAGATGAATGGCAACGCGTTTTTCACATTTACAAGGACGCTGATCCTGATGCAGTGATTCTGGAGCAAGACGAAATGTCCGAGGTTCTGCCACTTCCGACACCGCTGTCGTTCTCGCTTATGGGCAAGCTTTGGGCGCCGGGTGGCAGTGTTGATATCGCGTGCCGGCAACTGGGCATTAGCTACAATCTGCCAGAAGGATGCTCGGGACACTTGGTCAATCTATTTGGCCGAACGTTTGTGGATAGTGAGCTGAAACAGAAAATGGCACTGCGTCTGGGTAAAACCAAACTACGCCACCTGCGCAAAAATGCTGTTTCCATGATTACGCACTTTCGCGAGGAAATCATCCCGGAACTGGAAAGTGAAATGGCGGTCTGGAAGGCAATCGATTTCAGCGCGTTGCCAGTAAAGAATATTATTAGCTGCATTAAAAAACTGGAGGACAGGTTCGTCCGCGAGATCTATGTGGAAGCCGAAAAAATCAATATTCTCGCGGGCCTCACTATGACCGAAGCCGAGGCCTTCGCAAAGGGTGATGCACAGGCACATAATCGGCTGATGCGTCCTGTCTTGCATTACACACCAGCAAGCCTGGTTGATGCCTGTGCCGGCCTCAAGGAAGACGCTCGGAAAAGCACGCTGATGACTCTGATGGGTCATCGGGCGATCTTTGACTATGAACTCAGTACGCCACGTTACAATGAAGCACCGGACCTGCTCTGGCCTTTGTTGGAGAGCGCTGGCTCTGTGTCGGCCAATGCGTCTTGCATTCCAGTGTCAGAACATCATGATCCGGTGGATCTGGCCATCGCATTCCAGGACGCCAAAGAACAAGCCAAGCATGAGGCGCTTAGGCTCGTTGCTGAGATCCGCCGAGCCATACTAGCTTTGGCTGAAAAAACCGAACTGTCCGACCTCGTATTCTATCTCGAGATGGACGAACTTCTGAGCGTTGAAGGCACGGACCTTGCGGTGCTTAGAGAAACTGCACAGAAGCGCAAGGATCGCGGACAATACCTTCTTAAACGCCCACTCAAACCTGTCTCATTGACGCTGCGTGAGTGTGAGTTTTTGTCGGCATCTGTGCCTGTTCATGGTCAATTGGCCGGATCAAACCTAGGTGGCACCTGCGTATCGGGCAGTCGCAATGTATCTGGCCGGGTGTTTGTTGTGCAAGAAGCAAACGCCATGAACCCGAGTGCATTTTCCGGTTTTGAGGATGGAGACATTATTGTCTGCCGAATGGTAAGCCCAATGTGGCTGCCCTATGTTCAGCGTTCTGGCGGCGTACTCAGCGAGGTCGGTGGCTGGCTTAGCCACATGGCGATTGTGGCGCGTGAAAAAGACATTCTGATGCACGTGAGATGTACAGGGCTGGAAACATTGCATGATGGGATGACGGTGAGCGTCAAAACTGACGGATCTATTGCCGTTGCGGAAACAAAAAGGGTAAATACACGCAAGAGCGCCTGATGTTTCAGTCCCGAAATACCGATGTTCAATCATTAAGGTCCCCATCCTCGTGCGAAGGGACCGTTCTTTAAAGAGACGCATTGTATCGGGAGATCAGTTTTCTCGTGCTCCGCTGATTGGTATCGCCGTGGCGTAAGCCCAAACTGCGCGGCCACGGTGCGAGACCGTCGAAACGTTTAGATTACCTTGAGCCGCCTCCGCCTGTCGTGGAACTGTTTACAGTCTTACGGAGACGAAGACGGTCTGAATCGCCTCGGTTTTTCCGGAGACCTTTAGCTTCACTTTACGCGAACATATCGAGCAGGTTGCGCTGTGCATAGAAGTTCTCTTCGGCCTCGGCTGAGCCTTGATGCTCGAACACAATCCGGACCGCGCGGGCGCGGACCTCTGGCGAGTAGCGATTTGCCATTTTGCTTTTTGTCATGACCATCATCCTTACTTAAGTTGATGGTCTCCGACAAACCCGGGACGGTTCAAAGTCCCGAGAGGAGTCGATCTATCGAAGCCTGTATATACAGGCGCGAGGCGTTTTGAAAACGGGATTACTGGAGCATCTGCGTGCCGAACGAACGGTCCGTCGCTCCAAGCACGCCAGTCTAAAGCACAACGGTCTTGGCCAGATCAATGATGCGGTATCGATCAGTTGGGCCCGCCGGGCAAAGAAGCCATTCGCAGCACCTACGCGAATGGCTTCTTCTAGACACCGTCAGATATGCGTTGGCTCATTTTGGACAATGCGGCGGGAGTGTCGCAGTCTTGGTGCCGGTGCTATCAGGCTGAGGCGAACCGGTCTCTGATAGATCAGAGTTTGATCCCACCCAACTCCGCAACGCCAACAAAGCTCCGGTTCCAAGTTGGGCTAATCAGAATTTCGTTAATGCAGACATGTGGCGGGGCCTCAGCGATGTAGCGCACCATCGCGCCCAGATCTTCGGGCTGCAGCATCTTTCCAAGGTCCTCAGGTGAAGGTGGCTTTGGCCGTGCTTGCATAATAGGAGTGGCAACTTCTCCCGGCATCAGGGCAGTGCAGCGAATACCATTCACGCCCTCGTCTTGATTGATCGAATGGCTGAGCGCCACAATCGCGTGTTTTGAGGCGCTATATGCCGGACCTGTCAGGCGCGATGGATGCCGCCCAGCCCAAGACGAGGTCAAAATCAACGTGCCCGCACCTTTCGCACGCATCTGCGGCAGGACGGCCAGAATGCCGTTCATGACGCCGTTGAGGTTGATATCGACCACCTTGGCGAAGTCTGCCGGCGTAATCTGCGCAACACTGCGATTGGGCACATTGATCCCCGCATTTGCCATAAAGATATCGATGCCTCCAAGGCGCGCAATTAGGTCATTTGCAATCGCTTGTGTGGCCCTTGCATCCACCACATCAAGCTGCGCAGCTTCGGCTTTACCACCGGCTGCCACAATTTCGGCCGCGACACGTTCCACCTCTTCCAGTCGGCGACCGGACAAAACAACATGCGCCCCACTGCTCGCCAATGCCTTGGCAGAGGCTTCACCGATGCCGCCGCCTGCGCCTGTGACCCAAGCAATCTTCCCACCTAGCGTTCCCATTTCATACTCCCATTACACCCGATACGTTTGGGCCAAGAAGGTCACAGAACCAAGGTTTTGTCCATCAAGTATGCTCTGTCCGCTCGCGGGGACGCCGCCAATCAAACCGCCCCCTCCCACCTCGGCCCGCATTGACGATCCTTTACCAGAACATGACACCGAAAGGCTGTCATTGGTACTTTTCCCTGCATTCGATCTTGGGTTGCGGCGCTGTTCAAGCTGGTTTGAAAAAGTAAGATGAGCTGTGGTTTCGCTCGCAATCTGTGCGTTAAGCGACCACCCGACCCGCGCATCTATGCACCGGTCGAGACAAACTCCGACACGACCACCGCCAAAGCGTCCCAATCGGTGAACTCGTGCTCTTGGGTTCTTGGATCAATGGCGCGGTTACGCAAGACTGCGTGGCGCAGAACCTCGGTCTCGTAAAAACCATAACTGCTGGGTCGCACCGCCCCAGCAACCAGCGTTTCGGCATCCGGCTCTAAACTCGTGCGCATCTTCATTTCGATCAAATACTCCTGCGCTTCCCCATGCAGTTCTGGAAACGCAGCAGCAAGGCTTACTGAAATCATCAACGTGCGTCGGTTCGCAAGATCGGCCCGGCTTGCGGTCAATAGAAGTTCAAAGTTGGGTGGATGTCTGCGTTCATGCACAGGGGCGGCCAGAATGACGGCATCAAACCCCTCAAACGTTACTACCGCCATTTTGTCCGAGACATCGACCAACGTGGCTTCATGCCCCGCGCTGTGCACTTCGGATTCAACAAACTTAGCAACCTTATGGGTCTGCCCCTCGATGGATGCAAACAGAATGAGTATCGGCATTTGGGCTCTCCTTTTTTCAGAAATCGCAGCACATCAGACTCCACCGCTGTACAGACAATAGGCGTTCTTCGCTGTTCGCGCAGTATGAGTGCAACGCCTCTTGCGGCCACCCGTCGATAGGAGACACACTGTGACAGAAAGCCAATCCTCGACACTATGCTCCGAATATTAAAACATATACCCCATAAGCTTAGCATGAAACTCCCGCATCCCGGCCAATTTTTCTGAAAGCACTGGCGGGTCTCGGCCCTTTGTGTCCGTCAGATTGCACTTACGGCGCAAAGTATGACAGTATCATTTGAGTTGGCGCACTTCAGAGAAGCTCGAACATATCTGCGATCAGAAGTCAGGCGCAATGTGCCACCATTATTGAACACGTCGTCGCAGTTATCAGCGTCGCCGCCCGCACGGGCAACTGTATCGTGCCGTTGACACTCTGGTGGTCCCGGATGCCAAAAAGGCCGGGAGTACCGGTAGCCATTCTGCCCCGAGGGGCGCTGCCTCTATAGGTCAGATCTGCACCCCCATGAAAGATACCCGCTCCGCCAAGCGGCAACATTTCGGGAGGTCATCGAGCAAAATGCAACGCGCGAAACCTCGCAAACGTGCAGCGCACCGGACAAAAGCGCATCAAGAAACCCGCCGGGACCTATGCCTTCGCGCGACCGACCCCTAGCCGCTCTCTGGAGGTGTCAAATATTTCGCGGCTTCGCCAAAGCGTTCTGAACTCGCCTTGAACTCCATTTTGGAAATAGCCCGCAGATGCACTTCATCAGGGCCATCGGCATAGCGTAATGCCCGCCCCCATGTGTAAATATCGCCCAGCGGGGTGTCAGGGCTCATTCCCAT
>RCMY010005443.1_pt1 | contig 10805 bp, 6 predicted proteins | sample 2041341 | NCBI WGS metagenome assembly RCMY01 (sample SAMN09708234, study PRJNA481090) | Marine sediment metagenome, whole genome shotgun sequencing project.
CCTTCAGCGGCCGGATCAAGGCTGCTGTGACACTGGCTGTAGAGAATCAGGACTCGTTATTCATTACTGTCGGTGGAGGCCTGGGCGGCTGGGATGACCACAGCTCAGCACTGGAGGATTACGCGCCCCGCATGAATCAGGTCATGGAAGCATTGCGCGTGGCCACCAAACATATTCGCTACTCAGATTCTGACCACGGCGGTACACGCAAGACAGACAATATTGTCATCAAAGTGCACGGAGATTTTGGTCGTAATGTCAACCTGAATAATTCCGAAGGTTGGGACCATGGCAATAATCAGAATCTATATACACTGGGCGGAGCGGCTGTCCGGCCGAGATCCGCGTTGGGTAAGGTTGTCGGCCGCACGGAGGTATTTGGCCCAGCCAAGCAAAACAGACAATATACCCAACCTGTGGAGGACAGCTATGAGGCCGAACCACTGGCCATCGCATCAACGGTTTACAAGTACTTTGGGGCAAAAAATCCGGAAGCACTGACACGCGACATCGTGCTGAACCCTGATGGAGACGCCGCCATCAATGAAAGCCATGCCGGTGAACCACCGATAGCAGTATGAAAGACACAGCTTGCACGGCCTGGAAATCAATTGAAGTCAGTATCCTCAAAGCTGCGTATAAGCCGTCTCATTACCCGCAGTATGTGATTGCCCGTATTCAGGCCATCGTTGACGAGAAGTTCACTGGTCCTCAGCCCCGAACTTGCTGGTTCCAGAGAATCATCGGCAGGGGGCACCGCGACTTGGCGAGGCGCTGCTGCAAACTGAACGATTCTCGGGCAAAATTAAAACGGCGAGACAGTGATTGTTACTTCGCAGCTTGTGCAAGTACCCGGTGGATTGACCGTGCCACCACCATCATCATCATCACTACCACCACCACCACCTCCTGCGGCAGCAGCTATTGCCCCTAGTGCCAGAACTCCCAACGCGATGTAAAGGATATTAAATTTCTTCTTGGGTATGGGCTCTACATAGGTATCCGGTGAAACCGCGACAGTTTCTTGCGCTCCGGAACCTTCATCAATCATACGAATCAAAGGGTCAAACGCAAAACCTTTCAACACAACATTTTCTGATGAGTCCTCAGCCTGAATGTAGTACTCGATTTCATTCGCCGTGACACCTTCTGTCTCGACTGATGCCGTATACAGAGAGGTACTACCCAAAAGTTGCATGGGCTGCTGGACGAATTCTGTATCTCCAGCGAATCGATAGAACAAGGTGACTCCAGCCACTACATCGTTGTCTACAACAGTTGCAGTAAAAATCTGGTTTTCGCCACGTAGTCCCGATTCAATTTTTTCGTGTTCAATTATCGGTGCTTCAAAATCAATGCCGGTGTTTTGTGCCTGAGCAACCGCCGTGGCTGTCCCAAGCACCACCATCCACAATGACAGCACCACCATGAAAGATTTTCTCAAAACCTTGATAACAACCGTCTGTATCATGCGATTCTGTCCTGCTATTCAGTATCAACACTATACCTGTGAAGGTACCCTTCTGGTCAACTGCTACTTTTTACCAAAGGATTTTTGACCATTCTTGATCTCTCACAGAACGCAATTGAATTTTTCTATACTCTGGCGGAGGAATCGCAATATCTCCATTGCTGCGAACCAACCTTCTTATGCTCAGGACTGCTTGGACGGTTTGATTGCCAGGCTGTACTTTTATTTCATCAATATTGACATCGATTGAACTAAAACTTGAAAACACATAATCAAAGTATGCGTTCATGCGCTCAGAGGCAACGGTCAGATTTTTGACTGCAGTTCGATTCTTTTGTTCAATTGCGGTTTTAAGATCGTTAAACCGAAATAATACAAGCTGCATGTCAGCACTTGTGATTCTGCGATAAATTTCCGGTTCAATCTCGCGCTGCCCTGCAGCCAGGTCGTCATCCAGCGTTGCTTTCTTCGCCGCTTTTACCTCCGCAGCTCGTTGTGCTACTTCAGCCTGCCGATCCAGTTCTGCCTTCCTCTCCTTCTCAGCAAGTCTCGCTATTTCTGCGCGCTGAGCTGCTTCTGCCCGCGGTCTGGCTTCCTGAGCCTTACTTGCTTCCTGAGCCTTACTTGCTTCCTCAGCCTCTCTCGCTACTTCTGCAAGTTGAGCTGCCTCTGCCCGCCGCCTGGCTTGCTCAACCTTTCTTGCCTCCTCAGCCTCTCTCGCTACTTCTGCAAGTTGAGCTGCCTCCGCCCGCCGCCTGGCCTCCTGAACCTTTCTTGCTTCCTGAGCCTCTCTCGCTACTTCCGCAAGTTGGGCTGCCTCTGCCCGCCGCCTGGCCTCCTGAACCCTTTTTGCTTCCTCTACCCTTTTTGCCTCCTCAACCTGTCTCGCTTCCTGCGCTCGCTGATCCGCCTCTTCCAGCTGGATGGCCTCCTGGACCTTTCTTGCGACCTCAGCACGTCTCGCTTGGTCTGCCTTATCGCGCTCTTCAATTATTCTGGCTTCTTGCCCCTGCCTGAACTCCTCAGCCATCCTTGCCTCTTCCTCTTTCCTGAGCTCCTCAACTTGTCGAGCCTCAATCGAGCTCTGATTCTCCGCAGCAGAATTGTTGCTTGCATCCGTTGACAAATTTGACTCCGCGCCATTGGTTTGCTCTCGCCCAACAACAAAGTCTGCCGCCACTTGTTCATCACTCCCGAGTAAATCTGGAAACCAACGTTCTCGCTGCAATGTTCCGGCTGCTACCACCGCTAAACACATGCACAACAAAAAGAAACCCGTAAATTTCAATTTTCTTTTAGACGGTTTCTCAGCAATTCGATTGGTTCTGCGTGGCACCTGCTCTGCCACGCCGTCAAACTGATTAGGTGTATCCCAATCCTCCGCCACGAACTGCTCACTTATTGGAGATGAACTTGCACCTCTCAGCTGAGCAGAATTAGTCCGAGGATGGTATTCGGATATCGATTGCGCAGGCTGAGATCGATTCGATTGAACCGACTTTTCCTGAACAAGCGTTAGATCAGGTGCTGTTGTTCGCCCGGTTTTCCTGGAATTACTCGATGTAGATTTATTTTTGCCACGTTGACCCGTTGCACCAGAGACAGGCATCAATACCGTGCGATCGTCATCAAACATGGCACCCCGCCACTCATCGAGAGACTGGGGTCGATCAGCGATTTTAAATTTCAGCGCCCAGTCAATCGCCTTACAGAATGAGTAACTGTATTGTTCTGCCCCCAATCGGCTGACAGGCTTCAAGGGATCGGGGCGTTCATTGAGCACTGCTGAACCGCGCAATGTGGAATCCATCGGCGGTTTGCCCACTATCGCAAAGTATAGGACAGCGCCGAGGGCGTAAATATCGGTCCACGGCCCTTGCTGGTCATCGCTGCCATCGTTGTATTGTTCTAAAGGTGCATAGCCCACTGACACTAACGCCGTTAGCGCTTGAGTTCTAGTACTAACTGCCTGCCGTGCAGAGCCAAAATCAAGCAGCACGGGTGAATGATCCTCGCGAATGAGAATGTTGGCTGGTTTAATGTCTCGATGTATATAGCCATGACGGTGAACTTCCGCCAACCCATCGATGATGGGGCCGATGATTTTCTTTAGATATGCTTCAGAGCGGTTGCCAGGCTCCTCAAACACCTTTTTCAGATCTTGGCCCCTCTCATAATCCATGACCATGTAAGCTGTTTGGTTTTCTTCAAACACTGCCATTACCTGCACAATATTCGGATGCCGAAATTTTGCCAGGGTTCTGGCTTCATCCAGGAATCTCGATAAGCCCCAAGTAAAGGCATCCTGATCATTGTTGGTTTTGGGCCTGACAGAACTGTTGGGATCGCGACTCGCGATGAGTTCTGGCATATATTCCTTGATCGCCACTTCCCGGTCTAGACTTGTATCTATCGCAAGATAAGTCACACCGAATCCACCCTGACCAAGCAAACGCAATACACGATATGGACCGAGCATATCACCAGCTTTCAGGATTGTGCTTCGATCCAGAGCCTCCATCGAATTGCTTTTAACTCCTAGGTCGGGTAATACTTGAGAGAGGGACACTCAAACACAGGTTTTTAAAACGAACTCATACGCCTAAGTTACACAAACAAACAGGCTCAAATGCGCAGGATATCAAATTTTTGGCAAATCCCGCCATTCGACCCAAAAACCGATCAGATCGCAGGCAAGTTGTGCAATCGCGATGTAACAGAACAAAATTCGCACTTGCATGACTTGAACCTTGAAAGCTAACATGCTCAATTGCGGGCGGAAATAGATATTCTGTCTAGGTCTGAGTTTTCTTGGTAAAAAGCTACGTTTTTTTCTGAACTTTGAGAGGCTATCGTCACATGAAGGTGAAACTAGTTGTCTGGATGACTTGTGTAGTCACATTCATCGCCAGTTGTAGCGAGTCTGATTTGCAGCACAATATTGAGGCTCCGCACACACAATCCAGCACGCCGAATGTCGCTTTAAGCATGCCTGCACGGATTGTTCAGGCCCGTGCGATTGATCGTAGCGCCATATTTGCAGAAATCAGGGTTAACGGCGCTCTTTCTGTTTGGTCACAGAATTCAGATTTCAGCCAGTCGTTCAGTTTCAACAATGGGGATCAGGTTAATTTGAGCGTCATGTGGTTTGAAACATTGACTAACGGTACAAAATTGCCGCTGGTATCCCACGTCAGCACCCACACAATTACGCAAAACACCACTATAGCTGTATCTTCAACGGACTACTCAGATGACTTTTTAAACGACGATATCAATCTGAGTAGCGATCCAGATGAAGATACTTACAGTAATCTGGTAGAACGTGAAGCAGACAGTGATCCGTTTGACCCGAATTCAATACCAGGTATAACTCCCCTTGAGCCTGACGTTCGTATTTCCTGGGTGAATCCGACAGAAGCTCCAGTCATTGACGGCTTGTATGATTCGATTTGGGATTCAGCGCAGTTCTCTGATACAGCTGGGGAACGACTCGGCATCGACAACCTCATGATTGACAAAGGTGCCGATAGGCTAGATGGCGATACAGAATTTCGGTGGTTTGCACTGCACGATGATACATTTTTGTATATTTTTGTCTTAGGGGAAAATGTTGATCGGTCTACCCCATTCAGAGACTCCACGGAAGTTTGGCAGGATGATAATATTAATCTGTACCTGGACGGAGACAACAGCAAAGGGGCTAGCTATGACGGCTTTGATGATCGACATATACTGATTCCACTACTCACTAGTCCCAACCAGCCTGATAGCAACAACACTATTTTCTTTCAAGGCCCTAACTCTGCAGATTTACCTGCATTAGAGTTCTTTACCTGCTTATGCTCAGCCGGACAACATACTTGGGAAATCAAACTCCGAATGGCTGACTTCAACATTGTTATTGATCGCGAATTTGGTTTCGATGTGCAACTCGACGACGATAATGATGGTGGAGCAAGGGATGCAAAATGGGGCTGGTTCCATCCCTCACGAGGCAGCACAGATGTCGACAATACATGGACAACGCCGTCGTTCATGGGGACAGCAATTGTCGAGTAGTAGCAATCACTTTAGCACCGTAACGCGGAAATGAATCTTGTATGAATTGTCGGACACTGGACTCCAACCGAGGCCAATTGTCCCGAAATCTTCAAGAAATGTCCCTTCACGGCGAATAAACTCGGGAAGCCTGCCGGGCCGAATAACATAACTACCGTTGGTGCTAGTATCTTTGAAATGGTATCGACCATGCAGGAATTCTACTCGCGCATGGTTTCTAGAAGTCGAGTTGTGCTCGACGATGATATCGTTGTCCACAGAGCGCCCAAGTTTAATTACAGAGTTAATCGGATCGACTCTGATGGATCTCGACCCTACTGTCAGATCTAACACTTTATTTGTTCTGTAGCGCATGGTTCTACTTACTGCAGTTACAATCTCAGTGTTTTCTGTTGCCTCGGACCAATCAATTCTAAACACAGGCATAGGCTTATCTACGCCCCTGAAATCGATCCGATCAAGATAGTAGGCCTGTGCTCGTAATGGTGCAGACAGCTGGTCCACGGAGTCCTGTGTCGTAAAAATCTCAGTTGCGTTTGCGTAAGCTGTAATCCTGGCAGCGAGATTTACAGCGTTGCCATATATATCGCCATCGTCAGGAATGACTTCTCCGCAATGAAAACCTGCTCTCAGTGACAAAGGCGAATTTATATGAGAGCGCTGCATGGCTACAGCAGCACGAAATGCATCGTCGGTTTTATCAAAACTGGCGAGTACGGCATCGCCTACCGTGCGTATTATTTTTCCTGAATTGCGCTCAACGTCGCTACGCATGCTCTGCAGGCTGTCTGAGACCTTTCTATGCGCTTCAACATCACCTTCAGTTTGGTAAAGACGTGTGCTTCCTGCCAAATCAGCAAATAGTACGGTGAGAAATTGCTGCGAAGCGGCCACTAGTATCTACCATCTTTCCGGCAAGTCTTCCAGAATGAACACTCAATGAGCATCAATAGTAATATTTCCACCAATACGAAGAATTTTAAGAACTTTACTGATCATCTCTCGGCTGGATCCAGCTCCATTAGTCAATTTCTGATATGTGAAGCGCACAGCGCGCAACACACCGATCTCGTTGTACTTAGCGTCATCTATTGATATGCGCACCAATCTACCGCAAACTTCCATAATTACAAGGCAGCTCACGCCGACTGTCGAGTTACGAGTTACGAATTCGATCTACCAACGAACGAAAATCCACTACAGCAGTAACTGAATGAAATAAGTATCTTTTCATAGGTAACAGCCATTTGTGGCATCCTTTCACATTGACTATTACTCGTAATCTCAGTATTAGCTGATCAAGGTCTGTTGTCAAGAACGTATAGCGGCTACCCCCAATAACAAGTTCCAGAGCTAGAGATACGTTTACAACATATTCCTTCCATCACTGACTTCTGTATAGGCGGTGTCCACAGTCAATACATGATATTCCCACACTCGGAATAGTAAGCGTTTTTTTCTCGATTGCTCTCAATGTGGAAGCATGGTTAATGCCGGTGTAAAAGCGTGGGTATTTGCCGCTGAGATGTCTTATAGACGATATGGCGAGACGGTCACCATCATGTGGGGCTCGAGGCATCAGAAGCCGACGTGGTTACCTGATTCCAGTTGGCCCTGGCGTACATTGTTTTCTTGAGCTTTCAGTCCCATCAATCGCAGAGTGGCTATCTGCTAACCGTGGACGTGCCATAGCGCGAATATTTCACCACATGGTTTAATGCAACCATGAGACAGTAACTTCTTCCGACAGAGCTATATTATACTCCAGCGCTTCCATTTTCTGCTATTACGAGCACCGGCCCCCTTTCCCCCGGTCGACAGGTGGTTCGTTCCACTGGCTTTGCCTATGTCGCCTGGAGCTGTTGCAGCGAGCGCGAGTAGGAAGTTTGATTTCCCAAGTGATGCACTACTGAGGCTGAATTCGATTCGACGCGTGTTTCTGAGCCCCATGGCACCGATGTCTCGCAGACGCTGGCGCAGTGTCCACACTGCCGGGCAGGCACAAGGGGCAATATCTCCGAACTCAAGCGTGCATTGGACATAATTAAAGTGGAAAGATTACTTCGGGTTTGCTGCGCATGTCTGGTCGTCAGCACTAAGCTACAATCTGGTGCAGATGATCTACTTCAGTGCAGCCTGAGCTTCTTCGTAGGGTTCTTCTGTTGCCGAAACGGCTTGTCGCTGACTAGTTCATGTCAGGCCGTGGTTGAAAATCGGGCAGAAACGTGGATTTTTATGAAACCAATGTTCTGCCTGGCTCGTTGGTTCGCAGTGTTTCTTGCTAGGTATTCAAAGATGCGATTACTAGTAGCAACGCTGAAAACGCCCGTTTCTGGATAGGCACGCGTTAAGCAGGATCAACTACTTACCAGTGCGTTTACCAACCGTGATTATATTGGAATTCGAAAACACTCTCGAAGGTAAAAGACGGGGATATTCCCAGAAAATATCACATATCTTGATAGAAAGTCACATGCGTTAAATTAGCGATGTATATGCCTTCCGTCATTCCACTAGCAATTCATCTAGTCGACAATTTTTCTAGAGATTGTATAGTGGATGGATATAGTATTTTGAGAAGTTTTCTGCATTCAAAATTGCATTTTTCTGGAATTCAATTTACTTAATGTATTCGTCAGTGTCTTCTTCCACGATGTAATCGGCGCTTCTACTAACTTAGCAACCCTCTGTATCGATATGTACATGGTCCAAGAATTTCCAAATATGTAGCACTATAATTCGAAGCATTTAGCTATACGCCGCCAGTTGTATTTGTTTAAATACTACTATTGACAGGTGCAATAGAATCGTCAGGAATCTGTCATTGTATTTATAGCAATATTTTTTGATTATTTCCTCCCATTAACTTCGATCCGACACTATAGATTTCTATTGGTATAGCAATACTTATGTGAGAAATTTAATTGGCATGAATACTCTGTTGCTTTTAAACAAACTACTTCAGCGTTTTTGAAAACCCACTGACATGAGAAGACAGAAAATAACGAGCACTGACCCAAGTAGATTTGCAACTAATTCAAGCATTCTAATGAGGAAATGGTAAAAATGAAAATTAGAATATTATTTGTGTTGCTGCTCTCAAATTTGTTTGTTACTGCTTGCAGTAGCGGTGGTAGTGACAGTGGAGACAATACTGACAACGATACTGGTGGTGAGAATGAAGACATTGATTTTGACGGAATAGTAAACACATTGGACAATTGCCCGATGGATGCTAATGCATCGCAACTGGATACTGACGAAGACGGCCTGGGAGGCTCGTGCGATGATTCCACAATATTCGACGATGATCGCGATGGAACAGAAGACCAATTGGACAACTGCGTCATAATTAACAATCCAAGGCAAGAAGACACTGATGGCGACGGGAGAGGAGATGCTTGTGACGATACCCCACTCGGACCTGATGATGACCGCGATGGCGTTCCCAATAGTTCGGACAACTGCCGAACAATAGAAAATACAGAACAGACTGATGCAGATCAAAATGGTACTGGGGATATATGTGATGCTGGGCCTACTGGAGATTTAGATGCTGACGGAATCGTCAATAGTATCGATGTGGATCAAACAGGCGGTTCTGATTCGAACTCAAATGGTGTCGATGACATGGAAGAACAAGACGTAGTCGATGACGATTTTGACGGCGTTGCAAATAGCTTCGACAACTGTCCGTTTGACTCCAACCCTGGTCAAGAAGATTCTAACTTCGACAATGTAGGCGATGTGTGCCGAATCGCAGTATTTGGCGCATGCGGAAATGAGGGTGGTTCTGACCCCGGACTTCAATTTTCAACCTCCTTTGATTGGTCAGACAATTGCCACGTAAGCGCACGTGGAGAATGGGCAAAAAGTGGGTACACACTTGGCATTCAGTCTGTACTGTCCTGTTTAGGGTACGATTTAATTACCGACGGAATATTCGGACCGGAAACTGAGGCGAAAGTAGCGGATTTCCAATTGGGTTATGGGGTGGCGGATACTGGTATAGTTGATAACGATACATGGACTTTGCTTCAAATTGAATTAATATTCGTAGAGAGGAGCAGTGATCGATATGAAACCTACGCTCCTGGAAGCTGCTTTACAGATATAGCATTTGATTGGGATTTCGAAGATATCGAATGGGAGATTAAAACAATTCAACCCGCTCTGTCACCAGACCAGACTAACTGGTTTCAGTTTTCAGTCAAACCTGTTCAATTTCTACGTTAGCCTTGTTTAATTTAATATATTTGTAACTGTTCAGACCATTGATGCGATGGAAGCAAGGGCTGACTCTGGAAACTGTCGCACAGGGAGTCAAAAACATTTCGGTCCTGTTTTTTCGCCGTGGAAATGTAACCATAAATCCGGCAAAAGATGTCGTCAGCGCCTTCTTCGGAACGAAAGCAGCCAGATATCTTCAGCTTGGCCTGATCATACCTAAATTCCACTCGGCCGGATTATTGTCATATGGCAGCGTCAGGTCATAGAGGAAAGCGAGCGTTTCCCCGCCTTTGTATCAGAACAATCGATTGTGAAGGTTCTTCACCTTGTGATGCGTGGCTCGCCCGCGTTTCTTTGTGGTTGGTAATGGCCCTCTGCTAGTCGGTACGCCCTGACCCATTATCCGGCTTTAGCGTCAGTCAATCGTAGAGGCTGATGCTGGAAGGTTCGTACACCAACGCTTTGTTGGACTGGGCTTCAGCAGCCTCAGTCGTGCACAGCGTATCACTTGAATCCGTCATGAATGCCCATCGCCATCATCGCTTCATACCCGCGCTTGACGTGCCAACGGTAGTAGGTGGCGTGCTCGGTGGCGGCCATATTCAGCCACTGTAGCTGTTTGCCCACTCGCAGGCCGCTTTCGTCAATTTGGGCCACCCTGCCGGCGACGACCATGGCTCTGTCCCACCCTGGTATCGAACACGTCCAGATGCTGGTAACCACCGTACGAGATTCAGCTGTGCTTGCAACTCCTGAACCTGTTCTGTTAGTGCGTTGACATGCTCCACCAGCCGAACGATCAACGCATCTTTCTGCTCTGAGGTGAGTATGCTGAAGTCAATGCGCGGTTGTATGACCTTCTGCATAGACCGCACAAACCGGGTGTCTGGCACTATTGTGCGTCAGCGGGCCGAGTAGTTAGTGTCCATCCATGAACTCGTAAGCGACTGAGTGGGCGAGTTTTTTTGGCGGCGGACGTAAAAAATCCTCTTGGATTTGCTAAGGTTGAGTTGCGAAAAACACCAAGGCCACCAAGAGGATT
>RCMY010005444.1_pt1 | contig 10805 bp, 10 predicted proteins | sample 2041341 | NCBI WGS metagenome assembly RCMY01 (sample SAMN09708234, study PRJNA481090) | Marine sediment metagenome, whole genome shotgun sequencing project.
AAGACAAATACTCGCCGAAAACCAGCAAAATTATCAAGTTGGGGGCAGGCCAGTGATTTAGGGAAAAGCCAGAAATCATCTGCGCCTGAGCAAGTCTTAGCGACTCGCTTCGTCAAAACCAAGCCCTTTTTATCTGCGTAAGATTAACAAACGGTCATTGCTGCCAAAGTCTCGCTTTAATTCAACATGATAACCGTTTTCCTTAGCGATTTCCGAAACCGGATTTGCTTGGTCAAAGCCGATTTCGAGCAAGGCCGTTCCGGTTGGCGAAAGCAGGGTTTCGAGCGCAGGAATGATGATCCGATAATCATCCATCCCGTCTTCTCCGGCGAACAAGGCCTGACGGGATTCATATTCGGCCACATCCACCGATAATCGGGCGCGGGTTGAGACATAGGGCGGGTTGGCGAGGATAAGATCGAAGCCGGACCCGAGAGAGCCTGCCCAATCGGGCATCGTCCAATCCAGCAGCAGAAACTTGGCCTGATCGGCCAATCCGAGCGCATCGGCATTATTATGGGCAATCTGCAAGGCGGCCGCACTGGCATCGATACCCAGACCGCTGGCCTCCGGAAATTCGCTTAGCGCCGCAAGCAAAAGCGCGCCACTGCCCGTGCCCAGATCCAATATCCGGTGCGGATGCCGCGACGCGAAGGCACGGACCGCCTCCTCGACCAGCAATTCGCTGTCGGGACGGGGGATCAGGACATCGGGCGTGACCTGAAAGTCGAGGCCCCAGAATTCCTTCCTGCCGATGATATGGGCGATCGGTTCGGATTGCAGGCGCCGTTCGATCAGCGCAGAAAAATCAGTCGGTGCTGTCAGTCCCGGCAATTTGAGCAGAAGTTCCGCTCGCTCGATCTGCAGGGCATGCGCCATTAACAATTCCGCATCGAGTCGGGGGGTGTCGGAGGTTTCGGCAAGCATCTGCGCGGCCTCGCGCAGCGCTCCGGCTGCATCACCCATCCAGATTGGCCAGCCGGCTGGCTTCATCCTCTGCTATCAGCGCGTCGATCATTTCGCCGAGCGCGCTGCCCTCGATGATTTCCGGGAGCTTGTGCAGGGTCAGGTTGATCCGGTGATCGGTGACCCGGCCCTGCGGATAATTATAAGTGCGGATGCGTTCCGAGCGATCACCGGAACCGACCATCGACTTGCGCGCTTCGGCCTCTTCGCTCTGCACGGCAGCGCGTTCCTGCTCATAGAGGCGCGCCGCCAGCACCTTCATCGCCTGCGCCTTGTTCTTGTGCTGCGACTTGCCGTCCTGACATTGCACGACAAGGCCGGTCGGCAAGTGGGTGATGCGGATCGCGCTATCGGTCTTGTTGACATGCTGACCGCCGGCGCCACTCGCCCGGTAGGTGTCGATGCGCAGATCTTCGGTGCGGATTTTCACATCCACTTCTTCCGGTTCCGGCAGGATCGCGACGGTCGCGGCGGAGGTATGGATACGCCCGCCGCTTTCGGTTTCAGGGACGCGCTGGACCCGGTGGACGCCCGATTCAAATTTCAGTTTGGCGAACACGCCCTTGCCCTGGATATTGGCAACGACTTCCTTGAACCCGCCGACTTCCGAGGCATTGGCGGAGATCATATCGACCTTCCAGCCCTGCAATTCGGCATGGCGGCTATACATGCGGTACAAATCGCCGGCAAATAGCGCCGCCTCGTCGCCGCCGGTTCCGGCGCGAATTTCGAGCATCGCGGGGCGATCATCGGCGCTGTCCTTGGGCAGCAATTGCAGCGCGAGGGCCCGCTCAGCCTTTTCCACCGCCTTCTTGACACCGTCCACCTCGTCGGCGGCCATTGCCTTCATCTCGGCATCATCTCCGGAGAGCATCTCGGCGAGCCCCTGCTGCTCGTCACGCAGCGCTTTGAGGTGCGTGGCGGCTTCGGCAACCGGCTCGATCTCGGCATATTCCTTGGACACGGCGACAAACTTATCGCTGTCCAGTTCGCCGGACGCCATCATCGCCTGCAGCTCGGCAAAGCGCGCTTCGATCTGTGCGAGGCGTTGGGGAGTGATGGCGGTCATGCCGTCAAAGCCTCGACCAAACCGCTTAAAACAATCTCCCGCTGGTCGCCGGTTTCGAGATTTTTGACCGCGACAACACCATGGGCCAGTTCGTTCTCGCCGATGATAACCACATGGGCAGCGCCAGCAGCATTGGCTTTCTGCATCCGCTTTTTCATATTGCCCTTATAAGCCATGTCACAACTGATACCCGAGCTGCGCAGGTCACCCATGAGTTTCATCGCAGCCGTTTCGCAGCCGTCTCCCAATGGAATGAAGATCGCATCGGGACCGACCGCTTCGGGCTCGTCCAGCAGCATACCCAACCGCTCAATACCGGCAGCCCAACCCACAGCGGGCGTCGCGGGACCACCGAGCGTCTCGATCAAACCATCATAGCGGCCGCCCGCCAGCACCGTACCCTGCGCGCCCAGCCGGTCGGTGACAAATTCAAACGCAGTGTGGCGATAATAATCAAGCCCGCGCACCAGACGGCTGTTGCGCGTCCAAGCGACGCCGCAAGCATCGAGACCCTCGGTGACTTGCGCGAAAAACTCTTTCGCCTCGGTCGACAGATAGGCGTCAATATCCGGTGCGGCATCGGCGATCGGGCGGTCCTGCCGTTCCTTGCTGTCCAGTATTCGTAGCGGATTGCGTTCCAGCCGGTCCTGGCTGTCTTCGGAGAGGTCCTTGCGATGCGCCTGAAAATGCTCGACCAGCGCATCGCGCCAGGCATCGCGACTTTCGGCATCGCCCAGCGTATTGAGCTGCAAAGTCACGCCGTCGGCGACCCCCAATTCGTGCAAAAGCTGATCGGCGAAGCAAAGCAACTCCACGTCCGCCGCCGCTTCCTCCGCGCCGATAATCTCCGCATCCAGCTGGTGAAACTGCCGGTAGCGTCCCTTTTGCGGACGTTCGTAGCGGAATATCGGGCCATGCGCGGAGAGTTTGAGTGGCACATGCTGCTGCCAGCCATTGGTCAGAAAGGCACGAGAGATACCCGCGGTAAATTCGGGCCGCAGGGTCAGGCTATCGCCGCCGCGGTCCTCGAACGAGTACATTTCCTTGGAAACAACATCGGTAGTCTCGCCGAGCGAGCGGGCAAAAACCGTGGTTGGTTCGAACACCGGCATTTCGACACCCTTGAAACCGTAAAGCCGCCGCACGCGTTCAAACGTCTCCACGACATACTGGAAACGCTCCTGTTCTTCGCCAAATATATCCTGCGTGCCGCGCACCGGCTGGGGTGTCTGTATCTTTGCCATAGGGAGCGCTTTAGCCAGAGATGCGGCAAAGCGGAAGTGGCTTATTTCCACCAAGCCTCTGGACGAAAGTTGCAAAAGCCGCCATTCAGGCGCGCTCGTCATTATAGGGGTTTTCTGCATATGCGTCTGGTTGGCACATTGGGTCTGGTCTTGGCCCTCACCATTTCTACAACGGCGGCAGCAATGCCGGACAGCCTGAGCAAACCAGGCTACGCCCCGCCGCAGGAGACAATCCCGGCACCGCAGGATATTGTCTATCCCGGCACCATGACCCTCTCGGTCGACGCCCGCGATCATGATATGGGCATATTCCGCGTCACCCAGACGATTCCGGTGGCTCAAACTTTAACGGGGGGGCCCGGTCGCCTCACCCTGCTCTACCCTGAATGGCTGCCGGGCAATCATGCGCCGCGCGGCGAGATTGAGAAGATCGCCGGACTGGAATTTGCCGCTGATGGGGAAAAACTGTCGTGGATCCGCGACGAGGTCGATGTCTTCGCCTTTCACCTGACGGTTCCTGAAAATGTGAGCGCGATTACCGCGACATTCCAGTTTGTCTCGGCCACGACCAGCAGCCATGGCCGGGTCGTTATGGCACCGTCGATGCTCAACCTGCGCTGGCATCAGCTTTCACTTTACCCGGCCGGCTATTTCGTCCGCCGGATTCCGGTCGTGGCGACCGCCATCTATCCCGATGGATGGCAGGCAGCGAGCGCGATGCGTCCGACATCACAGACCGGCGGCACGGTGGTCTATGAAAAAACCGATTATGACACACTGGTCGACAGCCCGGTTTTTGCCGGACAATATTTTCAGACCCATCAACTGACCAGTCGCGCGCATCTCAATATTGTCGCCGATGATGCAAAATTTCTAAAACCCGAAAAGGCACAAATTGCTGCGCACAGCAGGCTGGTCAAAGAGGCCGAAGCCCTGTTCGGCAGCCATCCCTATGATCGCTATGATTTTCTGCTCGCACTGACCGAAGATATGGGCGGCATCGGCCTGGAGCATCATCGTTCCTCCGAAAACGGCGTGAACCGCGAATATTTCACCGGTTGGGATAGCGGACCGGGTCGTCGCAACCTGCTGCCGCATGAAATCACCCATGCCTGGAATGGCAAATATCGCCGTCCGCAAGGCATGTGGACGCCCGATTTCCGGCAACCGATGCGCGACAGCCTGTTGTGGGTTTATGAAGGGCAAACGCAATTCTGGGGCTATGTGCTCGGCGCAAGGTCCGGACTTTATTCGAAGCAGGATACGCTTGATGCCTTTGCCGCCATCGCAGCGGGAATGGACCAGCGGATAGGCCGGAGCTGGCGCCCGTTGATCGATACCACCCATGATCCGATCATCGCTGCGCGGCGGGCCAAGCCCTGGACCAGCTGGCAGCGATCCGAGGATTATTATAATGAAGGCCTGCTGATCTGGCTCGAAGCCGACCAGATCATCCGCCGCGAATCGGGCGGCCGAAAATCGCTTGAAGATTTTGCGCGGACCTTTTTCCGCGGCAAAAATGGCGACTGGGGCGTGGTCACCTATGAACAGGAAGATGTTGTCGCTGCGCTCGGCAAGGTCCAGCCCTATGACTGGGACGGGTTCATCGAAGAGCGGGTTTACCGGACCGGCACAGAAGCCCCCAAAAACGGCCTTGCTCTCGGCGGTTACCGGCTTGTCTTTGTCGATACGCCGAGCGCGTACATTCTGGCCAATGACAAGCGCCGCAAACAGCTCGACCTCAGCCACAGCGTCGGCCTGATCATGGGCGGCAAGGGGATTATAAAATCGGTGATCTGGGACAGTCCGGCGTTCAAGGCCGGACTGAAATCCGGTCTCACCATCTCGGCTGTCAACGGCAAGGCCTATAGCGACGAAGCGCTCAAGCAGGCTATCGAGGAAAGGCGCGGCGGCGAAGGCCAGATTGAAATATTTGCGAAAAACGGTGAGGCCTATCATAATTTTATGGTCGACCATTCGGATGGCCTGCGCTATCCGGCGCTCGAGAAAATCACCGGAGAGGGTGTTGATCAAGAAGGGGGCATCGACCGGCTGTTACGGCCGAAAACCAGATAAGGACCACCTTTTCCATGGATATTAACAAGATCGCGATCGGCGATAACCCGCCAGAAAGCCTGAACGTCGTCATCGAAGTGCCGGTTGGCGGCGAACCGGTCAAATATGAATTTGACAAGGCATCCGGCGCACTGTTTGTCGACCGTATCCTGCATACGCCGATGCGCTATCCCGCCAATTACGGCTTCATTCCACACACTTTGTCACCCGATGGTGATCCGCTTGATGCCCTGGTCGTGGCGCGCTCGCCGTTCATGCCCGGTTGCGTCGTCCGCTGCCGGCCGATTGCGGTGCTCAACCTCGAAGACGAGCATGGTGGCGACGAAAAATTGCTCTGCGTGCCGATCGACGCTACTTTTCCTTATTATCGCAAGATCGACGAGGGCAGTCATCTGCCGGAAATCGTGATGCAGCAGATCGAGCATTTCTTCACTCACTACAAGGACCTCGAACCCGAAAAATGGGTCCGGGTTGGCAAATGGGGCGATGCCGACGAGGCGAAGCGCGTCGTGCTCGAAGCGATAGAATTGGCCAAACAGCAATGAACATGAACCGGATGATTTTGGCGGTGACGGCACTATCGGCACTGGCAGCTTGCGCAACCCCGGAAACCCGGGTTCGCAAGGGTTTGATGAATGCGGGATTGTCCGAACCAGTATCGGCTTGCATGGCGGACCGGATGGTGGATCGCCTCTCGCTGGGGCAGCTCAACAAGCTGAACGGTCTTGGCAAGCTCAAAAAACGCGCGCCAGGCGATGTTACATTCAGCGAATTTGTCAAACAGACCCGCGCGCTTCAGGATCCGGAGATCGTGGGCGTTGTAACCAGCTCGGGCGTGATTTGCGTGGTCAAATAGCGGCCTGGTCTATCGAACAAATTGCCAAAGAAATTTCGCGACGACGGGGCTTTTGTCAATTTCAGCCCGGATCAGGGAGTTTCCCCACCATAGCCGCTCATTGTTCGCCAGAACGACGAGGGTCAGTTTCTGGTCGGGTATTTTCAGATAGATTGCGGAATATCGATCCGGATCCCAGCCCGAATGCCAGTATAGCCGCTGCCCTTGCCAATCCTGGGTAAACCAGCCCCAGCGATAATCGCCATCAGGAGGCAGCGCTTCGTCATTAAATATGCGTTCCATCCAATCCCGGGGCAGCAGCTTGCCAGCATCCAGCGCGATATCAAACTGCGCCAGATGGCGAGCGCTGGCCTTGATCCCCGCCGCAGCCCGAAAATCGTCATCCGAAAAACTGTTCTTTTCTGATCGGCCTTCTTCATTGACGGAAAATGGTGGTGCCAATAAGCGCAAAGCCGATCCGCCATCCGGGTCGTGCCATCCAAGCGCGACGTTGTCCATGCCGGCAGGCTTCAGCACATTGTCGCGGACAATGGCGCGCAACGGCCTTTTCCCTGCCCCCTCAATCGCGCGGTCTATGCGGGCATAAGTCATCGGATTATAAACGAACCGGCCATCCGGCTCGCCATTGACCCGCATGTTCAATATGTCGGACAGCGTTAAATTCCGGTTGCAGTCAACCGCCGCAATCGGGCTCCCGTCTTCAGCCACCCCGCCGCCGCCAAAGACAATATCGGAACCGGAAAACCATTCACAAAAATCCTCCCAGCCCGGGTCGCTGGACAGAGACAAGGCGAGCGACAGCCGCTTTGCCGATGCCTCCTTCAATATCGCAGTCGCTGCGATCGGCTTGGTGACGGATGCGATGCTGAACGTGGTATCCATCGTTGTGGCAATTTCGCCTTCATCGTCCGATGTACCTAGAGCCAGTTCCCAGTCGATTTGTCCGTCTTTGACAATCAGCGCGGTGAGCGCCCTGATCGCATTTTCTTTGCGAAAACTCTCGAGAAACCCGACAAATTCGCCATAGTTCTGCGCGGAGGAATTGTCTTTGGCCTCGGCCCGCTCGTAAGCCAAGCTCGTGAGAAATGCCACTATCGCCAAAAATACTGCTAGTTTTTTTATCGCCATGGCGCAATTCACCCCTATTAGCATAAGCGCCAGGCGCCGATAGTTTCATTGGCAACCTATAATGGTGCGACAGGTCCGGCAACCGACAAATATCTTGAATCAGGGTGGAAATGACCCACCATCTGTGCTTAAGCCGCACGCAAGACTCGCATCTTCTAAAAGACGATTTACCAGCTCGATGAAAGGCTTCTCATCTTTCCATGAACATCCATGAATATCAGGGCAAGGAATTGCTCGCCAAACACGGCATTGCCGTTCCTGCCGGTCACGCCGCGCTCACCGTTGAAGAAGCGGTCGCCGCAGCCGAGAAACTCCCCGGACCGCTTTATGTTGTAAAGGCGCAGATCCACGCGGGCGGACGCGGCAAAGGCAAATATATAGAGCTGGGTCCCGATGCAAAAGGCGGCGTAAGGCTGGCGAAATCGGTCGACGAAGTGCGCGCCAATGCGGAAGAAATGCTGGGCAATACATTGGTCACCATCCAGACCGGGGACGCCGGCAAGCAGGTCAACCGGCTCTATGTCACCGACGGCGTCGATATCGAGAAGGAATTCTACCTCTCGATGCTGGTCGACCGGGCCAGTGGCCGCGTGGCAATTGTCGTTTCCACCGAAGGCGGAATGGATATCGAGGAAGTCGCTCACAATACGCCGGAAAAAATCAAGACGATCACGATTGATCCGGCGCAGGGCTTCATGCCGCATCACGGCCGGACCATTGCCTTCGCGCTCGGGCTGAAAGGCGATCTCAACAAGCAGGCGCAGAAGCTCGGCAAGAAACTCTACGACGCGTTCATGGCGATGGACTGCGAGATGGTCGAGATCAATCCGCTGGTGGTGACCGAGGATCAGCAACTGATCGTGCTCGACACCAAGATGAGCTTCGACGGCAATGCGCTGATGCGCCACCCCGATCTCGCTGCGCTGCGCGACGAGACCGAGGAAGACCCGGCGGAAGTCGAAGCCAGCAAATCCGATCTCGCCTATATCAAGCTCGACGGCAATATCGGCTGCATGGTCAATGGCGCCGGTCTCGCAATGGCGACGATGGATATCATCAAGCTCAACGGCGCCTTTCCGGCCAATTTCCTCGACGTTGGCGGCGGCGCGACCAAGGAAAAGGTCACCGCAGCGTTCAAGATCATTCTCGCCGATCCGGCGGTGGAAGGCATTCTCGTCAATATCTTCGGCGGAATCATGAAATGCGACATCATCGCCGAGGGCATTGTTGCCGCGGCCAAGGAAGTCGATCTGGACGTGCCGTTGGTGGTCCGGCTGGAAGGTACAAATGTCGCCAAGGGCAAGGAAATTCTTGCCAATAGCGGCTTGCCGATCGTTTCGGCCGATGATCTGGGCGATGCCGCGAAAAAGATTGTCGCACAGGTGAAAGCAGCGGCCCGAAGCGATTGAAGACGGCCCCGGCCCAGTCCCTGAAGGAGAGAGATTAAAGATTTGCTGCACCGCAGCGCAAACTTGACGTTTACGTGAACGTAAGCTATCCGGTTTGAGAAATTAGAAAAAGGAAACAGCAATGAAAATCCTGGTGCCCGTCAAGCGGGTGATTGATTATAACGTAAAACCGCGGGTCAAGTCCGACGGCAGCGGCGTTGATCTCGCCAATGTCAAAATGTCGATGAACCCGTTTGACGAAATTTCTGTCGAAGAAGCCATCCGCCTGAAAGAGGCCGGCAAGGCCGAAGAAGTCATCGCCGTTTCGGTGGGACCGCAAAAGGCCCAGGAGACCTTGCGTACGGCGCTCGCCATGGGCGCGGACCGGGCGATCCTGGTGATGACCGACGAAGAAGTAGAGCCACTCGCCGTTGCGAAGATCCTCGCCAAGATTGTCGAGGAAGAGCAGCCCAAGCTGGTAATCACCGGCAAGCAGGCGATCGACGACGATTCGAACCAGACCGGCCAGATGCTCGCAGCCTTGCTTGGTTGGGGACAGGGCACCTTCGCGAACACCGTCGAACTCGACAGCGACAGCATCACCGTCAAACGCGAAATCGATGGCGGCCTGCAGACGGTCAAGCTCAGCCTGCCCGCCGTGGTCACCACCGACCTGCGCCTCAACGAACCGCGCTATGCCTCGTTGCCGAACATCATGAAGGCGAAGAAAAAGCCGATGGATGAGAAAACGCCAGCCGATTACGGCGTCGACATCACCCCCCGCCTCACCACCATCATGGTCACCGAACCGCCGGTGCGCCAGGCCGGTGAAAAGGTAGAAGATGTCGATGCGCTGGTCGCGAAACTCAAGGCTGTGGGAGCGATCTAACCGCCTGAGCCTGAGACACCCCCGTTCGTCCTGAGCTTGTCGAAGGATTGGTGGGACAAGGTGCTTCGACAGGCTCAGCACGAACGGTTTTGAAATAAGATTTGAAGGAGTTCCGAAAATGAAAACTCTAGTTTTAGTCGAACATGACAACAGTAACATGAAAGACGCAACGCTGGCTGTGGTCACCGCCGCGTCGCAACTGGGTGAAGTCCACGCTCTGGTCATAGGCTCAGGCTGTGCCAGTGTCGGCGAACAGGCGGCCAAGGTCGCTGGCGTTTCCACCGTCCATGTTGCCGACGACCCGTCGCTGGAACATCAGCTACCGGAAAATGCCGCGCCGCTGATCGCCAGCCTGATGGAAACGCACGACGCGTTTCTCGCGCCCGCGACCACCACCGGCAAGAATATCGCCCCGCGCGTCGCAGCCCTGCTCGACGTCATGCAGATCAGCGACATTCTCTCGGTCGAAAGCGAAGACACGTTCACCCGGCCGACCTACGCCGGTAACGCGATTGCCACGGTCAAATCCTCGGATGCCAAGAAGGTCATCACCGTGCGCGGTACGGCTTTTGACAAGGCAGCAACCGAAGGCGGTAGCGGTACGGTTGAAGCCATCGGCGGCGCCAGCGAATCCGGCCTGTCCAGCTTCGTCAGCGAAGAAATCGCCAAATCCGAACGGCCCGAACTGACCAGCGCAAAAATCATCGTTTCTGGTGGTCGTGCTCTGGGTTCTGCTGAAAAGTTCGAGGAAGTCATCACGCCACTCGCCGACAAGCTCGGCGCCGGCATCGGTGCTTCGCGCGCCGCGGTCGATGCGGGCTATGTCCCCAACGACTATCAGGTCGGCCAGACCGGCAAGATCGTCGCCCCGGAAGTCTATATCGCGATCGGCATCTCCGGCGCGATCCAGCATCTTGCGGGCATGAAGGACAGCAAGGTCATCGTCGCGATCAACAAGGACGAAGATGCGCCTATTTTCCAGGTCGCCGATATCGGGCTGGTCGCTGATTTGTTTGATGCCGTGCCGGAGTTGACTTCGAAGGTTTGAGCCTTTCACTCAAAGCGGAGCCGCGAGCGAGTTTGACAATTTATGACCCCGGTGACGTGACCCCCAACGTTCATCCATTTACGATTAGAGTCTCGGCATCGTTATTGCGCGGCTGCGCAGGTGAAGCAAGGGGCTGCGTAG
>RCMY010015063.1_pt1 | contig 10803 bp, 10 predicted proteins | sample 2041341 | NCBI WGS metagenome assembly RCMY01 (sample SAMN09708234, study PRJNA481090) | Marine sediment metagenome, whole genome shotgun sequencing project.
ATCCCGCGTTCGCGCCGCAGTGGCGGCACTTGCGCAACCGCGCACGTCAGTTGCAGGCTAAATACGCCCTCGATTTTCCGGATTTCGTCGACCGCCTCGCGCAGGCCGACGCCCGTGATGTAGCGCGTCGCGAGATGCTGCGCTCACAGACGTGGTAACCGCGTAGGTTTCATCTCGTCATTGGGTCAGCATGTGGCCGACGATGCCCAGCGCAAAGCCGGATACGGCGCCCATCGGCGGTGCCCAGTGTCTTTTCAGTGAGACCTGCGGTGCGATGTCTTCGAAGATCGAATAGAGGATGCCGCCGGCGGCGAACAGCATGATCGCCGACACCACCGTCGGATGGCCGGCCAGCCACAGGTGGCCGGTGACGCCGGCGATCGGCCCGAGTAGGGCCATGAGTGCGAAGAGGCCGATCAGCCGGCGTGGGCGGATGTTTGCCGTGTGCCGACGCATCTCGCGATAGGCGTTGAAGCCTTCGGGCAGGTTCTGCAGCGCCATGAGGCCGGCGAGCAATACCGCGCTTGCGTTGTCGATGGCGAACGCGGCGCCGAGGGCGAGCGATTCGGGAATGAAATCGGCCAGCATGGCGGCCAGCTGACCGGCCGGCGTGCGCAGGCGAGCGAGCAGCATGTCGATGCCCATGAAGGCGAAGCCGCCGCAGATGAAGAAAACGGCGGCGGTGAAGGTGTCGAGATGTTCAATGCCCTCTGGCACCAGCACCAGTGCCACCGCGGAGAGCAGTGCGCCGCCGCCGAAGGCGATCACGCTGTGACGGAATTCGTTCTCCAGCCAGCGTCGATGGATGTGTTCGTAGCGCGCTAACGCCGCCCCCAGTGGCATGGCCATGCCGGCCATGAGCGTGAATCCGACGATGCTTGCGATGTGTTCCATGGGCGCTCCATTGCTGCACAGCGGGGGAGGGGGCACTGCGCGACCGGCTAACCGCCGGCACCCTGACGGAAAATAGCGCAATGCATCACGCATGATAAATCCGCTGAACGGACAATGCGCGGATGGCGTTGATAGGCGATAACGCCGCTTTCGCCTTATCCTACGGTTTATCGACGCGCGCACGGCCTGCCCGCCGGCGCATGGTTTACCGAGGTGATGGCGACGCCTCCCAAACACTGAGAGGACAGCAATGAGCACAGAACGCGAATCGATGGAATTCGACGTCTTGATTGTCGGCGGCGGTCCGGCCGGGCTGGCGGCGGCGATCCGCTTGCGGCAACTGGCGGAGGAGAAGGGTCAGGAGATCAGCGTGTGCCTGATCGAAAAGGGGGCCGAGATCGGCGCGCACATTCTATCCGGCGCGGTCATGGACCCGCGTGCGCTCACCGAATTGATTCCCGACTGGAAAGAGAAGGGCGCGCCGCTCGACACGCTGGTGAGCGAGGATCGCATGATGTTCCTCACCGCATCCGGCGGACGCACCTTGCCCAACGCGCTGTTGCCCAAGTGCTTTCAGAATCACGGCTACTACATCGTCCGACTGGGCCATGTCGTCAAATGGCTCGGCGAACAGGCCGAGGCCGCCGGCGTCGAAGTCTATCCGGGCTTTGCCGGGGCCGAGTTGCTGTTCGACGAGTCTGGCGCCGTGATGGGCGTCGCCACCGGCGACATGGGCCTCACCCGCGAGGGCGAAAAAGGTCCCGCCTACGCGCCAGGCATGGAGCTGCACGCCAAATACACCCTCTTCGCCGAAGGCTGCCGTGGTCACCTTGGCAAGCAGCTCGAAGCGCACTTCAAGCTGCGCGAAGGTGTCGATCCGCAAACCTACGGTATCGGCGTCAAGGAATTGTGGGAAGTGTCCGACGCGCAACATACGCCGGGCCTGGTGGTGCACACCGCCGGCTGGCCGATGAACAACGCCACCTACGGCGGCGGCTTCATCTACCATGCCAGCGACAATCTGGTCGCCATCGGATATGTCGTCGGCCTCAACTACAGCAACCCGTACCTGTCGCCGTTCGAAGAATTCCAACGCTACAAAACGCACCCGTATATCCGGCCCTTTATCGAGGGCGGTAAGCGCCTGTCGTACGGCGCCCGTGCGCTCACCGCCGGCGGCCCGCAAAGCATGCCCAAGCTCACCTTCCCGGGTGGCGGTTTGATTGGCGATGATGCCGGCTTTCTCAACGCCGCGCGTATCAAGGGCAGCCATGCGGCGATCAAGAGCGGCATGCTCGCCGCCGAGGCGGCTTTTGACGCGCTGGGCGCCGAGCGCCAGCGCGACGAACTGACCGCCTACCCGGAAGCCTTCGCTGGCAGCTGGCTGCATGACGAACTGCACCAGACGCGCAACTTCAAGCCCTATATGAAGAGGGGACTATGGCTCGGCTCCTTCCTGTTCGGAGCCGAGCAGACGTTATTCAAGGGCAAGGTGCCGTGGACGCTGCACAACACGGCCGATCACACCGCGCTCAAACCCGCCGCCGAGTGTGAGCCGATCGCCTACCCAAAGCCCGACGGTACGCTGACTTTCGACCGGCTCTCCTCGGTGTTTCTGTCCAACACCAATCACGAGGAAGAGCAGCCCTGTCATCTGCAGATCCTGGATGAGCGCGTGCCGATTGACATCAATCTGGCAATCTACGATTCGCCCGAGCAGCGCTATTGTCCGGCGGGGGTGTACGAAATTGTGCGTGATGGCGAAGGCGGCGCGCCGCGTCTGCAGATCAACGCGCAGAACTGTGTGCACTGCAAGAGCTGCGACATCAAGGATCCGACGCAGAACATCAACTGGGTGACGCCGCAGGGTGGGGAAGGGCCGCTCTACGACGGCATGTGAGGCTGGCCGGTCGTGGCCGGCGAGATCGTCGGACATGTTGCTTGAGACGCCCCTGAACGGGGCGTTTTTCATGCGTTGCGCGGCGCCATGGCCAGTTCGCGCAGGTGGCGGCGCACCGACAGTGCGGTCCCGATCCAGCCGAGCAATACCGCCACCGCAAGCAGCAGGCCGACCTGTTGCGGCGTCGGCCCATTGAGCGCGAAGACCGCGCCGTAGGCATCGGCCAGGCCGGTCACCGACGGACGTAGCAGGTCGATCGCAAGTGTGACGATGGCCCACGCGACGAGCCCGCCGAGCAAGCCCTGCAGGCAGCCGAGCCAGTAAAAGGGGCGGCGGATGAACTGGTCGGTGGCGCCGAGCAGGCGGATGACTTCGATCTCGGTGCGCTGGGTGAGAATCTGCAGACGGATGGTGTTGAAGGTGATGATCACCAGCGCGCCGGCGAGCAGCGCGGCGAGCAGCGTGACGCCCAGTTCGGCCAGCGACAGCAGCGCATGCAGGCGTTGCACCCAGGCGGCGTCGAGTTGCACGTGCTCGACCTTTGGCCACGCGGCAAAGGTGGCGTGCAGACGGTCGAAAAGCGCCGGATCGTCGCGCCGCGGTGAAACGATGAAGGCGTGGGGCAGCGGGTTGGATTCGAGCCCTTCGATCACGTCGCCGAGACCGTCTTTTGCCAGTTGGGCGAGCGCGGCGTCACGCGCGACGAATTGGAAGCCCGACAAGTCCGCGGTGGCGCGCAGGCGCGACTCGATGTCCGCCACGTCGGCGTCGGTGGCATCGAGCGAGAGATAGAAACTGATCTCCGGGCTGCCGGTGACACCGCGCGCCAGCGAGCCGACGTTTTCAACCAGCACGAAACCACCGGCCGGCAAGGCCAGCGCGATGCCGACCACCAGCGCCGAGAGCAGCGAGCCGAGCGGTTGGCGGCGCAGACGCTCGACGGCGTGGGCGATCGCCTTGCGATGCTGGTAGAGCCAGGCGCGCATTATCCTAGAAACCGCAGTTGACCGCTTGCCGGTCTGAGTGAAGATATCGTTTGCATTGCATCTTCTCCGTTCAACATGACTCACACATTTGGTACGTACGCTACACGCCCGATTGCACAACTGGCGGGCCGCCTGCCTGCGTTGCCTTATCTGCCAATTGAGGTCGCAGGGGCCGCTCCTGCGTCCTCCTCACGCCTTGTCAGACGACCCGCCAGCCGCACACTCGGGCGCGTCCAACTGCCGTTTCTAGGATCATTCCGCGCCTTCGACCAGACGACCCTGATGGAGCACCAGCCGGCGCGGCCGTGTCTCGGCGAACAGGGCCGGATCGTGGGTGCATACGATCACCGTGACGCCCACCGATTTGAAGGACTGGAACAGCTCTGCGATCTCGTGCGCATAATCAGCGTCGAGGTGGGCGGTAGGTTCATCGGCGATGAGCACCGCAGGGCGATTGGCGATGGCGCGTGCAATGGAGACACGTTGCTGCTCGCCGCCGGACAAGCTGATCGGCATTTCGCCACCGCGCCCGGCGAGGCCGACGCGTTCGAGCGCGGCATCGACGCGGCGGCCCGCTTCCTGCGGCGCCGCGCCGGTAATTACCAGCGGCATCATCACGTTGTCGAACACGCTGCGGTCATACAGCAGACGGTTGTCCTGCATCATCAGCCCGAGGCTGCGGCGCAAATACGGAATCGAGTGACGCGGCAGGTGGCTGACATCCTGGCCGTTGATCAGCACGCGGCCATGCGTCGGCCGTTCGAGTACCGGGATCATCTTGAGCAGCGTGCTCTTCCCGGCGCCCGAGTGGCCGGAGAGCACCACCAACTCACCGTGGCGCAACTCGAAACTCACGTCGGTGAGCGCCTCGTAGCCGCCGGGGTAGCGCTTGGTGATGCCTTCGAAAACTATCATCCTGGAAACGGCAGTTGACCGCTGGTTGCTGTTGGGAAGCCATTAAATGCCTTGAACATTCTCACTCCTGCAAAGCTCATCCGTTGGGGGCGTGCGCTACGCGCCCGATTGCACGGCTGGCGGGCCGTCTGCCTGCGTTGCTCGTCATAGCAGGGGCCGCTCCTGCGTCCTCCTCGCGCCTTGCCAGACGGCCCGCCAGCCGCACACTAGAGCGCGTCCAACTGCCGTTTCCAGGATCATCCCGCAGGCGCTTTGGTGGCTGATTTGGCAAATAGCGCATCGGCATATTCGCGCGCATGGAAGGGGCGCAGATCGTCGATGCCTTCGCCCACACCGATGAAGCGCAGCGGGCGCGGATACTGGCGCGCGATGGCGGCCAGCACGCCGCCCTTGGCGGTGCCGTCAAGCTTGGTGACCACCAGACCAGTGACACCGACCGCCTTGTCGAAGGCCTTGACCTGCCCGAGCGCGTTCTGGCCGATATTTGCGTCGAGCACGAGCAGCACTTCATGCGGCGCGGTGGGGTCGGCTTTGGCGATCACGCGGCGCACCTTGGCGATCTCTTCCATCAGGTGAAGCTGGGTGGGCAGACGCCCGGCGGTGTCGACAAGCACCACATCGGCGCCGCGCGCGCGGGCCGCATTGACCGCGTCGAAGGCCACCGCAGCGGCATCGCCGCCGGCTTGCGAGATGACGTCCACCCCGTTGCGCTCGCCCCAGCTCTGCAGTTGCTCGCGCGCCGCGGCGCGAAAGGTGTCGCCGGCCACCAGCAGCACTTTCTTGCCCTGGCTCTGGTACCACTTGGCGAGCTTGCCGATAGAGGTCGTTTTTCCCGAACCGTTGATGCCCGCCACCATGATGATGAAAGGCTTGTGCGTGCCGACATCGAGCGGCGCTTCGAGTGGTGCGAGCAGCGTGGTGAGTTCGTCGGCCAGCGCCACCTGCAACTCGTCAGCCGTTTCGAGCAGATCGCGCTTCCAGCGTTTGCGCAGCGCATTGACCAGGTGAGTGGAGGCTTCGATGCCGCAGTCCGCCATGATCAGCGTGCTTTCGAGTTCTTCGAGCAGATCTTCGTCGATCGGGCGCAGCCCGAACATGCCGCCGAGTTGCTTGCGTTGCTTGCGCGAGCGTGTGAGGCCGCGCTTGAGGCGGTCGCCCCAGCTGAGTCGGGGAGCGGGCGGCGCGGCGGCCGGTGCGGCAATTGCCGGAGGCTCCGTGGGGGCCGTTGGCGCGGGCGCAATGCTTGGAGTGTCGCCGATTGACGTCTCGATGACCGCGGACGTGTCGACGGACGCTTCGGTCGCGACTTCGGCCACGTCAGTTTCCGCCAGCGCGTCGGCAGAAATGTCGTCGGTTAACGGTGGCAGCGTCCCGGTTTCTGCGAGATCGACGCCGGTTTCGATGATGTCGGCGTCGACGGCGTACGATTCGGGCAGCTCTTTTACCGGCGGCGTGTCCTTGGCGGGCGGTTTTTTCTTGAAGAAACCAAACATGGTGGATGGGGTCTGAGCTGTGTCCGCCGGCGCCAGTTGGCCGCGGGTGCGGCGAGCAGCTAAGATGGCCCGTTCAGGCCGTCCGGCAAAAGGCGAATTTTATCAGATGCGCGATAGGGGCATGAGATTGTTGAACCTAAGAACGGCAGTTGGACGCGCCCGAGTGTGCGGGTGGCGGGTCGTCTGGCAAGGCGCGAGGAGGACGCAGGAGCGGCCCCTGCTACGACGAGTAACGCAGCCAGGCGGCCCGCCAGGCGCGCAATCGGGCGTGTAGCGTTCTCACCCATTGGGTGATCTTTGCCGAAGAGAGAAAATTACATGCAATCAATACTTTGCGAGAACGACAAGCGGTCAACTGCCGTTTTTAGGTTGAACCACCAGGTAGGCGTGCGTTGGCGCACGATGACGGTCGCGTTGGCGTTTCTCGCAAGCGCCGGCTTGGCGAGCGCGGCAGACGACGTGGCTGACACTTTCGAGACGCGACTCGACAACGGCATGCGGATTGTCGTCAAGGAGGATCGACGGGCACCGTCGGTGGTGCAGATGGTGTGGTACGGCGCCGGCTCGATGGACGAGATCGACGGTTCGTCGGGCGTCGCCCACGTGCTCGAGCACATGATGTTCAAGGGTACGGAGAAGATCGGGCCGGGCGAGTTCAACAAGATCGTCGCTGGCGTCGGCGGGCGCGACAACGCCTTCACCAGCCGCGATTACACCGCCTATTTCCAGCAGGTGCCGGCCAATCAGCTCGAGCGCATGATGACGCTCGAAGCCGACCGCATGCGCCACCTCAAGCTCGACGACGAAGCCTTCGCCAAGGAAATCGAGGTGGTCAAGGAAGAACGCCGCTTGCGCACCGAGGATAAGCCGCGCTCGATGGTGTATGAAGAGCTGATGGCCGCGGCCTATCACGCGTCTCCGTACCGCCGCCCGGTGATCGGCTGGATGACCGATCTCGACAACATGACGCCCGAGGATGCGCGCGAGTGGTATCGCGACTGGTACGAGCCGGCCAATGCGACGCTGGTGGTGGTGGGCGATGTGGACCATAGCGCTGTATTCAAGCAAGCCGCGCAAACCTACGGGCAGCTCAATGGCGATCAGGCGCTGCCGGCGCGTCGCCGTATCGAAGAGCCGCCGCAGCGTGGCGAGCGCCGTATCAAGGTGCGCGCGCCGGCCGATTTGCCGTATGTCACGATGGCGTGGCATACGCCAACGCTGCGCGACCCGGCAGGCGACCGGGATGTCTACGCCTTGCAGGTGCTCGCTGGCGTGCTCGACGGCTATGCCGGCGCGCGGCTTTCACGAAACGTCGTGCGCGAAGCGCAAGTGGCGGTGTCGGCTGGCGCGGGTTACGACGGTATCGGTCGCGGCCCCTCGCTGTTCTATATGGATGGCGCTCCGGCCGCCGGAAAGACGGTGGAGGAAGTCGAGACGGCCCTGCGCGCCGAGCTGGCACGCATTCAGACCGAGGGTGTGGCGCCTGACGAACTGGCGCGCGTCAAGACGCAGGCGGTTGCCAGCCGGGTGTACAAACGCGATTCCCTGATGGGGCAGGCGATGGAAATCGGCATGCTCGAATCGGTGGGGCTCTCCTGGCGCGACGAAGCCACCATGCTCGAAGGCATTCGCGGCGTCACCGCCGAAGAGGTGCGGGCGGTGGCGAAACGGTATTTTTCCGATGAGCAGTTGACTGTCGCCATCCTCGTCCCGCTGCCGATCACCGCCACCGAGCCGCGCCCCGCCATCGCTGTTCCTCACTGAGAGTTCTGCATGATTCAAGCTTTTTCGAAGATTCGCCGCGCCGCGCGGTCAGCACTGGCGACGGCGATCGTTGTCGCCAGTCCCATGGCACTCGCCGCCGTCGATATACAGCAATGGACGACGCCCTCGGGCGCACGCGTGTCCTTTGTCGAAACCCACGCGCTGCCGATTGTCGATGTCCAGGTGGATTTTGCCGCCGGCGGCGCTTATGACCCGGCCGACAAGGCCGGGCTGGCCACCCTCACTGCCGGCATGATGGACGCCGGTACGGCAACGCACGACGAGAATGCACTGGCCGACCGCTTCGCCGATCTGGGCGCGCAGTTCAACGCCGGCGCCGACACCGATCGCGCCTCGGTGAGCTTGCGCACGCTCTCCTACCCCGAAGAGCGTGATGGCGCGATCGAACTGTTCACCGAAGTGCTGCGTGCGCCCGCTTTTCCCGAGGCGGTGCTGACCCGCGAGCGTGGCCGCGCCACCTCCAGGCTCAAGGAGGCGCAAACGCAGCCGGCGTATCTTGTCGAGCGCGACTTTAGACAAGCGATTTACGGCGATCATCCCTATGGCAGATCGGCCAGTGAGGCGAGTCTGGCGGCGATCGGGCGCGACGATGTGGTTGATTTTCACAGCCAGCGCTACGTTGCCGCAGCAGCACATGTGAGCCTGGTTGGCGATCTGACGCGAGCCGACGCCGAGCGATTCGCCGAGCAGATTGTCGGCGGCCTGCCGCACGGTCAGGCGCCCGCACCGCTGCCCGAACCGGCACTGCCGGAGGGGCGCGAGATTCGTATTGTTCATCCGGCCGAGCAGGCCCACATCATGATCGGCGAGCCGGGCATGCGTCGCGACGACCCGGATTACTACGCACTGGTGACCGGCAACTATGTGCTCGGCGGTGGGGGCTTCGTCTCGCGCCTGATGAAGGAAGTGCGCGAGAAGCGCGGCTACGCCTACAGCGTGTACAGCTATTTCGAGCCGCAAAAGGTCGACGGTCCCTTCCAGATCGGTCTGCAGACGCGCGGACAACAGGCGGACGCGGCAATTACAGTGGTGCGCGAGACCTTGCAGCATTTCATTGACGAAGGGCCGACGCAGGAAGAGCTGGAAGCGGCGCAAAGCAATATCGTCGATGGTTTTGGGCTGCGCATCGACTCCAACGCCAAGCTGCTCAGCTATGTCGCGGTGATCGGTTATTACGGTTTGCCGGCCGACTGGCTCGAAATCTACCCGAGGTCAGTGTCGGAATTGACGGCTGCACAGGTGCGCGACGCATTCAAACGTCGCGTATTGCCGGAGCACCTGGTGACCGTCATCGTCGGCGGCGAGGGCGATCAGACGCCGGAGAAGGCCGCCGCGCGTTGAGCCGGGTGCGCATCACCGGCGGGCAGTGGCGTTCGCGCCTGCTGCCGGTGGCCAGCGTGCCCGGCCTGCGCCCGACGCCCGACCGGGTGCGCGAAACGCTGTTCAACTGGCTCGGGCAGGATCTGACCGGCTGGCGTTGCCTCGACCTGTTCGCCGGTAGCGGCGCCATTGGTTTTGAAGCCGCCTCGCGCGGTGCGCAGTCGGTGACGCTGGTCGAGTCAAATCCACGCGTTTGTGCCGTGCTCAAGCAGCAAATCGCCACGCTCGGCGCAACGCAGGTGGAGTTGTTGCGCTGCGATGCGTTAAAATTCGCCGCCACCGTCACACAAGCTTACGATCTCGTGGTGTTGGATCCGCCTTACGATCAGTGCTGGATGGCGCGGCTTGCGCCTTTTTTCGAACGGCTCGTCGCACCTGACGGTTGGTTGTATCTCGAGGCGGAATCCCCCGTCGCGGCTTTGGGCGCCTTTCACGCCGAGCGGAAAGGGCGCGCGGGGCAGGTTTGCTATCAGCTGATGCGGAGAGCGCACACATGACGGACGGCATGGTGATTTACCCGGGGACCTTCGACCCGATGACGCGAGGTCATGAGGATCTGATCCGGCGTGCCTCGTTGATGTACTCCAAGGTGGTGGTTGCAATCGCCGCGAGCCACAGCAAGGCGCCGATTTTCTCGCTCGATGAGCGCGTCGGCATGGCGCGCGAACTGCTCGCCGATTACGACAACGTCGAGGTCACCGGCTTTTCCGGCCTGCTGATGGACTTCGTGCAGACGCGCGGTGCCCGTATCATCTTGCGCGGTTTGCGCGCGGTATCCGACTTCGAGTTCGAGTTCCAGATGGCCGGCATGAACCGCAAGCTGTTTCCGGATGTCGAAACGGTGTTTCTGACACCGGATGAAGAGTACATGTTCATCTCCGCCACCATAGTGCGTGAGATCGCCCGATTGGGCGGAGATGTCAGCCAGTTTGTCCATCCTGCGGTGCACGCGCGTCTGAGCCAGAAGCTGGATGGAAAGCAATAGCAGAGGATAGAATCATGGCCCTGATGATTACCGACGAATGCATCAATTGCGATGTGTGCGAGCCGGAATGCCCGAATAACGCGATCTACCAAGGCGAGGAGATCTACGAGATCGATCCGGGTAAATGCACCGAGTGCGTTGGTCACTTCGATGAACCGCAGTGCCAGCAAGTGTGCCCGGTGGACTGTATCCCGCTGAATCCCGACATGCCGGAAACGCATGATCAACTCATGGAGAAGTTCGTCGAGCTGACGAAAACCTGAGGCGGCTGAGGCGGCGCGTCGCGCTCAAAAAAAAGCGAGGCCGCGGCCTCGCTTTTTTTGGATCGGGGTGGCTGGTGTCTATGCCGCCGCAGCGGCGGCCTCGGTGCTAGCGCCTTCGCCCATTGCGTCGCGAACATCCTGCGCCACGCGTGCCAGTTCCGCGCGCTGGGCGAGCAGATCGGTTTCCTGTTGTTGCAGCTCC
>RCMY010005445.1_pt1 | contig 10802 bp, 12 predicted proteins | sample 2041341 | NCBI WGS metagenome assembly RCMY01 (sample SAMN09708234, study PRJNA481090) | Marine sediment metagenome, whole genome shotgun sequencing project.
TGTTCTTGGGCGGCCGCTGGCAGTACGTCGACCGCTTGGGACACCTTCTGGATGACGTCGACGTCGCCGATGGACGTGATGGCCAACAACAAGATGGTGGGAGCAAAGAAGAAGAAGATGCTCCCGAGTATCAACATCGGCACCCAGAAGTCTTTCGCCTGCGCGAGCTGCAACAGGTCGGCCCGGGCGACGGTTCGTACGGTTTTCCACTTCATGGTGCGCTCGTTTCGGTTGCCTCGGCCCGGTCGGTGTCGACCCGCTCGGCCAAGAGTTGCCGGGTCAGGTTTGGGTCGGGGTTGCGGTTGCCGTGCACGGCGAAGTACAGGTCTTCGAGGGTCGGGGTCTGCGGGTCGACCCGGGTGAGTCGTACGCCGTCGGCACTGAGCCGAGCGATCATGTCGGGCACCCGGGAAAGGTCGTCGATGGTCACTTCGGCCGGGTCGCCGTCGACAAAGTTGATCACGCCCGGCCAGCTCGCCAGCCGGCGAAGCGCCGCCGGCTCGGTTGCAGCGATGCGAACGCGAGGTGACGGAAAGTATCGACGCACGAGATCGTCAGGATCTCCAGACGCGAGGTCGGTGCCGTCGCGAAGCACCACGACACGGTCGGCGAGTCCTTCGGCTTCCACCAGGTGATGCGTGCACATCAGGACGGTCGTGCCGGTGGCGGTCATGTCACGAATGAGCTGCAACACCTGCGCCGACGACTCGGGGTCGAGACCCGACGTCGGCTCGTCGAACAGGAGCAGTTCGGGATTGTGGAGTACGGATCTGGCCAACGCGAGTCGGGTTTTCATGCCGGTCGAGTAGCCGCCCACCTGCTGGTCGAGCGCATCGTCGATACCGAAACGATTTGCGGCGTCGCGAATGGCGGCATCCCGATTGCGGTCGACTTCGTAGAGCGCCGCCGCATAGTCGAGGTTGTCCCAACCGCTGAGTCGGTCGTACAGCGCCGGATTGGCCGAGACCACTCCACAGCGGCCGCGGATGTTCACTCGCGGATCCGACGGATTCTCGCCGAACACCCGCACGGTGCCGTGGTCACAGGACAAGGCGCCGGTGATCATCCGAATGGCCGTCGTCTTCCCGGCACCGTTCGGTCCGAGCAGGACCGTGATCCGGCCCTTCGGAACGGTGAGGTTGAGGTCGTCGAGGGCGACGACGTCCCCGAACGAACGGCCTACGCTGACCAAGCTGACGGTTGCCGACATGCGAGGTCCATCGGCAGTGTTCGGCCGATCTCCAGCCTTTGGCTCGCTGGGTCAATTGGCGCCGGTCAGCAGTCGCCGGTAAGAGAAGCCTTGAGGTTGGCCCCCCATTCGTACACGATTCGCTTGGCGAGGTTCTGATCGTGGGGGACCGCAACCATGTCGATCTGGCCATCGAAGCAACGTTCCATCAACCGTCGCGCCCGGGTGGCCTGATCGACCGACGCCACGAGCACGATGTGGTCCCACCCCATCTCCTCGGCGATGGCCGCCATTTCCTGGACTTCGCCGCGGGTCGTGGGCGGGTGCGGGTCGAAGCAGATCTGGGTGAACGCCGGCAGTCGGCCACCGGTTGCTGCGTTGCAGTACTGGTTGGCGTTGAACTGGCGATCGTCACCCCCCGGATTGCTGAAGACGATCGTGTCGGCCACGCCGACGGCGAGGTAGTGCACGCCGAGGTGCTCACGCAGATCGCCCCCACCATCGAGGACCATCACCGCGTCGGCCGGGGTCGGCGTGTCGAGGCGCGGGTGCGCGAACCAGCGGTAGGAGGCGAGGGCGAACAACGCCACGCCGAGCCCGCCGACCAGGCCGAGTCCGAGCAGGGCCCGCCTGAGCCGCGGAGAAAGTTGGGCGAACGACGACATCAACCACAGAGGGTAGCGCCGCCGATAGGGTCGTACACATGTTCGTCCTCGGGATCGACCCCGGACTCACCCGCTGCGGCTACGGCTGCGTCGAGCAACGGCGCCGGCGCCATCGTGCCGTCGATGCCGGGGTCATCAAGACGCCGGCATCGGCTCCGGTTGCCGAGCGACTGGTCGAAATCCAGCGTGAGGTCCGCAGCCTCATCGCCGAGTATCGCCCCACCGTGGTCGCCATCGAACGGGTGCTCTTTCAGGTCAACGTTTCGACGGCCATGAGCGTTGGGCAAGCCAGTGGCATCGTCATGGCCGAGGCCGCAGCGGCCGGCTGTGATGTCATCGAGTACTCACCGAACGAGATCAAGCTCGCCGTCGCGGGTCATGGCGGAGCCGACAAGGGCGAGGTCGAGCGAATGGTGCGGGTGTTGCTCGGTATAGAACAGCCGTTGCGGCCCGTCGACGTCGCCGACGCGCTGGCCGTCGCGCTCTGCCACCTCGCGCAAGCTCCTACAATTGCCGCGCTCGCTGCCCAAAAGTCCAACTCCAACGTCGCAGGTGTTCGAAGATGATCGGTTCGCTACGTGGTGCCATCCTCGACCGATCCGCCGGGGGTGACGTGCTCATCGAGGTTGGCGGCGTCGGGTACCGGTGCACCGTCACGGTCGCCACGGCGCAACGGCTCGGCGCAGTCGGCGACGAGGCGTTCGTCTTCGTGCACCATCACATCCGCGAAGACAGCCAAGCGCTGTACGCGTTTTTGTCCAACGAAGAGCGTCTCGCATTCGAGGCGCTCATCTCCGCCCACGGTGTCGGTCCCAAGCTCGCCCTCGACATTCTCACCACCTACCCGCCCAACGAGCTTCGCACGGTTTTGGCAGGCGACGATGTCGACGCGCTGTGTCTCGTCCCGGGAGTCGGAAAAAAGACCGCCACTCGGCTGTTGGTCGAGCTCAAGTCGAAGCTCGACCTCCCCGATGTCGACCTCGCGGCGATAGAAGGCTCTGCCGCGGTCTCCGGCCCATCACCGCTGGTCGACGTGCGCGACGCGCTCGCCGGGCTCGGGTACAGCACAGACGAAATCCGTACGGTGGTCGCCGACCTCGAACCCGATGGCGATTCTGCTGCCCTGTTGCAGATCGCCCTGCGACGCCTGGCGACGGGGAAGTAGTCCGTGGCGCGCGAGAGCATTCTGTCGGCAGCCAACGACGACGATGACGACGAGTTCGAGGCCGTCGAACCGGGACTGCGGCCGCGCACCCTCGACGATTTCATCGGCCAACGCGAACTGAAGGACAAACTCGGGGTGATCCTCGGCGCTGCGCGGTTGCGTAATCAGGCGGCCGACCACCTGTTGTTCGCCGGTCCCCCCGGCCTGGGCAAGACCACACTGGCGCACATCGTGGCGTCCGAAATGGACGCCGCCATCCACGTCACATCCGGTCCGGCGCTCGAACGCGCCGGCGATCTTGCGTCGATCCTCAATCAACTCGAGTCGGGCGACGTGCTCTTCATCGACGAGATCCACCGACTGCCGCGCGTGGTCGAAGAGGTCTTGTACCCGGCGATGGAGGATTTTCAGCTCGACATCGTGCTGGGCAAAGGCCCGGCTGCACGGTCGATCCGCCTGCCCGTGTCACGCTTCACGCTGGTGGGCGCCACCACCAGGGTCGGTTTGCTCACCGGACCATTGCGCGACCGCTTCGGCCTCGAAACCCGACTCGAATACTACGAGGCTCCCGAGCTGCAATCGATCGTCGAGCGAACCGCCGGCGTGCTCAACGTGAACGTCGACGAGAAGGGCGCCCGCGAGATCTCTCGCCGAGCCCGCGGAACCCCGCGCATCGCCAACCGTCTTCTTCGCCAGGTTCGCGATTTTTCCGAGGTGCATCGCGACGGTTTCATCGACCGTGAGGTGGCCCAAGCCGGCTTGGCCTTCTTCGGCGTCGACGACCTCGGCCTCGACAAGCCGTCGCGCAACCTGTTGTCGTCGATCTGCGAGCGTTTCGAAGGCGGCCCGGTCGGCCTCAAGACGCTGGCGATAAGCCTGAGCGAACCGACCGAGACGGTCGAAGACGTGTACGAGCCGTTCCTCATCCAGCAGGGATTGCTGATGCGCACACCGCAGGGTCGGGTTGCCACCCGGGCGGCATGGGAGCACCTCGGGCTCGAGATTCCCACGGCCAGCGGGCGGGAACGCCAACCACTGCCGGGCCTCTTCGACGACGAATGACCGCCCCGTCTCCTCGCCGCATTGCCGAGTTCGACTACGAACTGCCCGATTCCCACATTGCGCAGACACCATCGGCGCCTCGTGACAGCGCACGACTCCTCGACGCGACCGGGGCGTTGTTTGCCCATCGCCGCGTTGCCGATCTGGCGGAGATGTTCGGCCCGGGCGACCTCGTGGTCGTCAACAACACCCGGGTCTTGCCCGCCCGGCTCCACCTGCGGAAGCCGACCGGAGGGGCGGCCGAAGTGCTCTTACTCGAGCCGGCGGCAGATCTGAGCCGCGATGCGTCCACGTGGAAGGCGCTGGTCAAGCCCAGCCGCCGCATCGCATCCGGAACCGTCCTGACCCCTCTCGATACGGCAGAGTCGGGGAAAGGTCGGGGCGGATTCACCGTGACGGTGCTCGAACCGGCCGGCGACGGTACGCGCCTCGTTCGGGTCGAGGCAGCGGGTGGCGTTCTCGATGCCCTCGAGTCGTATGGTCAGATGCCATTGCCGCCGTACATCACCGAACGTCTGGTCGACAACGACCGGTACCAGACGGTGTACGCCGACCGACCAGGGTCCGCAGCCGCACCCACCGCCGGACTTCACCTCACCGACGAACTGCTCGACGCCATACGGCTGTCGGGAGCTCAGGTTGCCGCCGTCGAACTGGTGGTGGGGCTCGATACATTCCGACCGGTGATGGTCGACGACCTTGACGATCACCAAATGCATACCGAGGCCTACGTCGTTCCCGACCACACCTGGCAGCTGTGCCAAGAAGCGACCAGGGTCGTTGCGGTCGGAACGACCACCGTGCGGGCGCTCGAATCGGCCGCGGCGACGGGTGCGCTCGCCGGCCGCACCGACATCTTCATCCGGCGGCCGTACCCGTTCGCCGTCGTCGATGTCCTGTTGACCAACTTCCACCTCCCGAAGTCCACGCTGCTGGTGATGATCGACGCCTTTTATGGTCCCGAATGGCGACAGGTGTACGACGAGGCGTTGAGCCACGGCTACCGGTTCTTGTCGTTCGGTGATGCGATGCTGCTACCCCGGCGCACAGTTGCGTAAAGGTGGCGGTGGCCGACGCCGATATCGAGTGGATGCTGCGAGAGATTGTCACCACGGTCAACGTGCGAATGAACGCCGTAGAGGTCGGCGACATCGTGAACCGCAACCCCGACGATGGGCGCGGATGGTTCATCGTCGACTCGATTACCGACATCGGCCCCGGCAAGCTGGCGTTGGCGGATGCCGGATCGCAGAACAGCGCCTCGGGCCAAGGCATCGAGGTCATCACGGTGCAGATCACGGCGATGGTTGACTTCGAGCAGGTTGCGGCCGCGGCCGCCGGTGCCGGTATGTCTCAGGCTCCGGCCGCAGGCCCGTCGACCCCGGTCGTCATGCCTGAACCCGCCGCCGAAGCCCCGCTCACCTCGTTGTTTGCCGGCCGCAACGGCTGATCGCCGCATGCGGCGCTAGCGCCGCAACGTCGCCCCGCTACCCTGCACCGGGTGCAGACGACGTTCACGACCGAGGCCAAAGACGACCGGGCGCGGGCGGGCATCGTGCACACCGCTCGGGGCAGCTTCACGACGCCGTGCTTCATGCCCGTCGGTACCCGGGGCGCTGTCAAACACCTGTCGTCCCTCGATCTCGAGAGCCTCGGCGCCCAGGTCGTACTCGCCAATACCTATCACCTGATGTTGCGGCCCGGACCCGACATCGTCGAGGAACTCGGCGGCCTGGGACGGTTCGCGAACTGGAGCGGTCACACGCTGACCGATTCGGGTGGTTTTCAGATCTTCAGCCTCGAACCCAAGGTCGACGACCAAGGGGCCACGTTCAAGAGCATCTACGACGGGTCGAAGTATCTCCTCACGCCAGAGTTGGCCGTGAAGTACCAGGCGCAGATCGGCGCCGATATCCAGATGGTGCTCGACGTTTGTGCGCCGCTTCCCTCGTCCCCGCAGGTCATCAGCGACGCGGTCGATCGCACGACGGCGTGGGCGCGTCGGGGTCGGGACGCATTCCTCGCAGGCGACACGGTCGATCATCAGCATCAGTTCGGGATCGTGCAGGGCGGGGTCGACGTCGACCAGAGACGTCGAAGTGCTTCAGAGATTCTCGACGTTGGCTTCGACGGCTACGCGATCGGCGGGCTGTCCGTCGGAGAGGATCGCCGTGAGACCGCTCCGGCCCTCGCTGCGGTCACCGAGATGCTGCCCGCTGATCAACCTCGATACTTCATGGGTCTGGGCGATCCGATCGGCATCGTCGAGGCGGTCGCGTGCGGCGTCGACATGTTCGACTGTGTGCTGCCGACGCGCCTTGCCCGCCACGGCACGATGTTGACCAGCGCCGGACGGGTCAACATCACCCGTGCCGAGTTCGCGAACTCGAACGAACCGATCGATCCCGGCTTGCCGGAGGACCCGACGGCCGGGTTCAGCAAGGGGTACCTGCGGCATCTTTTTCAGGTGAAGGAGTTCACCGGCGCTCGATTGCTGACGCTGCACAACCTGTATTGGCTGCTGCACTTCGTCGACGAAGTGCGAGCGGCGATCGTCGCCGGCGAGTTCGACGCCTTCCGCCAGCGCACCCACGACGTCTGGGGGTAGGCCCGAACCGCCGGAAGGCGGCTAGGCTTTCTTGGTTCGCTCTCAACGTCTGGTTGGTCATGGACCCAAGCATTCTCATCTTTCCGGTTCTCGGACTGGTCATGTACATGTTGCTGATTCGCCCTCAGCAAAAGAAGATCAAGGCCGAGCAGGCCCTCATGTCGAGCCTGCGCGCGGGCGATGAAATCATGACCGTCGGCGGTATCTACGGGGTCATTCTCGAAGCGCCCGAAGGCGAGGATTACGTGTGGCTCGACGTCGCCGAGGGTGTCGAACTCAAGCTCTCGCGCACCGCGGCCAAGGCGATCCTCAGCCGCGACGGCGATGGGGACAACAATTCCACCGAAACGACCGATGACGCAGCCGACGACTCCGCCGACGACTTGGTCGACGAGAGTGCCGATGAGATGGCGGACGACACCGAGGTCTGATGCTTCGCCCTCGCCTATGTGCGGGTCGCGTGGACCTAGACTTGTCCTTCGTGTCAATTACGCAGAACAGCTCGGAAAACGAGTCTGAGGACGGAGACGGTTCGTGAACCGGGGATCGTGGATTTCACTCATTAGCATTACGGCCCTCACGATCGCTGGGCTGGTGTACACCTTCGTCGCGGGCAACGAACCCGTGCTCGGGATCGAGCTACAGGGCGGCGCCTCGGTGGTGCTGCAGCCGACCGAGCCACCGGAGGACGGTGCGATCGAGCAAGCCATCGAGATCATCCGGGCCCGCGTCGACGGTTTGGGTGTGAGCGAGCCTGAGATCTCCCGCCAGGGCGACGCGATTCTGGTCGAACTCCCCGGCGTGAAGGACACCGAGAAGGCCATCGAGGCGGTTGGCGCAACGGCCAAACTCGAGTTCCGGCCGGTGCTCGAGTCGATCGAAGAGTTCCAACTCCAGCTGTTCAGCGCGCTTCCGCCCGAGGATGCATCGACGACCGTCGCCGACGGCGAAACGGCCACGACGGAAGCATCGGCCACGACCGCGACCACCACGGCGACCACAACCACGGCAGCGCCGACCACGACAGCCTCGGCTACGACGGAGGCAACCCCGGCGACCGGCGACAGCCCGGCCACCACCGGAGTCGCGCCGGACACGACCGCTGCGCCCGTCGACAACGAGGCGCTTGCTGCGGAACTCCTGGCGGCCTGGGAGCTTTCCGATCCGGCCACCGCGCAGGCCGACGACGTCGTGATCTACGCCGGGTACGACAATCCCGACGATGAGAACGAGATCACCACCCGATATCGCCTCGGTCCGGCGCAGCTCGACGGCGACGCGATCGAGGACGCCAACGCGACGAGCCCCAACTTCGCCGACTTCGTCATCTATCTCGACATCAAGTCCGGCCTACCGAACGATCAGCTCAACGCGTTGGCGGCGGAGTGCTACAACGGGCTCCCGAGCTGTCCGACCGGCCCTGCCGGCCGAGGTCGCCTCGGGATCACGCTCGATGGCCGTGTCGAGTTCGCCGGGGCCGTGCAGGCGCCCAGTTTCGACGGCACCGTCACCCTCAGCGGGAACTACGGCCAGGACGAGGCCGAACAGATCGAGCTGGCGTTGCGCTACGGCGCGCTTCCGCTGAGCTTCGAGGACCCGACCAGCCGTGAAGTTTCGGCCACGATCGGTCGCAGCGCGCTCGACGCGGGCGTCATCGCCGGCATCATCGGCCTCGGCCTGGTCACCGTGTTCATCATCGGCTACTACCGGGTCCTCGGACTCGTGGCGATCGCCAGCCTGGCGATTTCGGGTGGCATCTTGTGGACGATCATCGCGTGGCTCGGTGAAAGTCGCGGGCTCACGCTGACCTTGGCCGGCATCACCGGGCTCATCGTGTCGATCGGCACCGCCGTCGACTCGAACATCGTCTATTTCGAGCATTTGCGGGAAGACGTGAACAACGGCCGGACGCCCCGTAGCGCGGTCGATCGCGCCTTTCCCGTCGCGTTCAGCACCATCGTGAAGGCCGACGTGGTCTCGTTGATCGGCGCATTCCTCCTGTACACGCTCACCACGGGGGCCGTTCGTGGGTTCGCGTTCTATCTCGGTCTCGCAACGGTGCTCGACCTGGTCGCGACGTACTTCTTCCTTCGGCCGGCGGTCAAAGCGATCACCCGCAGCGCAAGTTTCGACGAGCACCCCGCGAAGTGGGGCGTCCCCGCCCGACGACTTCCCGAGGCGATGGAAGGCGGTGTCGCATGAGCGCACTCGGACGTATGTATCGCGGTGAAACCCACATCGACTTCCCGAAGCTCTGGCGAACCACCACGGCCCTGTCGGCCGCGCTCGTCCTCATCAGCATCGCCGCTCTGGCTGTGCGGGGGCTGAACCTCGGCATCGATTTTGAGGGCGGCACGTCCTGGGAAGTGCAGTCGAGCGATCTCGCCATCGACGACGTCGAAACGACCGTCACGGGAATCGTCAGCTCCAGCTTGCGGGTGCAAGAAATCGGGAACGGCGACAACCGGGTCATCCGCGTGCGCGCGGACGTCGCGAGCGCCGACGACATCGACCGGGTGCGTGACGCCATCGCGGAACTCGCCGGTGTCGAGCGGTCCGACGTGGCCGAGGCGATCGTGGGTCCCACCTGGGGCGACGAGATCACCAACAAGGCCCTGCGGGCGTTGGTGTTCTTCTTCATCGCAATCGCCCTGTACATCTCGGTGCGACTCGAGTGGAAGATGGCACTCGGCGCCCTGGCGGCCGTGGCCCACGACATCGTGATCTCGGTCGGCATCTACGCGTTGTTCCAGTTCGAGGTGACCCAGGCCACCGTCATCGCGTTCCTCACGATCATGGGCTACTCGCTCTACGACACGATCGTCGTCTACGACAAGGTGCGCGAGATCACCGGTCGCGTCGGTGCGACCGGCCGTTACACCTACACCGAGATGATGAACCTGTCGCTGAACCAGGTCCTCATGCGGTCCATCAACACGACGGTGACCTCCGTCTTGCCGGTGTTGTCGATGTTGATCGTCGGATCGGTCTTTCTCGGCGCGATCACGCTGCGGGAGTTCGCGATCGCGTTGCTCGTCGGACTCCTCGTCGGCAGCTATTCGTCGGTCTTCGTGGCTTCGACGGTGGTCACCAAGCTCAAAGAACGCGAAGAGCACTTCCGCCATATTGCGGCCAAAGTCGAGGCTCGAGGCGGGGGTGGGACCCGGCTGGTTTCCGCCGAGGATGCCATTGTGGGCTCCGCTCCGAGGCGCAGGGTAGCTCCGGGCAAGGCCGGCACACAGGGTGGAAAGCCCGACAAGGGTGCCGACTCGACGGGTTCCGGTTCGTCGGGCACCGCAACTCCGCCTCGCCCAAGTGCCGGCGGCAGTGCCATTCCGCCTCGTCCTCGCAAAAAGAAGCGCCGATAGCTCCTCTCCGGACTCGTGACGCGGCGGCGCTCCACGTACCCTTTGACGATGAGTGACGAACGATCCCAACGGCTTCGAGCCATGGTGCGCGACCTTCCGGACTATCCGCAGCCGGGCATCATGTTCCGCGACATCATGCCGTTGCTCGCGACGCCCGGCGCGCTCGACGACTTGACCGACGGGCTCTGTGACCCCTGGGGTGACCACGGCATCGAGCAGGTTGTTGGCATGGAAGCCCGAGGCTTCATCCTCGGCGCGCCCGTCGCACAATCGCTCGGGGCCGGATTTGTGCCGCTGCGCAAACCGGGGAAGCTCCCGCCGCCGGTGATGAGCGAGTCCTACGACCTCGAGTACGGCACCGATCAACTCGAGATACCGACGGGATCGGTCGAGGGGAAACGGGTACTCATCGTGGACGACGTCCTCGCGACGGGCGGCACGGCGGCCGCCGCCTCGTCGCTGGTGACCCGCGCCGGGGGCATCGTTGCGGGGTATGCAATGTTCATTGAGATCGCAGTGCTCGGCGGACGTGCCAGACTGGGAAACGCACCTCTGCACTGCCTTGTCACGTACGAGTAGGGACAACCTCATGGCCATTGGCCATTCGCCACAACACGCAGCAAATCGCGACGAACAACGCCTGGCGGCGGAGTTCGATGCGCTGCTGCGGGCCTATATCGGTCGTCATGACGACGCGCCGACCGATCGCATTGAGACGGCGTTCGAGCTGGCACAAACGGCGCAC
>RCMY010005446.1_pt1 | contig 10801 bp, 6 predicted proteins | sample 2041341 | NCBI WGS metagenome assembly RCMY01 (sample SAMN09708234, study PRJNA481090) | Marine sediment metagenome, whole genome shotgun sequencing project.
AAAGCTTTTGGGCGGGATTAACAGCTTGCAATTAATCATGCTTGTGCTTTTTACAAGCAAATTATTTCGTGAAGGAACTTATACCCGTCAAGCGAGTACTGAACCGAGTACCCTCAAGGGGCATTGAAAATAATACCCGTCAAGCGAGTACTAAAAAGAGCACCCGTCAAGCGAGTATTAAAAATAATCCCACAAAGTTTTTGGGCGCGGTTAGTATCTTAACGATTTCCCTATACTCTCTTTATTCGCCTGATTCGTAAACATACGGTGCCAGAAAATAAGCATGTATGAAAGGATGTAAACTGCCATTTACGCAGGCAGACAGTCGCTGTGCTATATTTATAAAGAAGCGCTGGTGGATTACATTGGCGCCAGCTAACAGTTTCCAGTATCTTAAAAGCTTTTTGCGCATGAGATGAAAAAAGTGGTTACAATTACGTGCGTGGTTTTTTTTGCTGGTTTGGGAAGAGAGTGTTGGTCGATTATGGTTGATGCTTTATTTATATTATTGCCGAGTTATGCATTGTCATCCGGCATGGATTCTAAATGGTGGTTATATTGGCCGATTTTTTAGAAAGCTGGACGACTGAAAAGTCGTCAGAGCTGTATCGGGTAGCAGAGTGGAGTGGTGGATATTTCAGGGTTTCGGAAAAAGGCGATATGCTTGTGCAGCCGTCACCAAAATTTCCTGACCGTGCAGTTTCTCTGCCGGAAATTGTTGAAGGTCTGAAAGATCGTGGGCTTGATATGCCGGTGCTGCTCCGGATAGAAAATATTCTTGATGCCCAGATTTCCGAACTCAATGAGACATTTATCGCTGCCATGAAAAACCTTGGGTATCAGGGTAATTTCATGGGTGCATATCCCATCAAGGTAAATCAACAAAAACAGGTCATCGATGCAATGGTCCGCTATGGCGCCAAGTATCATCATGGCCTGGAAGCCGGCAGCAAAGCCGAACTTATTGCCGCAATGGGCATGATGGAGGATAAAGAAGCACCCCTTATCTGCAACGGCTATAAAGATGAGGAATTTGTCGATCTTGCCCTGCATGCCGTAAAACTGGGGTTCAAATGTATTCTCGTGGTGGAGATGCCGAGCGAGCTGGGGCTTATCATAGAGCGGTCCCGCGTTCTTAAAGTTGATCCAGTGCTGGGAGTGCGTATCAAGCTGGCAACGCAAGGCGGTGGGCATTGGGCCGAATCGGGGGGTGAACGGTCTATTTTTGGCTTGAATACAACACAATTGATTCATGCGGTTGACCTGTTGAAAGCGGAAAGAATGCTCGACTGCCTGCAGATGGTTCACTATCATCTTGGTTCGCAGATATCCAATATCCGCGAGATTCGTACGGCGGTCGGCGAAGCCTGCCGGGTTTATGCCGGGCTGGTGAAAGAGGGGGCGAGGATGCACTATCTCGATCTGGGTGGCGGCCTTGCCGTGGACTATGACGGCTCTCAGTCCAACTTTCTCAGCAGCCGGAACTATACCCTGAACGAATATTGTACGGATATTACCGAGGCGGTCATGACCACGCTGGACGAGGAGGACATTGCTCATCCGACAATCATCACTGAAACCGGACGGGCCCTTGTCGCCTATTATTCTGTTCTGCTCTTTAATGTACTGGATAAAACGATTTTTGAGCCGGAGTCCCTGCCGCAACAATTGCCGGAAGACGGCCCTCCCCAGTTGTTGAATATGCTGGAGTCGCTCGAAAATCTTACTATCCGCAACCTCCAGGAAACATTAAACGATGCAATTTATTACCGTGATGAAATACGTCAGTTGTTTAATCGCGGCCAGATAACCCTTCGTGAACGGTCCCTGGCGGAAAATTTGTTTTGGACTATTCTCAACTCGATTCTCAAGACGGGGAGAGAGCTGAAAAATGCCCCGGCCGAGATTCATGAGATTGAACGATTGCTCGCCGATATCTATTACTGCAATTTCAGCCTCTTTCAGTCGCTGCCGGACAGTTGGGCCATTGACCAGCTGTTTCCAGTCATGCCCATTCATCGTCTGCAGGAAAAACCGACGCGTAATGCTATTATTGCCGATATAACCTGCGACTGCGACGGTAAGATTGATCGTTTTGTCGATCGTTTCGGGGCGAAACGCTTCCTGCCTCTCCATGAGCTTACAGGATCGGATGAGTATTATCTGGGGGTATTTCTGGTTGGTGCCTATCAGGAAACGTTAGGAGATCTGCATAACCTGCTCGGTGATACCAATGTTGTGACGGTCAGTCTGCGTGAGGATGGCAAATATGATTTATCAGGGGAACTCGAAGGAGATACAGTGGCCGATATTCTTTCCTATGTGGAATATGATCCCAAACGGCTGCTGATGAAGTTTCGTAAAACCGCAGAAACTGCGGTAAAGGAAGGTCGCATTTCACCGCTTGAACGTAAAGAAGTGATGCAAGCGTATGAAGCCGGTCTGCGTGGATATACCTATTTTGAAAGGTAATTGCGGAGCATCGCTCTTGACTGGCACCAAATTGATGTAGGAAAAGCCACCCGTTTATCATATCTCTACCAAGGGTGGTTCGCTTATTTTCTGGAAGCTGCTCCCTTTACTCCCTTTATCAAAAGTGATAGACTTTATTAGTATTGAGTATTAGTGGCTGTCGACAATATGTATTACATCATACCCTCCAGAGAGAAAAAACTAATGAAACCAAGATCTTGTGTCAATGGACTGAGGATAAAGCGATGTCTTTCTTTCATCTCCATTTTTCTAATTTCCGCCTTGCTGGTCGCTGAAGAATCACCTGCCGCAGAGAGTGTAAGTCTTCAGGAAGTTCTGCAAAACATCACTAAAACCGACCCCTCCATTTTAGAAGCAAGAAAACAGTATGAAAGTGTTGTCGCTGAGCGTTCCATTGCGACAAGTGAATATTACCCCACCGTAGGCACGGAACTTTCCGCTGGTCCTGAGAGGACAAAAGGTGTGCCAACAAATGATGCAGAAGAAAATCTCATTTCAACGACTGCCACTCTTTTTGCCCGTCAGAATCTGTACAATGGTGGAAAAACCACTGCTTTTGTTGACGAAACGGATGCTCGTATTAAGGCCGCTGCCTACGAGGTGTTGAATGTAGCCAATCGAGTTTATTTAGAAACTGCTGAAGCCTACATCAATGTGGTCAGAGCCGTTGAGTTGTTAAAAATTGCCAAAGAGAACGCTCTTACTCAGGAGCGAATTATGCATCAGGTTCGAGAAAAAACTGAAGCAGGATTTAATCGCTATTCAGAATTGTATAACTCTGAATCACGCCTGGTACTGGCGCAAGCAAGTTATATTTCCAGGCAGCAGGACCTTAACCAGGCCTTGGTTGTCTTTCATCGGCAATTTGGTCGCCTGCTCAGACCCGAACACTTCATCAAGCCTGAGCCGACGTATCATTTTCCTGCTTCTGTGCAGACGGCAATCGAGGTTGCTTTACAGACGAACCCAGCTTTAAAAGTTGCCCAATATAATATCCAAACTCGTCGGCATTCTCATGAAAAAGCTGCAGCAGCCTATTATCCTACGCTTGATTTTGAGCTGCAAGGGCAATATCGCTCCGATACCGGTGGGGAAGAGGGCGAGACGACTCAGAGTGGTGCTTACCTGACCTTAAACTACACTTTTTTTGATGGCGGGTTCCGTGAGGGAAATAAAGCCAGGGAACAACAGTCTATTCGAAAAGAATATCAGCGCTCTTATATTGAAAGACGGAATGTGAATGAAACTGTTCGACTTGCCTGGAATATAAAGGAAGCGGAAGATTTTAAAGAAGAGTATCTGCATCAACATGTCTTGCTGAGTGAAAAGACTTTGAATGCTTTTAAAGATGAGTACTATGTCGGTCGGCGTACCTTGCTGGACCTTCTCAACATGGAAAATGAATATACAGATGCCCAGATTGCCATGTCTGAAGCCCAATTTTCTCGTCTTACTGCTTTGTACCGAATGATGCAGGGAACCGGTGTGCTTCTACACGAGCATGATACCGGGTTGCGCAAGATGCTGAATCTTCCAGCGGAAGATGGCAAAGAAATGGTAGACTATGCAGACCTCGACGATAATCGTGACCAGGATCAGGTTCTTGATGTCTTGGACCAATGTGATAATTCAGAGTCTTCTTCTCTCAAACCTTATGGCTGTAAAGAAAAAGATGTAAATACAGTAGGGTATCCACATAAAGATGGATCGCAGCTTTCTCCGTATATTACCCCCACGGACTTAAATGTACCAACCAGGACGAACTAGCATAGGGCATCTCCTCGACGCACACGGCATTAATAAATGCATCTCCAAAGACACCGTAGAACAACTCACGGTGTCTTTGGAGATGCTTCTTTCACACCCAGAAGATAAAAGTCTTATCAAAGACTGCATTGCCTCCGATAGGAAGAGTGTCAGCGTTCACCAGCACCAAATCTGTTTTGTCATCGGTCATTAAACGTACCAATAGTACAGGTAAATGACCTCTTTCGCGCATTTTTGGCCCTGGTGAACGCTTACATGTCAGAGATTATTCAGGATTTGGTGGTTTCCCGGTGAACGGTTGCGAAGAGTTTGGAAAACACCGAACTCTCCCTGCGATCACGCAAATGTTGGTAAACACTTTATGCTCACCAAGAATTCAGTGAGGAGAGGATAACGGGAAAAAGAGAAGCCCGGGATTATTTTCAATAAATTTAAGAGGTTAATGTGTCTCCTCTGGCATTGTGACCCTCCTCTTTTAATAAACCGCCTTCCTTCATTTTAGATAGACAAATAGATATGGATGAAAAATTACGATCTGATCCTCTCTTACTCTGCTTGGTTACTTTGACCAAAATCAACAAGAAACCTGCCTCGGCAGAGGCCTTGGTTGAGGGTCTTCCTTTTGACCCAAAAGAGGAGAAGCAAAGATTATTTACCATAAACAGTTCTAAATCAAACTTTTCAAGAGCTGCGGCCAGAGCTGGATTTACCTCCAATCTACAGCAAAGACCCCTGGTATCCATTCCTGCAGTTGTTCTTCCCACTATACTCCTATTAAAAAACGATAATGCTTGTGTGCTTACCAAATTATCTCTTGAAGAGGGCCGGGCAATTGTCATTATCCCCAGTATTGATGATGATCCTATAGAGATAACCCTTGATAAGCTGGATGAGGAATATCTCGGCTATGTTTTCCTGTTAAGGAGGAAGTATGAAGCGTTTGGGCAGGACAATCTTCTTGATGAAAACAAATTAAAAAGCAAGCAACACTGGTTTTTTGGGACATTATATAAATTTAAGGATATTTACCTCCGGGTTGTAATCGCCACTCTATTCATAAATATATTTGTGGTAGCCGGCCCTCTCTTTACGATGAATGTTTATGACAGGGTCATTCCGAATAATGCCATTGATACCCTCTGGGTACTCGCTATAGGTATTGGTTTTATTTATTCATTTGATCTGACGCTGAAATTTATCAGAACAGTTTTATTGGAAAGAGCTGCAAAAAAGAGCGACATTATCCTTTCTTCGATGCTCTTTGAACACGCCATGAATATTAAAATGGCAGAACGCCCCCGGTCTGTTGGCGTATTTGCAAGTAATATACGTGATTTTGACGGAATACGGTCATTTTTGGCATCCACTGCTCTCACTGCTTTTATCGAGTTACCTTTTTCGGTGATTTTTGTGCTGGTTATCTATTCCATACATCCCACCCTGGCACTCCTTCCACTTGCTGTCATCTTTGTACTGTTTTTTTTCACTGTACCCATGAAGAAAGCTATTCAGAAAATTGTTGAAAGTACCCATGCTGCGGCAGGCCGGCGCAACAGTATTTTAGTCGAATCTCTTGCCAATTTAGAGACAATCAAAGCCTTTAATGCAAGCAGTACCATCCAGTGGCATTGGGAAGAGTCGACTGGTGATATAGCCTCCAAAAGTCTCAGTTCCAGAATGAGGTCGAGTTCCCTGTCAACCATCTCCGCCTTTTTAACGCAATTGTGTTCCGTCCTCGTTATTGTCGTCGGGGTTTACCTCATAAAAGATGGTGAGTTGACAATGGGTGGATTGATCGCCGTCAATATCTTAGCAACTCGTTCCATCGCACCATGGACACAGGCTGCTTCTTTGCTGACAAACTACCAACAGATGAAAACAGGTCTGCAATCCCTCAATGATTTGATGGCCAAGCCAGAAGAACGCCCGGACGGCAAACGGTTCATCAGACGACCCGAATTTAAGGGTAATATTGAATTTAAAAATGTCGACTTCTCGTATCCTGACGAAGATAAAACAGCCTTAAGAAATATCAGTTTTAAAATTAAAGCTGGTGAACATGTAGGGATAATAGGTCAGGTTGGTTCAGGAAAATCAACACTCAGTAATATTCTCATGGGTTTTTATGAGGCAGGTAGAGGTGCTGTCTTTATCGATAATCTGGACATTAAACAGATTGATCCGGTAGATTTAAGGCAGAATTACAATTTTGTTCCCCAGGATGTAACCCTCTTTTCAGGAACGGTTCGTGACAATATTACCCTAAAATCACCCCATGCAACAGACGCTGAAATTGTCAAAGCGGCTGGTTTTGGCGTGGTAAACGCCTTGACCGACCGACATCCACTTGGGATGGATTTACAGGTTGGGGAGCGAGGCTATAATGTTTCCGGCGGACAACGTCAATCAATTGCGCTTGCCCGGGCCTTTATTTCCGAAAGCCCCATTGTTTTACTTGATGAACCGACAAATGCCATGGATCACAACACAGAAGTTAAGGTTATTAACAACTTGAAAGTGGCCACAAAAGGCAAAACGACCATCATAATAACTCATAAGCCTTCTATTCTTACCATTGTTGATCGTCTGCTGGTGATGGATGATGGTGCCCTTGTCATGGATGGTCCAAAAGATGAAATACTTGCTCGACTAGGAGGCAAAAACTTGTGATTGCAGACGCAAAAGATACTGCCTCCCCAGCTTTTTTAAAGAAAAACAAGGTTGGCCAGATGAAGCATAATGGCAAATACAGTAAGAAAGATGTTGAGTTTATGAACAGTCTCAGTGGGGCTATGCTTGCCGGGAGCTCTTCTGGTCTGAACGTGCTTTTGTATGTTATCTGTCTTGTCATGGTTACCTCCATCACTTGGAGTTATTTTGCTGAGTTAGATGAACGAACCAGGGGAATAGGACGAACAATACCGTCCCGTCAGATCCAGGTAGTACAAAACCTGGAAGGAGGAATTGTTAAGGAAATTCATGTGGTTGAAGGGCAATTCGTGAAGCAGGGCGAAATGCTCCTTACTATTGATGATACCGGTATTGGCAGCTCCTATGATGAAAGTGCCAGCAAAATTAATGAACTTATGGCGAAATCGAGCAGATTGCGTGCTGAATCAGGCATTACTGCATCTCTTATTGCATTTGAAGGTGACGCTAAAATAGCCGATTTAATGAAAAATGAACAAAGGCTCTACGCTTCTCATCTCAGGCAACATGAAAATCAAAAATCCGTGTTACAGCAACAATTGCGGCAAAGAAAAACTGAGTTGCAGGATGCGCAGCAGGACCTTAAGTCCTTTAAGATGAGTCAGAACATGATAAACAGAGAGATTGCATTAAGTCGTCCTTTACGGCAAAAAAACCTGATTTCCGAACTTGAGTTTTTACAATTACAGCAAAGGGATCTGGAAAAGAAACAGGAAGTCAATCGAACCATAAAAATAATCGAAAAGTTAAATTTTCAGATTATTGAAGCCGAAGAGAAGATTAGAGAACTCGATGAATCGCGCCATGCGACTGCGATGGAAGAACTCAATTCGGTGATCGCCGAAATTGACCGACTGGCTTTTATGCAGGTCGCAATCGAAGATAGGGTTACCCGAACGAATGTTCGATCTCCTGTTGATGGAACGGTTAAACAACTCTTAATTAATACTGTTGGTGGTGTTCTGAAACCAGGGATGGATATTCTGGAAATTGTACCGGCTGACAAGAGTGTCTTGGTAGAAACGAAGATAAGGCCTTCCGACATTGCCTTTATCTATCCTGGGCAAAAGGCCATTTTAAAATTTACCGCATACGACTTTGCAATTTATGGCGGGATGGAAGGAGAGGTTACTCTTATTAGTGCCGATACGATTACCGATGAAAAAGGGGAAGAATTTTATCTCGTTCGCGTAAAAAGTAAGGAAAGTTACCTTGGTTCTGAAGATAACAAAAAAAATATTATCATTGGTATGACAGCACAGGTGGATATTATCACAGGCAAGAAAACGGTGATGCAATACATTATGAAACCGATTTTGAGAGCCAAAAACAATGCTTTGCGAGAAAGGTAATGGCAATAATATGTTGCAGCAATAACTTGATGTTGTTGGAAAAACTTTCTTCAATCTATGGCGATGCCGGGGTTATTGCCATTCCACATGTTCGTCTTTTGCAACAAAAGGATATGGAGGAAGGGGCAGTTTTGATTGTTGATATACAACATAATAAAGTTCCAGAAGGTAACAATTTCTCGCTGCCAATCATTGCTCTCACCGGAATTCCAACTTTTGCAGAGGCGGTTTTGTTGCTTCGGTATGGTGTTAGAGGCTATGGCAATCGTCACATGCGGCAGGATAATTTAGATCAAGCGGTGAAAAGTGTGAAAGCTGGTCAGATATGGCTTCCTCCTGCTATTATCTCTCAACTGATTGCTTCCGTTGGAACAAGCAGTACTGACGACCAACTGAGTAATGATATTTTTGGTATGTTAAGCAGGCGTGAGCGGGAAGTCGCTCTTTATGTTACTGAAGGTATGTCTAACCAGCAGATGGCCGACAGAATGTATGTTAGTCTGCGTACCGTTAAAGCTCATCTCAGTTCAATTTATGGTAAAACTGGTTTGCGCAATCGTTTGGAATTAGGCCTGAGTTTGCAGAACAAAATGCAGACTGTTTAATTGTAAAGCCGTACCATTTATTAACGGTACGGCTTTAAGTTTTAACTTATGTCAGTGCCATCATCAGTGAATATCTGTATCATATTTTCAGAATCAGCAGAAGAGGCAACCTCTCCTGTATCTCCAGCACTATCGGCAAATAATCCTGCGTTGTTGGTGTCTTGGGGCACATTTGCAGACTCCGTTGTAAAAGTGTCGTCAGCATCACTTCTCAACTCAAGCACAAGTTCAACTTCTGTCATATCAAGAACATCATTAAGACTTAACGCAACAGGTTGCAGCTCATTGGCGCTCGATTCCGTTTGGTTTATACCCTGATCACTCGTTGCAAAGAGACTGAAATCAAGTACGGAATTCTGATTTAACAAGGTAACTGTTGCGTCGTCACCTTCGAGAGAATTATTTTCAGCAGTATCAGCAAGCAGATTGGAATCAAAAAGAGGCATCTCTGATTCTGCTGCAGGTTCCACGCTGGCAAAAGCAGCTGCTGGGGAAGTGAAACTCTCGACAACAAGATTGGGATTGTCATTTATAGTAATCGTAATGGGTAAGGTCGTTTGTTGAACATCTCCATTGGAACCTTCCGTAGCTGTAGCAACAACGTCAAATGTGTAATCCGAGGTCGTATCTACAGTCGGTACAGTCAGTGATAGAGAATGCATCTTCCACGTTGTGATATCAACACTTGTTGTTGTTGAATCTGCAGTAAATGTATTCGTGCCATCAGTCAAGGAAAAGCCAATCGGGATATCATTTAATGCAACAGCTAAGGACTCTGACCCATCTGTATCTGTTAAGGAAGAAGATATATGCAAGGCGACAGAAGTGTACTCATCAGCAACAATAGGTCCAGTCGAGCTTTCCACCTTGTCAAACTTTATGGAGTGAATAAGATAATCATCGCCTGCACCGGGTGCACTAAAGACAATTTCGTCAAAAAGTGCTCCACTCTCCGGCTGAAATGTTATGGCAGGGTCGACCCTGTCACTTCCACCCTTGTGTATACCTGTTCCAACTACATTGCCATTTTGATAAAATGTGTACGCAGCACTCTCACCAGCATGTTTCCATGCAAAAGAGACATCCACCGAGGCAACCGCAGTGTCAAAAGCTACAACAAGCTTTTCTGATGTAGAACCATTAAAACCTAACTCACTATCAGCACCGGAAGCCGAACCGGAAACACCAAAACCTAACGGGGAAGCGTTGGTACTAATGACTGCGGGAGCACCCTTTACATTAAACGCAGATACTGTAAATCCTGCTGTTTGCTCGGTAACATTATTAACTGTAATCAGCTGGGTAACAATCAGATCACTTGTCACGCTCAGTGTTGGTGCATCAGCAACAGGCGATACATCTATTGTTATTGTCGCGGGATCGCTAATATTGACGCCGTCTGTCGCGGTATATTGCAATGTCGCATAGTCGGTTTTCTGATTACCAACACCGGTCTCAGCATAAGCATCACTACCCGATTCATTGGAATCAGGAACAAAGGTCAAAGTCGCTGTCCCATCCGTGGCAGTAATCGGACCACTTACATATTGTACGTTGTTGGGATTACCTGCACTTATATATGTCGTATACAGTATGCCATCCGTCGGCAGGGTATCAATCGTAAAGGATGTGACTGCGCTGTCCAGATCTGTCGCTGACAAGATAACAGTTACAGCGGTATCTTCGTCGGCGGTGAGACTGTCGCTTGCTGCAACCGGTGGATCATTGACCGGATCGACTGCGACGGTAACGGTGGCCGGGTCAGAGGTCAGTGCCCCGTCAGTGACGGAGTAGGTGAAATCGGCATCGCCGGTGAAGTTTTCATTCGGGGTGAAGGTGACGGTGCCGTCTGGGTTGAGTACCGCGGTGCCGCCG
>RCMY010005447.1_pt1 | contig 10800 bp, 12 predicted proteins | sample 2041341 | NCBI WGS metagenome assembly RCMY01 (sample SAMN09708234, study PRJNA481090) | Marine sediment metagenome, whole genome shotgun sequencing project.
ATCGAGGGTGCATATCAGAAGACGCTGGAGGCCCGGCCGGGACCGGTGTTGGTCGTCGTTCCCGAGGACGTCGCCGCCGGGGCAGTTGCGTACCCACAACCGATCGAGCAAACCCGAGGCGCAAGATCCATCTCCGACGAAACCGCCGCCGCGCTCTCCGAGCTCATCGCCAACGCCAAGGCGCCTGTCATCCTTGCCGGCACAGGGGCGCAAGCCCACGACGCGAGCCAGGCGCTCGAGCGGCTCGCGGTGCGGAGCGGGCTCGGCGTGGTCGCCACCCAAATGGGCAAGGGCGCCATCCCCGAGGATCACCCCCAATCACTGCGATCGCTCGGCCAGAACTCGCCCGACACCGCGAGCATCGCAGTGCTGTCGGCCGACCTCGTGATCACGGTGGGTTACCACCCCACCGAGCATCCGCCACTGGCATGGCATCCGGACGAGACCGTGCCGGTCGTCCACATCGACGGCTCGGCTCCCGCAGTCGAGCCGGGCTACCGTCCAACCTTCGTGGCGGTCGGGGACATCGCCGAAATTCTCGACCGGTTGACGGTCGAACCCTGGAGCGATCGATCCAACCGGACCGCCGAGCTGCGGGCCGCGATCGAGCGATCGCTCGCGAGCGAGACCCGCCCGCAATCGTTTCCCCCCACCGCCCTCGACATCGCGTTGGACGTACGCAACGCCTTACGACGAGACGACATCGTCGCCCTCGACAACGGGGTGTACAAGCTGTGGTTCGCGCGCCACTACCCGGCGCTCGATCGCAATACGTTGCTCCTCGACAATGCGCTGGCGACGATGGGCGCAGGGCTCGCAACCGCGATGGTCGCCGCTCGGCTTCATCCAGAACGCAATGTCGTCGCGATCTGTGGTGATGGCGGATTCCTCATGAACTGCCAAGACCTGATCGGCTGCCTCGACCTTCCGAACCTCATCATCCTGGTCGCCCGCGACGAGAAATACGGCTTCATCGCATGGCACCAGCAAGAGCAGGGCGTCGACGAGACAGCCGTTTCGCTACGGAACCCCGACTTCGCGGCCCTGGCCGAAGCATTCGGAATACGGGGCGAACGTGTGACCGACGACGACCAACTCGGCACGGTCCTCCGACGGAGCCTCGCCGAGGCCGGACCCGTTCTGATCGACTGCCCCATCGATCAATCTCGCAACGACGAACTCGGCGAGGAGCGCTATCGCGCGGCGCAGCACGAACTCGCTGCCCCGAAAACGCGAACGAGGCCGAGCCTCTAGGGTCCCGGCCTCGTCGAGTCGCTGTGGGTCATACCCTCTTGGCGAAATAGATGATGAGCAAGATGATGAGAATGGTGCCGAGCACGCCGCCTCCGATGACCATGATGCAACTGCCTTTCGTTGAAGTTGCTCACGAGGTACCCAAGGAGCAACCGGCCCAAACATGACCCTGCACTTCCTTTCCGCTGCACTTCTCCGTCCAGGTTTCGCCCACTCGGCCCGGGGGTAGGCCGCCGACGGTGTCGACCGACACCCACCACCTATCAGAGGAGCAAGCATGTCTGCTGACAGCACCCAACCCAGTGACACCCAAACCAATGACGAACACACGCCGTCTGCCGCCGACGCCGGCCGGATGCCCACCGCCGAGGAGGAAGCAGTCGCCGACGAGAACGCCAAGGACGTCGATCTCGACGCCGTCGAAACCGAATACCGCGACATGACCGAGAAGGGCGCCAACGTGAAAGGCGAGGGCGAAATTCCGTAAATATTTGTCCTGGCGCGCCACCAGCGCGCGACCGTCGGATTCTCCGACTCCAACCGCAAACCAAACGAAAGCAGTAGAGCAATGGACACCTGGATATGGATCCTCCTGGCGGCCGTCGTGATCGTGGCTATCGCCACCGTCGCGATGATCGTTCGACGCCGAACCCGCCGAGGCGACATCTTGTTGTCGGCCGGACCCGGCACCAACAACCGGCCTGACAAGGGAGGCGGCCGATGAAGGCTCATGTTGTTCGCGCAACCGATGTTTCTGGCCTGCCCGTCGTAACGATCGACGGCGGCGAAGACGTCGCCGAGATCAAGGATGTCGTCTTCGACGGCACCAACCATCGCCTCATCGGATTCACGCTGAACAAGCGTGGCTTCTTCAGCGGCGCGTTGCGCAATCAGTTGCCGGCCGCCGCCATCGAAGCGATCGGCCCCGATGCGGTCATGGTGGCAACCGAGAGTGACCTCTATGAACCCACCGATGCCCCGGACGAGCTGACCGGAGACGCTCCGACGCACTCGGTCCTCCACAACCGGGTGTTGTCGGCCGACGGCACCGACCTCGGCGAGGTTGTGGGAGTCATCTTGACCACCGACGACGATCCCATCGCCGTTGGGTACGAGGTGGGGTCTGACGACGAGACCGTTTTCGTGCCGATCTCGGCGCAAATGGCGCTGTCCGACGACAACCTGCTGATTCCAGCGGAGGCAACCGAGTTCATCCACAACGATCTCGCTGGGTTCGGTGCTTCCGTTGCCCAGTTCCGAGCGCCACTCGACGCTGCCGCCAGCCCATCCCCCACTCCAGAAGGAGCTTGATATGAGCAACGCTTTCACCGAAGCCGCCGGCCGTCGCGTCGTCGCTTCCGATACGGCCGAAGAGGTGGGCGAGGTCAAGACCTTCGTCCTCGATCAATCGGGTCGCAAGATCACCCAGCTCCAGATCGCGGGACGCAAGCGCAAACCCGAACTCGTCGACTGGCAGAACGTCACCTCGTTCGGCACTGACGCCGTCATGATCTCGAGCATCCAAGACGTGCATGAAGCACCCGACGAGCGCACGACCGACATGGTGAAGGGGAACATCGAGTACGTCGGTGCCCGAATTCTCACCACCGACGGTGCTGAGCTGGGCTCGGTGTCCGACGTGCATTTCGACGACGCAGCCGGCGACATCCTGGCCGTGATGAGCGATGGTGCTGGCCGTATCGACGCAGCGCTGATTCGAGGCCTGGGCAGCTACGCGGTCGTGGTGTCACCGCCCGCTTAAGCTCACCCCTGCGCCGGTGTCCCTGGTCCATATCACGGGCACCGGCCGGCAACACGACCCAACGGCGAACACGGACAAAACGACGAAGGCGACGGCCGCAATGGCCGTCGCCTTCTTCGTTAGGTGCCATCGTCGAGACGGCGGGGACGGGTTACGAGGAACGCAGGGCGCCGATCAGCTCACGCTTGGTCATGCCCGAGCGGCCTTCGATGTCGAGCTCTTGGGCTCGCTCGTACAGCTCGGATTTTGTCCACGTGCCGTACGAGCCGGTGGGCTTGTCTTCGACCGTGTCGACCGCCGAATCCAAGAGGTCGACGGTCTCGGCCTCGAGCGTGTCGATCGTCTGGGCAGCTTCGGCTCGTGCCTGACCGGCGACGGTTTTGGCTCCGACCGTTGCCGACTTCCGCACCGCGCCGGTGGCTTCACCGACGGCGCGAGCCGATTTGGTGACCGCGCCGAGCGTGGCCGCCGTAATGGCTCGATTCAGCCGGAAAAGGCGACGCGAGACAGGCGGGAGACGACGTTCGATGCGGTCGAGGGTGGGGGTAATTTTCGTGTTCATACCAGAGGTCTACCCGCTCCGACGAACGCCGAAACCCGATGCGATCGATGTCACATTCGGGGTGCACAGATGGCGCCGATGCCCTCGGCGGGTCCCCGCGCCGTCGTCGGGATGATCCGAATCCTCGCGTCGTTCCGGAGGGCGGCGTAGATCGCGACATCGACAAGGCGCGCCTGGCGTCGGCCGTCGGTAGGACGTTCGAGCGACACGTCGCGCAGCGCTGCGCCGTCGAATCTGAAGCTCGCCAGTCGTTCGTCGTCGGGATCGTCGTGTACCAACAACTCCTCGACCTGGCCGGCCAGAAGTGCGTCGAGTGTTGCATCGACCCCCTCGGCAGCACTGTCGTGCGCCAAGTGGAATCGATGGTCTCGAAGGGATCGAACGGTGGCCCTGGCAACCTGATCGAACACATGGCGTACCACTGCATCGGCAAGATCGCCGGTGTCCTCATCGGCCTTGTCCTCCAACACCACAAGATCGGTGTCGAGCGGGACCTGGCCGACCAACCGGTTACGCAACAGCTCGGCTTCCGGCAGAAGGTTTGCGTCAGCTGTCAGCACCAAGAGTTCGGCATCGATGCGATGCACGTGGTCGACGATCGGGCCTTCGGCTTCAGCGATGTTGCGACCGACTGGATGTACCTGCGCCTCGTGAGTCGCGGAGAAGGGAATGACCTCGATCACGTCGGGGTGCAGGGTCGCCACCACGTGGGGCACCCGTGCCTGCCCCCACTCGAGGAGTGGCGCCATGTACGGCAGATCGGCGACCGACACATGGGGCCTCCGAGGAGGCTCTGGAGCAGTCATCACGGCCGTCGTGCCGTCGGCAGCTGCGATCGCGCACCAGCCCGCTGCATCGTCTCCGGTCGGGAGACCGATACGCGCATCGATGGCGTCGAGGCCCTTGTGGGCATCGTCGAGCAACGAGCTGCTCGGCAACCGTTCACGGTAGAACGCCCATTCGTCAGCCACCGGTTTCGAATCGTCACCCAGGTCGAAATAGGCGGTCACGTAGGGTCCGGGGCTTGCGAGGACGGAGGTGAGGTGGCTTCGAGCGGGATTCATACACGACTTTCATCTATGGGCCGGACTGTGTCGACGGCCTACCCACCGTCGGCGCCTTCGAAACCGGCAACGGGCCCGTGGGGACACCCGCAGAAATATGCCCCGCACAAATAGGCATAGAGGTTTCCGATGCGGGGATTCGGGGTACCACTCCCTCTCACCATCCCTCAAGTCATCCCTTCAAGGAGCACAAACCCATGCGTACCACCGGACTCGGACTTTCGGCCCTACTCGTCGCCGCCGGCGCCATCTTGGCGTGGGCCGTGACCTACGAGGTCGAAGGCGTCGACCTGAACATGGTGGGCCTGATTCTGTTTTTCGTCGGCCTCGGGCTGGGCCTCATCACCCTTGCGGCCGCCGCCTCGGGCAGCCGCACCACCGTCAACGCCGAGCGCGAATCGGTCGTGAACGGCCAGCCGGTCGTCGAGCACCAGAAGTCGACCACCGTGCAGCACGACGGATCCATCTAGACAGGACCATCTAGATCGATCGTTGGTAGGTCCGCGGCCGCAGGCCGAAGTCTTCCGCGACCGACAAGAACAGCGGAGGCACGAGTGGAATCATCATCGACCGAAGAACCCGCGGGCGCGGTGGCTGCGCACCGGTGGGCCGTACCTCCGTGGCTCGACAAGCTCGGGGGTTGGAGCTGGCGCGTTCTGGCCGCCGGTACCGTTGCGTACTTCGCAATCACGCTGCTGGCCACGCTCCGCTACGTCGCACTCCCCGTGGTCATAGCGCTGCTCGCCGCCGCGCTACTGGTGCCGGCGAAGAACCGCTTGTGCTCTCTCCGCCTGCCCGACATTCTCGCCACTTGGCTTGCGGTACTTGCGGGCCTCGCGTTCGTCGTCGCCATCTTCAGCACCGCCAGCTATTTCATCGGCGTCGAGTTGGCCGATACGACACAGTGGGACGACACACGCGCCGAGGTGCGCAACTGGCTGCAGACCGGGCCGGCCAACCTGAGCGAGCAAGAGATTGACGATCTCGAGGATCGAGGTCGTACATGGATCACCTCCGGTCTCGGTGGCGTGAACGGCGATCGAGCCCGCCTCCTGGGCGAGCTTGCCGGAGCGTTCTTTTTGACGATCGTGCTGACGTTCTTCTTCGTGAAGGACGGCGCCCAGATGTGGAGCTGGACGACCGATCGGATCCGCTCGCAACGTCGCGTGGCCGTCCACGAAGCCGGCACGGCGGCGTTCACTGCGTTGGGCGGTTACGTGCGAGGGGTAGCGATCACCGGCGTGGTAGACGGCGTTCTCATCGGTATCGCGCTGTATCTGTTCGGCGTGCCGCTCGCCCTGCCGTTGGCGTTGCTGACGTTTTTCGGCGCCTTCTTCCCCATCGTCGGCGCGACCGTCGTCGGCAGCCTTGGAGCGTTGATCGCATTGGTCGCCAACGGGCCTCGCACGGCGATATTCGTCGCCCTCACCACGCTGGTCATCCAGCAGGTCGAAGGCGACGTCGTGATGCCGATGGTGATGCGCCGTACCGTGCAGCTGCACCCGGCGGTCGTGCTGCTTGCGCTCGCAGCGGGCGCCGCTCTCGGCGGAATTGCGGGCGCGTTCGTCGCCGTACCTGCCGCAGCAATGTTGTCGGCTGCCATGCGGTCGATCCGGTCACACGGTTCGACGGGTGATGGCCAGATCGGCCAAGCTGCGGTACCTGCCACCACATCCGATGGAGCCCGCCCATGACCAAACCCGCCGCCCAAGTTCTTCTCGAGCGCTATTGGGAAGAATGTTCGAACCAGGGCAAGGTCGAACTCGTGCGCGAGTTCTGTGCCGATCCGATCATCCGGCACGATCCCAACGGCGAAACCGAATTGAGTCACGACGCGCAGATCGAGCGGCTGCAGGTCGGCGTCGAGATGGGGATCAAGCTCGACCGGGTCATCACCCACGCCAACGATGAGTGGGCGACGTCGGTCTGGAACATGCACTCCGAGTCCGGCGACGAGAACCTGACGATGTGCGGAATCGAGGTCTTCAAGGTCGAGAACGGCGTGCTGGCCCACTGCTGGAACACGCCCTACGCCCCCGGTCAGTGGGCGGCCCACGAAGGCTGACGCCGCAGCCGACCGACGACCGATTCATCGCGCAGCGACGCCACCATGTTCTCCTGTTGCCGAATCCACGGACGACACCAGTACGTCAGCACCGGGATGTCGAGGTCGACCGCCGCGGCGTAGAGCGGGTACTCTTCGGATCGTCGACCGGCACCTGGGGCATACAACCCGAGGGGAAGACGCTGACCGCCTTGAGATCGTGTTCGGCCTTGGCGTTGCGCACGATGCGGACGGCACCCATGACGTCGTTGGGGTCGACCGCGTTTGCGTCGACTTCGTCCGGCCCCCCTTGCACATGTAACCGGCGGGCTTCGAAAGATCGGTCGAACCGGAGTCCTTCAGCCCCCTCACCGCCTTGTCGTAGGTCGCGGCCTTGTCGGTGAAGGGACACCCGATCATCAGGTCGATGATCCCGCCAGTCTTTGGCATCGGCGCAGCGCTTGGCTTGGTCATGGTCTTTATGCTCCCCAAATTGGTTACCTCAACGCCGAGACTCTGTACGTACTCGACAACGGCAGGTCTCGCATCCCGAAGCGCTCCGCATGATCTGGGTCGATCACGAAGTTCATGGAGTCGCATTGGGGCATCAGGTCGTTGTTCTACCAGCCATACGGAGACGTGCTGAGATTGACGGCCGTTCTGTGGACACATAGTGTCTCAGGTCAGGCGACAGGACGGTAATGGCGATGGGGCAGACACGAAGTGTTGGACACTTGTCGCCCACTGGTACGAAGATGGGAATCCGACGTGGGCTGAGGGCCTTAGCGGCGTTCGCCGTGGTTGCCTCGGTACTGGTGGCCGCGCCGACCGTAAGCGGTGCACAAGCCGGATCGGTGGTGATCAACGAGCTCCATTACCACCCCGCAACCGACCCCGACACGACGAACACCATCGACGACTTGGAGTTCTTGGAGCTGTTCAACCCCACGGCCGCGGCGGTCGATATCACCGGCTGGAGCTTCTCCGCCGGAATCACGGTGACGTTTGGTCCGGTGTCGATTCCGGCCGGAGGGTACGTGGTGATCTCCCCAGACGCCGCCTTGACCCTCGCCACCTATGGCGTGCCGGCGGTGGCGGAGTACACCGGAAAGCTCAGCAACGGCGGCGAGACGATCACGTTGGTCGATGCCATCGGAAGCGAGGTCGACTCGGTTGCCTACGACGATGCAATCCCGTGGTCGACCACACCTGACGGCGACGGGCCATCGCTCGAGTTGCGAGACCCCGACGCCGACAACAATCTCGCGGCGAACTGGGGAGCATCGGACCCAGCGCCCACGCCAGGCGCCCTCAACACGGCGCTCCCGCTGACCGGTGCAATCTCTCAGCTCACCGTGACGCCCGCCGCCCCGACAGCAGCCGACGACGTGGTCATCAGCGCCGCAGTCGACGGCGCCGTGGCACCGATGCTGAGCTACAAGGTGGCCTTCGAAACCGACGTTGTGGTGCCTATGGCCGACGATGGTCTCTCGGGCGATGGTGCGGCAGGTGATGGCGTATTCGCGGCGACGGTTCCCGCCCAAGCCGACGGTGAACTGGTGCGCTATCGCATCGACGATGGAGCGGTCTCGTTGCCGTCGGCGGGCGACACGATCTCCTACGAGGGCTACGTGATCGCCGATCCCGGCCTCACCACCAACCTGCCCGACTTCCGGTGGTTCATGGACCCGGCCGACTACATCGACATGCTCGAGAACCACCTGCTCGACGACTTCATGCTGCCGACCGTCATCGCGTACGAAGGCGAGGTGTACGACAGCGTGCTCGTGCGTATCCGGGGCGGACTCAACGGTCGGCTCAATCGGCCCAAGAAGAGTTTCGAGTTCGAGTTTCCATCCGGTCACGACTTCGTGGCGCCCGCGTTGCTCGACTACCCGGTTGACCAGTTTGCGATGAACGCCAACTGGACCGACCGCCTCTTCGGTAACACCGACGCATCGTGGGGAATGTTCGAGGACGCCGGCGCCGCCAAAGTGCACAGCTTCGCCGTACGGCTCGAGCAGAACGGCAGCTTCTACGGCTTGTACCAGTTCCAGGAGAAGCTCGACGGCGAATGGCGCGACGGGGCGGGCCTCGATGGGGGAGCGTTCTACAAAGCCGACGGCAGTGGATTCCTTGGGAATTGGGGCTGGGAAGTGAAGGTGCCAGACGGCGGTTCGATCGATCCGGTTGTCGACGTCGGGGTTGTGCTGCGCCAGCCGCCCTCGGCCGCCAAGACCCAATACATGTACGACACGTGGGACATCCCGAACCTGATCAACTACCTGGCGGTGTCCATCCTCATCGGTCATCCCGACCAGCGGCACCACAACTACTTCGTATTTCACGACAGCGACCACACCAACCGGTGGCAGATGCACCCGTGGGATCTCGACACCACCTGGGAACAGTTGTGGGCGAGCGATTGTCAGGGCGACCCGTTGTTCGATCTCACCTGTGTGCGCAGCCCGATCATCGACTCGATCCACGAGATTCCCGAGCTCGATGCCATGGTGTGGCGACGAGCACGGACCCTGCTCGACGGCCCAATGGCGCCAACCCTGATCGAGGACAACCACGACGCCAAGATGGCGCTGATCGGGACAGACGGTGCGTTGGAGAAAGCAGCGTGGAACCACGGCAACCCGGTTTCGGCCGCCAGCCTCTTCAGGAGCTTCGTGGCCGGCCGACGCGCCATGTTCACCAACGAGCCCCGGGTTCCCGCTTCGCAAGTGGCGGCTCCGCCGATCGTGATCAACGAATTGTTGCCAGCACCCGACGCGGGTCAAGGTGAAGTGCTCGAGCTGTTCAATCCCGGCACTGACTGGGTTGATCTGTCGGGTTGGACCATCGACGGTGTGGCACTGACAATTCCGGGCGGCACCGTCATCGGTCCGGGTGGGTACCTGGTGTTCACCGACGACGTTGCTGCCTTCGACGCCGGCGGGCTGGCGCCCGAAACCGTCGTGGTGCAATACCCCGGCGGATTGTCGAGTGGTGGCGAAACCGTCACTCTCGCCACCGCGGCTGGTGACGTCATCGACGTGGTCAGCTACGACAACGTTGATCCCTGGCCTGCTGTCGGCACCGGATATTCATACGAGCTGGTCGACCCCGCCGCCGCCAACAACGCGGCCGCATCATGGATTTCCTCGATCGTTGCCGGGGGTACGCCAGGCGCCGCCAACGATGCTGCGCTTCGTCCGCTACTGAAGCCGTTGGGCGCCGGCGTCGTGGAAGGTGACAATGGCACGGTCGTCGTCGACGTCGGCATTCGAATTCCCGCCGCGCTGACCGAGGATGTAACCGTGTCATACGAGACGGTAACCGGCGTCGGCATCGGCTTCGCTGAGGTCGGCGTCGACTTCGAGCCCACGGCCGGCGTGTTGACTATTCCGGCTGGCGACACCGTTGGCTACGTGCCAATCACCGTGTATGGCGATACCGAGACCGAACCGCCTCTGCTGTGGGGCGAGTGGGGCCTGCTGCGCTTCTTCGATGCGTCGCCCAATGTGGTGTTGGATGTGAGCTTCTTCGGATTGGGTGTGTTCGTCATTGTCGACGACGACACCTGACACGAAGGCTCAGTCTCGTTGGAACGCTGGGCTCATGGCGCCAGCCGGGATTGCTTCGAGAGGCGTGGCGACCTCGGCTTCGCTCGGACCATGTTCGGCGGCCAGCGGCGCCAGCGCTTCGAGGTCGAACCCGTAGACGTGCGCCGCGTTCTCACTGAGCACCTTGCGGAGGTCCTCGGGATCCCATCCGGGGAACGTTCGTTGGAGCGATTCGCAGAAACGAGGTGCAACAGTTCCGCGACGGCCGGGGGGTGAGCACCCGGATGGTTTGGACCGGCAACATCTTGCGTCAGCCGGCGTTTGCCGACATCGAGCATCGCCAACCCGAGGGAGGGCTTCCCAACTGCGACCATATGATGGACCGGTCGCTCTCGCTGCCGATCTACCACGCGCTCAACGCCGACCACATGGGCTACATCTGCGAACAGGTCGACGAGCTCCTCGGGACGGTGGCGTAGTGCCGGTCGCCCTGGTCACCGGAGCCAGCCGCAGCGGCCGTTGGTTCGGTTCCACGATTCGAATCCCGATTCCTGGGAGGC
>RCMY010005448.1_pt1 | contig 10799 bp, 12 predicted proteins | sample 2041341 | NCBI WGS metagenome assembly RCMY01 (sample SAMN09708234, study PRJNA481090) | Marine sediment metagenome, whole genome shotgun sequencing project.
GCACGTAGTAGCCGCGTGCGGCAAGGCGTCAATAAAAGACTCGCTATGGATGTACTGTCTCTCATTAAAGAAGCCGGTCTACTCGACCTTTTCACCGTACCATTTCTAAGCAAGAGATGGAACTTAGCTCCTAGATTGGAAGTAAGCCAACCAGGAAGGATAGAAAGCTTCTAGATATCAAGCAAATAATCAAGTTAACCAGTTAGAAACTGCCTATCACAGTTGATTTTGACACGCCAAGGTTTTCGGTGCCGGAGATATCACGAAAACTAGACAATATTTCGTTAGGCATTCAGGAGGATCAAGGATTGGAATTAATTTTTGCAATAGCGACACTGCTTGGAGGTATTACTGCACTCTGGTTTCTTGTCGAAAAGAGAGATTCCATTCTTCGCATTCTCACTTTCAAGACCAAAAAAATCATTCCGGAATCATTGTTTGAGATATCCGATGAGGACTTTTCATTCATAGATGAAAATCTCCAAACACTGAATGGAGACGGTCATACACCAATAAACACTAACGAAGCTGAGAGATGTATCTCTTTACTAAACGCCGGCGTCTTAGAGAGGTTGGATTCTGGTGCATATAAGCTTCGTAAAAAAGCTAAGTCGCTGTTTTTTGAAACTTCAGCCTAACATGTCGCGCATGTCCATCCGCCTTCCGCTGCGCTTCAGGTTTCCTCGCGTTTCTCAAGCGTTAGGCCTCAAAATATTTAGGAGTCAATGTTGCTCAAGATCAATGAAATCAATGATTTAACAGAAGTAAAAAATACAATGATTCAAGACCGTGCTAAGCGAGCACGCAGTGGTAGGTCTCAAGAATATGTCGTTATGCTTGACGGTTCTGAATCAGCTTTTTTTTCATTCGAAGATTGGAGTGATAAATCCCTTGGTTTCATATATGAAATTTTTGTTCTTCCTGCTTTTCGAGAACAAGGTATAGGGACTGAATTGCTTTCATACGCAGAATCACAGGCAATGAACTTAGGGTGTTCCGTTATACAATTAAAACCGTATGCTTTTGATCGGTCAGTTAGTTCAGAATGGCTTGTCTCGTGGTACAGCAAAAAAGGCTACGATATAATGACAAGTGATGCTGAAAAAATGGAAAAAACTCTTTCCACAAAACGGGCCTAATAATGCAAATTCACTCGGACGGCAAAAGCCGCGCCGTTTCACTTTGCATCTTTTGCCGCCTATGATTTGTGGCGTTATTCCGCAAAGAAGAAAAACATGATTAAACCAAAACCTAAAAGGTTTATTTCACCAGAGAGTACTTTTAAAAACGATGACATATCCTCAGAGTTTTCTGTTGGTGATTTTTGGCAGTGGGCCTATTCAGATCTTCAACAAAACAATATCAGGGGAATACTCGCAGAATTTATCGTCGCGAAGGCACTGAACATACCTTTGGCTGTGCGGGACACTTGGGATGATTACGACCTAGTAACACCTGACGGCATTAAAATCGAAATTAAGTCAGGGGCATATTTGCAGAGCTGGGAACAAAATGAATTGTCAAAAATTGTTTTCACAGGGTTGTGTGGCCAAGTATGGGACGCCGAAAATGGCCGACGTGGCGGTGATGCACAATTCAGAGCCGACATTTATATTTTTGCTATACAAACCGCACAAACTCACGATGAGTTTAATCAATTAGATTTGGCTCAATGGGAATTCTATCTGCTTCCACAAAAGGTGCTCCAAAAGAGGGGTACAAAATCAATGTCATTAGCTTCACTGAAAAAACTGGTAGAGCCTGTCGACTTCCATTGTTTGAGCCGTTCAGTGAACATTCTAAAAATGAAAATCGCGGTATAACCAGCAAATCAAGCGGATGGAAAATAGCTGGGTGCTTCCCGAAAAACAAAATTAAATTGCGGTGGTGGCCGCAACCGCTCAACTCAACGTTAAAAGTCCATATATCTCCTGAAGATCGAAACCTACCACCTCATCCTGAAGTCCACCTGAGCACCAGACAAATATTTTCTGGAACAATCTGGGATTTGGAATTATTTTTTCCTGTCAGGGATAATTTGCTTTCAAAAAGGCAAGAAGACCTTTTTGTTTTGCTAGGTCTTCAGACAACCTCTTGATTGCGTATAACAGTAGTTAGGTCCACTTGAAGTGCTGATAGAATGATAATATCTTCCCCGTGGCAATGTTAACGACCGAACCCAGCTGAAATGCAGCTTGAACCAAGCATGAAAAAAAAATTCATGAATTATACTCTACAATAGAGGTATCAAAAAATACTACACTCATTGCAAGTCCGCAGCGTTTTGGTCGCCAATTTGAATTGTTGGTAATCTTATCCATCAACAAGGGGCATCCGTCATTCGTTCGACGCTGACGTGCATGTTTAGCAACTCTACTGGAATTCCGAATTGTGTGTAAATAGCAACGTCAGCAGCGTCTCTGCCAAAAGCGATAGCAATGCGTCCCCCTTGCAGTCCTACTTGTGTTGGATCGAAGGTGTACCACCGATTTCCTATATAAGCCTCGAACCAGGCATGAAGATCCATGGGGGTAAGCGTTTCAAGGTAGCCCACGACCATTCGAGAAGGTATTGACAGAGCTCGACAACAAGCGATGCCCAAATGAGCCATGTCCCGGCACACTCCGCGTCCAAGCTCGTTTAACTCGGCCGCACTGATAATTTGCTGCCCGGCACCAGGGGTATACTGAATCGTATTGCGGATATAGTCAACGATAGCCGCGCATTGGTCGTAGCCGGTTGGCTGGCCCGCTACTATTGATCTAGCCATTTCAGTGAAACGATCTGACTCACAGTACCGACTTGGGTGAAGGAACGGTAATGTCTCATCGGGCAACTGTTGAACCTCGACAAAAGGAGCCCCAGGGGCAGTATCATATGCGTCTGCTGTTCTAATATTCACGGATGAATGAACGGAAAAAGGTCCGACCGGTGCAGTCAATCGCTGACATAGATTACCAAACAAATCAGTGAACTCGACCACCGGCACACTCGGTGACAAAATGTACTGTTCGCGAGCAACCCATTGCTGCAATCCACTCCGGGGCCGCAGCATGAGTAGGAAAGGAGTTGGAACCGATATGTTGAATTCAAAGAAACAAGTTGCGTCTAACCACATGATAATCCTTTTCTGTTGAAGGGGCGGCTGAACAACCATTGCATCCCCAATTATTCATTGGCAAAAGATCGGCTTTACTGCTTGCCTATGCGCAGAGGTCCGTCCAGCACCTGCGTCAGCGGGGGCGGCTTCCCCTTTCGGCTGAATACCCCCAACAACACTTTAGAAACAAAGCTCCCAGTCGAAACTATCGTTCAATTTATCGGTTTCTGATCCTCAATAAACTGCACGGGTTTGTCGTTTTGGGTGCAATCTTTTTAGTAGTCACCGGGACTGAAGAGGCACATCATCCGTTTTATGCCATGGTACGACGAGAGTGAAACAAGTTTTGAGCAGGGACTTTACTGGAACTGAGACAATGAACCAGGCAACTTCTGACCGAGATTACCTGGTTCACCACCTGCACTCTCAAATCAACAAAAGATCAATATCCACTGCCAACAATGAGGTTGCTTTTTGTTCTTTTGACATAGGTATTTTTCTCTTTGCCCTTCCACTCGTATTTGACCCATGTTCCTTCAGGCGTTGCCTGAATGACTGCCGCATAGGCTGGAGGCGCTTTTTCTTTCAAATTACTTCCGGCGAGTGTTGGGTGAACAAGCAACATGCCGCCATCTTCCATGATAAAGGCATAAGGATCATAAGCATCGGCTTTAAAATCCATGGCAGCCTTACCGCCATCGATTCCAGCGACAATAGCATCGACATTGTGCGTGATGGCGGCTTTATCTGCAGCCCAGGCACCTGCCACAACAAAGAGTACTGCGAAGAAAGACAGAACTAGCATTAATCGTTTCATTATTTCCCCCATTTTGAAAGCAATAGCTGACAGTCCAATGAAAGATCAGGCCGACTGGTAAATTGATCCGGGCTTCTCTTTATTGGATTTTTTTTCAGAGAAGAGCTTCCCTGAAATCCTCTGACTCATCCAACTCTGCAATTGTGCTCAATGTTGTGCGTCTCACCTCCCCTTGTGCAGTTATAATAAATACAGGCTCATAGCATCAAGCCCCCCTGATGTTCCTGCAACGAAAATGGAAAACATTTTTCATCCCAATATAACAAACTACACTATCCCTTATCCGACCCTCTTCCGGATGGTGTTCGAAATTCTGTATCAGTTAACTGCAAGCTGATATATTTAGCGAAACAAAGGGAACTGATATGGCCCAAGGAGATAATAACTTCGATTTTCCAGCAGCCTTGGATGCCACCTATAGGAAGGCAAGTAGCCTCTTGCTAGGAAAACATCCTCACCGCATAAATCAAAAATCTCCTTTAAACAATCCTTGAAGTCGAGTTGAATTCATATAACGACCAAGAAATCACTGCTAACCGCCGCAAGGAGAAAAACCGAACGACTATCAAATCCTTGAATGGCAATTTTAATTACGAACTCTCCGAGAGAGTGATGGAACCTTTTCTCCGCAATTGGTCAAGAAACAAACAAATGGCCAATCTCATTGGCAATGAAGTCGTTGAAGTGCATTTTTTATATCAAGACATCAATTTCCTATTTGGCACTCTTCACAACAAGATTATTTTCCGTTGAGTTCACATTTTTGACATTACGGGCTATTTCCAGCGCTCTGTCCATGCTTTGAGGAGAATCAACAACGCCGCTTAACCACACTACACCATTTGTGGTCGTCACAGTGATCTGAGACAATTTCAACACAGGATCATTCGCTATTGCGGCCTTAACCTTGACTGTAATAGCGGCATCATCCATAGATTCTCCAGATTTTTTGCTTTTATCACTTAGTTCATCCCCGACTTTTTCAATTTTTTTGTTTGCTTGTTCAGTTGCTTGCTCAATCTTTTTGTCGGCTGTTACAACCGCTTTATCAACCTTTTTCCCTGCCTTTTCAGCTGGCCCCTCTTGGTTGCACGCGGCCAATCCGAGAACGGAAGCCAGCATAAAAACAACAAGTAACCCCTTACATGATATTCTCATTTTTCAATCTCCTCTTGCAGTTAAAATTTTTCCCAACAAAATTAGGACCTGTATGATAAACACTATCAGGCCAACCATGCGGTTTGGGCAGAACCCATACATCTCACTAAATGGTTAGTCATAAGTCACGGCGTTCCATTCGTGACTGCTGATGGATCTTAAGATGCGATCAGAGTTTGCCCATTAGGAGCAGGACCACAACGATTAGGACTATCAGGCCGACTCCGCCACTGGGTCCATACCCCCATGACCGGCTGTGTGGCCAGACCGGGATCATTCCCAAGAGCGCCAGAATCAGAATTATGACTAATATTGTACCTAACATAATTTTTACTCCCCTTAACAGTGATAGCCAATCCCAAATAAATCGGTCATCTCCGGTTTCCGCACCGAGCCGATAGGCTTGCATCGGTCTTGGATCTGGTTTACTTGGTGGTCATGTTATTGACGACTTTTTTTACGCCTTGCACATCGCTCACGAGTTTGGTGGCCAGATCCTTTTCAGCTGCACTTTTGGCCGTACCCCCCAGGTTGACTATGCCATCTTTTGTCGTGACGGTGGTTTTCAGGGCACTGGTTGAGCGATGGTACAGCAACGTCGACTTGACCAGAGCGGTAATGGACGCATCGTCAATCATTTCGCCCATGGCATCCATCTTTTCTCCCATTTTTGTTTCGCCCGACTTCATTTTCGCGGAGGGTATTTTCATTTCATTTTTGACAATTTTGACTCCTGTAACATCCTTGGCATATTCGGTTGTCAGGTCTTTTTGAGCAGTGGTGGAGGCATTACCGCGCAAGGTGACGGTCCCATTTTTTGCTAAGACCTCAGTTTCGGTGGCCTTCACGTTCCGGTGGAATAAAAGTGCGGCTTTGACTTTGGTAATAAGCCACGCATCTGAGGTTTCACTGAGGGCCTCACCTTTTTCTTTCAGTTGGTTATCTACGGTTTTCACTCCCGGCAGGCTCGCGACACAATTCTGGGCCAATGTCTTGTGGGATCCATCTAAAACAGTCCCGGTCAAGGTAACAACACCATCCTTGGATTTGACTGTAACGTCATCGCCTTTAAGATAGGTCTTGAACACATACGACTGATTTGCGGATGCTACGATGTTGTCATCAGTCTCAGACGCAAAGACAGGAGAACCGACGAACAACAAGGAAGCTAGAATTGCAGTCACTGCTAAGTGATAGGTTTGCATGGTGTTTTTTCCTTTATTTTTTGGAATGTTTTTGTGAATCACCAGGAAATCATTCTCCTGGTGATTTATTTTTTCAAATTGACAGCATGAGGGTTTCATATTTGAACATAGGCAGAATTACATGCATAAATCCCTCTTGCTCCTTTCTAACAGACCCGTTCAATATGGTGGTAACGACTGCCAAGGGGAAAACCCTGAGCTGTTACTCTCTCTATTGTATACAGCAATCATTGCGTTAGGTGTTTTGCATTCCAAATCACGGGATCTATCCTTCTGATTGCAAAAAACGAGAAGAATCCTGGAAAAATGAATCAGACTGGCCGCCATAAACAGCCGGAGGACAAAGGTTATATATGACCTTTACCGGATTTACCTGGTATTGCCGGTGACAAGATAAGAAGAATAGTCTGAAAACGAGAGTCAGGGCTTTCTTAAGGCCTGCATCATAATTCCATACAGGATATTCTCTGATCCCGATACACCCGGTGCTCTCGAATTTTCCAGACAGGTGATTCTTTCATCTGCTGCTTTGCTTTGTCAAAAAGCTACTTGCCTGCAACTTTCTTGATCTCACCGATTTTTTCCTGAACTTTACCTTCTAAATTTTCAACTTTTCCTTCAGATTCCAGGTCACGGTCATCGACTACTTTCCCGACGGTCTCCTTGACCTTACCTTTCACTTGGTGCATCTTGCCTTCTACGTTGTCTTTTGTGCTTGATTTCATGGTGCTTCTCCTGGTGAATTTTGGTTTAAGTAACTGTTGCAGGGGGCCTCTGCACTTTATTTTTCGGATCCCGGCACAGTCGACTACAAGCCGACTGTCTTTAGTTGGTCATGGGTGCGATTCTCTCTATTGTCATGTTATTGAACACCATCTTGACACCGGGAACGTCAATCACACGTTTGGAGACCAGGTTTTTTTCATCCCAGCTCCCGGCTTTTCCCTCCAGCATGACCACGCCATCCTTCGTCACGACAGTGATGCCCAGGGTCCTGGTCGAACGATGATACGACAAGGTGGTCTTGACCAGGGCCGTGACAGACGCATCATCAATCGATTCGCCCGGGACGTCGGCTTCTTTCCGTATTTTTTCTCCTGTCTTCAAAGTGGCAGGTGCCACCGTCATTTCATTTGTTACCTTGTCCACCCCTTCCACATCCTTGGCATACTCAGCCGTCAGATCCTTTTGGGCAATGCTGCCTGCCTTGCCGCGCAAAGTGATGGTGCCGTTTTTTGCGATAACCTCAGTTTCGGCAGCATTCACATTCTGATGGAATAAAAGTGCCGATTTTACTTTGGCAGCGAGCCACGAATCTTTATTCGGAGCGGAGAGTTCATTATGTTCTTCCAGTTTACTGTAAACACCAGTAATCCCGGGCAAGCTCGCAAGAATCTCCTTGGCCAGTAATTTGTGAGATTCATCAAAAACCGTCCCGATCAGGATGGCAACACCGTCTTTATACTGTATTGTGATGTCATCGCCCTTAAGATAGGTCCTGAACACATATGACTGTCTAGCACATGATTCAGTATCGATTCTGGATGTGAAAAGAGGGGTGCTAAGTGAAAACAATGAAGCCATAGTTTCCAGTAGTTCCTTATGATATGGTGTTTTTCTCATGGGCTTTTCTCCTTTCGTTGAGTGAGTCCTGCGCAGTTTCCGGAATACGTTTTTCGGGTAATTCAACCTCTGAAACTTTCTCCCTTCTTTCCCATTGACCATGGAGAGGGATGGCGAGCCGCAGGAGCAAAACGAGTGTAAGAGTGCCATTCGACACTCTCTATTATCGCAATCTTTATGCCATGTTTACAACGCTCAGCGTCGCGTCATCCATCGCTTTGATTTTTAAGAGCAATTAACCCAAAAATGGTTCTACAGGGAGGCTATTAAAAACTGAATGTAAAGGGTTGTATTTAACCTATTGGTCATATATAACCCTTTTGGATCTTTCTGGAGCTATGGATGGCACATGATAATGACCTGCTGCCACGCTTCACATTATGATAGCGGGCCTGGCGATGCTCCTGGGTGATTTCCTCTCACTACGGCAATTACAGTTTCTTTTTCAGCGTACTAAGCGATGCGGCTGATAATCTTCTAAACGTTCCATTACTGCCCAAACCCCTAAACCAATAAACAAGCCTGTCGAGGTGTCTGCACTGTTACTTTCCTTTTGTTGCTCTTTTCAGATATTGCCTTTATATAATGCTTAGCCAAATGGGCTGGTCGAACAGGCCAGAGTAAGGAAGTCTTCAACAAGATTACAACGTCTTCCCGAATGGGCAAGAATGCTCAGTTAAACCGAAAAGAGAGATATCTGGCTGAATTTCATTAAGAACCACTTTTTAGAATGTTTATAAAACAATCATATTACAGAACAGACCTTCCCCATAAATGACATGAAAAAAAGTACTATTAACTCCGCGCGCAAGCAGGCTGAAGAGACGCTGTTTAAGGCAGAAGATCTGCAGAACGCGATTTTCAGCAGCGCTAATTTCTCGAGTATTGCCACCGACGCTCATGGCGTCATTCAGATCTTCAACGTCGGTGCCGAGTGCATGCTGGATTACACGGCAGCCGAAGTGCTGAACAAGATTACGCCTGCCGATATCTGCGATCCGCAGGAAGTGATTGCACGTGCCGAAGCGCTGAGCGTCGAATTCGGAACTAAGATTTCACCGGGTTTCGAGGCATTGGTATTCAAGGCCTCACGCGGCATTGCGGACAGCTACGAGTTGACCTATATCCGCAAGGATGGCAGCCGTTTTCCGGCAGTTGTCTCGGTCACGGCCCTCCGTGACAAGAAGTCCACTATTATCGGATATTTACTGATTGGTACCGATAACACTGCGCGCAAGCAGGTTGAAGCAGAGCGACAGCACTTGCTTGAGATTCAGGAGGAGACAAACAAAAAACTGCAGCAGGCCAATGTCACCTTGCGGGAAAGTGAGGAAAAGCTCACAGTGACGCTCAACTCTATTGGCGATGCGGTAATAACCACCGATGCTAGAGCGCGTGTGACACTCCTCAATCCCCTTGCAGAGAGGCTCACTGGTTGGACGCAGGCGCAGGCCAGCGGTCGTCCGGTAGGCGAAATTTTTTCCATCGTCAACAAAGAGACTCGCCTGCCCGCCACTATCCCGGTTACAGAGACCTTGGCGCAGGGCTCGACACACGGCCTTGCCAACCACACCGTGCTGATTGCTCGCGATGGGAAGGAGTGTGATATCGCCGACAGCTGTGCGCCTATTCGTAACCGTGAGAATCAGGTGATCGGGGCTGTGCTGGTGTTCCGCGATGTCGCCGGAGAATATGCAGCACAACAGGCTTTGCACGACAGTACTGCACTGGTCCAGACGATTCTTAATGCAGTGGTGGACGGCATCGTAACGCTCAATGCCCGCGGTGGCATTGTTGAAACGGTTAACCCGGCGGCAGAACGAATGTTTGGCTATGCCTCCGCAGAACTTGTCGGACAAACCTTCAGCATGCTGATCCCCGAACTTGATCATGATCAGCGTAATGGTTCGCTCGAGTATTACCTTGCGAGCGAAGAGGACCGCGCCATTGGTCTTGGACGCGAAGTTGTCGGCCGGCGCAAGGATGGCAGCACTTTCCCTTTGGAAATAGCGGTAAGCGAAATGTGGATGGGTGGCCAGCGGTACTTTGCCGGCATTCTGCGTGATATCACCGTGCGCAAGCAGGCGGAAGCCTTGCAGAACGCGATTTTCAACAGCGCCAATTTCTCGAGTATTGCCACTGACGCAAAGGGCGTCATCCAGATTTTCAACGTTGGTGCTGAGCGCATGCTGGGCTACGATGCCGAAGAAGTGATGAATACGATCACTCCGGCCGATATTTCCGATCCGCAGGAGCTGATTGCACGCGCCGAAATGCTCAGCGTCGAACTTGAAACCCCGATTACCCCCGGCTTCGAAGCATTGGTATTCAAGGCTTCACGTGGCATTGAGGACATCTACGAGTTGACTTACATCCGCAAGGATGGCAGCCGCTTTCCGGCAGTGGTGTCGGTCACGGCCCTGCGTGACGAACAGGATGCCATCATCGGTTATCTCCTGATCGGCACGGACAACACCGTACGCAAGCAGATCGAGGCAGATCAGAAGCAGCTTGGCCAGCGCTTGCGCGATTATCAGTTCTACACTCGCTCCCTGTTTGAATCCAATATCGACGCGCTGATGACCACCGATCCGTCGGGTATCATCACCGACGTCAATAAGCAGATGGAGGAACTCACCGACTGCACGCGCGACGAACTGATCGGCGCACCGTTCAAAAAGTACTTCACTGATCCGGAGAGGGCCGAGGCAGGGATCAAACTCGTGCTGAGCGAAAAGAAACTCACCAACTACGAACTTACCGCTCGCGATAGGAACGGCAAGGAAACAGTGGTCTCCTATAATGCGACCACTTTCTACGATAGGGACAGGAGGTTGCAGGGCGTGTTCGCCGCTGCGCGTGATATCACAGAGCGCAAATTACTGGATCAAGTGCT